>TARA_R110002020_G_scaffold231146_5_pt1 | contig 10490 bp, 12 predicted proteins | sample TARA_R110002020 | Tara Oceans TARA_R110002020 (sample SAMEA4396489) | marine metagenome | biome: Westerlies Biome; feature: [MES] marine water layer (ENVO:01000295) within the mesopelagic zone...; material: water (ENVO:00002006), including particulate matter (ENVO:01000060) such...
GGAACAAGAGACATCATTATGTACACCGGACTATTAAGAATTAATAATTATAACATTGACTGTCAAGTTAAAATGAAATAATAAACACACATGGAAAAAGAGGAACTCATGAAAGAGATTACTCAGGCGATTCAAGAGGTAGCCGCTAAGAAGGATGCCCTGAATAAGAAGAGTATCAGTAGGTATAAGCCAGAGAAGGTAGCTGAGATACTATATCTTTATTCCATTGGTAATAGTCAGACCCGGATGATCCGCAAGTATGGCTTTGATAGGAATAGTGTGGTAAGTGTATTGGTAGATTATGCTGATTACTTTGGTAAGTTCAAGGAACTATCTGGGACTATAGCCGCAAAGAACTATATGAATCTAAGTAGTCTTGAGGAAGACTTGGTAGATGCGGTTAGGGTAAGGATGGAGAATGGAGAGTTAGAGGTAACCTTCCGGGACTTGAAAGAGTTGAGTATAGCTAAGGCTAACTCAATCAGAGAGGCCCTTACTGCTAGGGGTGAGGCTACAAATATTACTGAGGATCGTAAGGTATATACTCAAGATGACTATGAAGATACTTTAAAGGCGGCAAAGGATAGGTTAAAGAAAATCAAAGCTGAGGTAATAGATGTAGATGGCGATTGATAGCGATTACGATGATTTATTTGATAGGGTTCGTGGCAATCTAGGCGAACACTTCCCTAACTATATGTTCATAGTAATGGATGATGATGGGGACTTGTTCTATGATTATCCTAATCACAGGGTAGGTAAGATGTTATTGAAGGAGACCAAAGAAGATATGGAGGGAGATATCCTAGATATTATTTGGGAGGATGAGGAGATAGAAGAAGATGGAGATTAAATTTACAGAACATCCTATGGTCAGACCTCCTACTGATGAGGAGATAGTATTGCTTGGGGAGAAAGACCCACAGTTATTAGCTGAACTCCACAAGGCACATGAGGGTAGAATCCAAGCTAGTATAGAAGACCCAATCCGATATGGATTTGATTTAGCTGGATGGGATAGAATGAGAGAGGGATTAGGTCAGTACAATGAGTGTTTAACTCTAGGTGGTAACAGATCCGGTAAGACCACAGGATGTGCGAAGATGGTAATGCAATCAGTAATGGAGGATATGGATGGTCATATTGTATGCTTCTCCCAGAATGCAGATACATCTATTAAGGTACAGCAAGCTGCTGTATGGGAAATGATGCCCAAAGAGTTTAAGAAAAAGACTAAAGGTATAGAAGGTTATATTAATTTTTCTATGCAAAATGGTTTTACAGGTCAGTCGTTTATATTTCCGGATACTAGGACAAGGGTGGACTTCAAGACTTACACACAGTATTCTAACAATCAGACAATCTTGGAGGGTTTTGAATTTGGGTTCAAGCAACCCAAGGGGTTGAATATAGGAGCATGGTTGGATGAATATTTGGGGGATGCGGCATTGGTAAACACTTTACGATTTCGTCTAGCAACTAGGGACTCCAAACTGTTGATTGGATTTACCCCAATTGATGGGTATACACCTTTTATAAATGAGTACTTAAAAGGAGCAGAAACATTAGAAACACGAGAAGCTGAGTTATTAAATAGAGCATTACCAGTAAAACAGTATAGTCCTGAGAGGGATGCATCTGTAGTTTATCTTCATTCTGACGAAAACCCATTTGGTGGGTATGATCGTATCGCCAAAGATTTAGTTAACTCTACAGAAGAACAGATATTAGTTAGAGCATATGGTGTGCCAGTCAAGTCAATGACTAGCTTACTTCCATTATTTAATACAGAGGTAAATGTATTGGGTGATGAGCCAAACAAGTATGGTATGAAGTTTCCGGATATTAGTAATAAGAATGATTTCACTTGTTACCAAGTAGTCGACCCGGCAGGTGCTAGAAACTATACAGCAATATGGGCAGCAGTAAATGAAAAGGGTGAGGTATACATTCGTAAGGAGTTTCCAGAAAGATTGATATATGGAGAGTGGGCAATATTTGGTGATCCAAAATGGAGGTATGGGCCTGCCTCAAAGAAGATAGGATTAGATGTCGAGGGTTATAGTGATTTGTTCAAGGAAACAGAGGAAGACCTTGATATAAATGTATTCGAGCGAATCGGTGACTCTAGGTTCTTTGCTAAGGAGAATGAGAACAATGAAGATTTATTTAGGGTTTTTGACGATTATGGAATGAACTTTCTTGCAAGTGATGGTAGAATGGAAGAGGTAGGAATCAATGCACTAGACGAATGGTTTAGTTATAATCCAAATGCAAACATAGATGAAGCTAATAGACCAAGGTGTTATGTACACGAAGATTGTGGCAACCTCATTGAATCACTCATAAACTATGGTAGTAATGGAAAAGCTGATGAAGCACTTAAAGACTTTTTTGATGTAATAAGGTATCTTAGAATGATGAATGGTGGAGAAGGCCCTGACCATGTGAAGAACAGAGCCATGCAAACAAGTATGAAAAACACAGGAGGATATTAGTGGCAAAAAAACGATTAACCCAAATAGCAAAGGAATATGACATTCCTTTTGAGCAAGCACAAGACATAGCATTTAATCACTTAACTGAAGAATCAATAACCGGTAAGGGTAGGAATCTTTGGATAAATGAGGTCGGACAAGACTTACTAGAAGACAATATACCTATGGCTATAGCCAAGGCTAGAGTCTACAGAGGTAGGATCAGAAACATGGCCCCAAACCCTAGATTTGCTTTTGTTCACATCAAAGAAAAAAATGGTGTAGTAAAAGTAGAGCTACCAAGAAAGTTCGCTCATATGTTAAGGAGAGATAAATTTATCAATGTAGAGGAGACAGAAGAGGATGTATATCTGATGCTTGATCCACGAATAGGTTGATACCAATGTTAAAATAATACGATATGCAAGAAGCTGATATTTCTGAAACACTCACATACCATAGTGGCAAACCAAACATTGATCATTTACGAAATGCTTATGAGCAAACAGTAAATGAATTAGAGCCATACTTTGATTTATGTAGAGACTCTTACGACAACCGCAGAAACTATTGGGCGGGCAAGAGTCGAGATCATAGAAAGCATGGAGCAGATGCTTTTCCTTGGGAAGGTGCATCCGATATGGAGGCTCATGTTATTGATGAGAGAATCCAAAGATTAGTTGCATTAGTAATATCTTCTTTGAATAAAGCTAATGTATCTGCATTTCCGGTAGAGGTAACAGACATAGCTCGTTCTAAGATTGTTGGTAGTTTCTTGAAATGGATGATTAGCTCTGGCTATATTGATCGCTTTGAGAAAGAGATGGAGCTAGGGGCTAACTATTTATTAGAGCGAGGTATCCTAATCACTCATGTTGGTTGGCAGCGAGAAGATCGTAAGTTCTTACAAAAGTTAGATATTGTACAAATAGCACAAATGTCTCCAGAGATTGCTGAAGCAATACAAGATGGTAGAGATGAAATGGCTTTGGTGGCATTATTACAACAAACATTTGAAGGACTATCTGAGAAGAGAGCAATCAAAGCACTAGAAGATTTAAGAGAAAATGGTGAAGCTGAGTTACCAATTGTTAAGAGAACAGTAAATGCTCCAGAGGTTAGAACACTAGCCCCGGACTTTGACTTCTTCTTTCCACCATATGTAACTGACCCACAGAAAGCACCATATTGTTTTTGGAGAAATTTTTATACACCACAAGAGCTAGAACAAAAAGTAATCACAGATGGATGGGATGCTAAGTTCGTAGAGGAAATGATTGAGAACTATCGTGGTGTAGATGTTTTAGATATAGAGAAGCAGCAAGAAGGTCGTAGAAGTAATTTAATTCAAGACTATGGCTACGAAGCTGAAGAACTTATAGAATTAATTTATGGATATCAGCGATTGATTGACCCAGAGGATGGTTCAGAAGGAATCTATTTTACTGTGTTCCATAAACAATTTAGCGGAGATGATGATGTACCAGCTTATGCGATACATGAGTTACTCAATGGATATGAAGATTATCCTATTGTTGTAACTAAATTTTCTGAGGATTCAAAGAGATTGTATGATACAATGACTGCTCCTGATCTTCTTCGTGGTATACAGAACCAAGTCAAAGTAGAGAGAGATTCAAGAGTTGATAGAAACTCATTGGCTACATTGCCGCCGATCATACATCCTGTTGGACAAGCTCCAACTGACTATGGTCCCGGGCGCTACATACCTTATCGTAGAAAGGGTGACTTAGACTTCGGCCCAACACCACCACCTCCTACTGGATCAATAGAGATAGAACAAACATTACAAGCACAAGCTGACAGATTGATGGGATTAGATGAATCACCTATTAGTCAACTCAAGCTACAGTTCTTAGTAAATAAATTTTTAAAACACTCTGCTGATGTTATTAAGTTAGCATACAAGTGTTTCCAAAGATTCGGTCCCGATAGTGTTTTCTTTAGGGTGACTGGATCACCTGATCCTCAGACATTTGGTAAAGGTAATCCTGATGAAAATTTTGATGTTACCATTTCCTACGATGTACTTAATACTGATCCTGAAACACAAGAAAAGAAATTAGCTCAGATACAAGCACTAACTGCATTGGATAGGAATGGTCGCATCAATGTAGACAATTTACTAACAGTTATCGCTAACTCTGTTGATCCGGTGTTAGCTGATCAGATTCTACAGCCAGTAGAAGATTCAATGCAACAAGTAGTCAAACAAGTTACTGACGATCTATCTAAGATTTTTGCTGGTATTGAAATGCCGGCTAGACCTAATGGTGGTCAGATTGCAATGCAAGTAATACAACAATATACATCTCAACCGGATATCCAACAAAGAGCATCACAAGATGAAGCATTTGCGGCTAGACTAGAGAAGTATATCGGTCAGTACACATTCATGATGCAACAACAACAGAATGCACAAGTAGGTAGAATAGGCACACAACCAGCGGCTATGGGAGAAATAGATACTCAAAATATTTAATATGGACTTAGAAAAAGCACTAGAAGCACTATCGAATCACGAAAGTTTTTATACTTTCATAAATACAATACACCAACTAAGAGAAGAATCTATTGGTGAATTACATAAAGCAGACTATGACAACTTACATCAAGTAAGTGGAAAGATTCTTGCATACGATCAGTTATTACAAATGGCTGACTTCGAGACCTTGAAAAGAAGGTTTGGCTAGTGTGTTATAATAAATTTATTCGCAATCGCTTTGGCGCAAAGAAAGTGGAAAATTATGACAGATGAAATCACTCCTGACATCGCAGAGTCAGAAAAAAATACTGTGGACAATATATCACCAGAGTCCTATGCAGGTCTAAGGTTGGGACAAACTCCTAGTGAGGATGTCCAAAAGTTAGCTGAAGAGGAAGTGGAATCAAGTGAACCAACTGAAGAGATAGCACAATCTCAGGAGGTAGGAGAAGTTGAGGAAGCAGAATCAACAGATGTTCTTTCAAAGTACAACTTGGACGAAATGTCCGAAGGAGAACTCAGAGAGTTATCAGAACAACTAGGTAGCAAAGCTGTTGCTCGTTATGGTGAGTTAACTGCCAAACGAAAAGCGGCTGAAGAAAAGTTGGCTGAGTTACAATCACAGTTGAGCAATGATAGTGTCTTATCAAAACCAAAAGAAATAAAAGACAATCCTTACTCTAGTATTAAAACAATAGAAGACTTACAATCTAAGTCATCTGAGGTTAATGATATTATTGAATGGGCTGAAGATGTTTTATTTGAAGCAGATGGATACTCAGCAGACGATGTTGTAACAGAGGTAGAAGGAAAAGAAATAACTAAAGCGCAAGTTCGCAAAAGTTTATTACAAGCGAGAAAATCTCGTGATTCTTTTTTACCAGATCAGTTAAGAAATATTCAGTTCGTAGAGCAAAGCAAACAAGCAGCCGAAAGTTTCCAAAGACAAGCAATTGATGAATTGCCTTGGTTAAGCGGTGAAGATAACGATACAAGAAAACAATACGAATCAATGGTTTCCGATGAGAGGTTTAAAAAACTTCAAGAATCTGTTGACCCGGATGTTTCAGCACAACTTCCATATTTAATGGCTCATGCAGCCAACAGTATATATGGAAGAAGACTTGTAAAAGACTCTCCTTCAGGTGTTCAATTAACACCACCAAGGACAAGTGCTTCATCAGCACCCAAGGTATCTCGTACTGGAAAGAATAAAAAAGCTCTAACTGACCTATCCAATAGATTCAAGGCAACTGGGAATAGAGATGATTATGTCAATTATCGTGCAAAACAACTCGCAAAATAAATAAATACAACCCAATTAAAAAATGGCTATTTCAGATACATTTAATCCTGCACTAGAACCAGTGTCAGGACAAGGGCCTAGTGTTTCTAATCGTGAGGATTTGACAGATGTCTTAACTATCCTTGCTCCCGAAGAAACACCAGCTCTTTCATCCGCTAACAAACAGAAAGCAAATGCTACTTTTGTTGAGTGGACAGTCGATTCATTGGCATCCCCAGCTACTACAGGTATCTCTGAGGGCGCTGATGTTACAGCATTCACAGACCAATTTGCATCTCGTGCAAGACTTGGTAACTATGTTCAGAAGTTCCGCAGAGACTTTATGGTTTCTGATCTTCAGGATGCAGTTGACTCAGTTGGCCCAGCTAAAATTGCTCAAGCAGAAGCTAAAGCAATTCGTGAGCTAAAACGAGACATTGAGGCTACAATCTTATCAGACAATGAAACTCAAGCAGAAACAGGTGCTATACCTTACAAGCTTCGTGGTTTAGGTCAATTCATCGAATCATCTGCTAATACAGGTGGTGCAGGTGTACCGACTAACATTCCTACTGAGTACTTAGCTCCAGCGGCTTCTATCTCAGATCAAGGTTCTGGCATTACAGAAACTGAGTTCAACACAATCATTCGCTCAATCTATCGTGCAAATGGTGAAGCTAACAATCTAACACTTATCGCTGACACAAGTCTTCGCAAACAAATTGCTGACTTTGCTCGCTTTGGTTTAGATGGTAATGCAGGTGCTGCAGCAGGTAATGCTCCCGGTGTTCGTTCAGTAAACTATGATGGCAATAGCTCAACTATCAAATTATCTGTTGAAGTATATCAATCAGACTTTGGTATTGTTTCTATTGTAAACATGAACCCGGTAACCAACCCAGAAACAGTAACAGGTGCTTCTGCTAATCACGATCGTGGTTATATGATCAACCCTGACTACTATGGTATTCACGAGCTTATTCCTATGGGATCATCTCGCTTACCTAACATGGGTGGTGGTGAAAGAGGTTTCGTTGACTGTGCATTAACACTTGGTGTTTATGCTCCGGCAGCTCATGGTAAAATCGTTTAATTAAAGGAGGAATAATAACATGGCATTAGTATTAAAAAAAATCGGAAACCTAGAAACACTTGCTCAAGGCTATACTCACGAAGTAGAGTTTGATGCAAGCGAACTATCAGCTTCAACTGGCTCACAAACAACTGCGGTACAATTTCCATCAGGAAGCGCACTTGCAGGTGTTATCGCTAAAGCAAGCATTGAAGTAAAAGAGTTAGTAACTGCGGCAGTATCTACTGGTTCAGCTATCTCTAATGCTACCATCGCACTTGGCGATGATGGCGATGATAATGGATTCGTTGCAGAAGTAGACTGTTTCACAGGTGATACAGACAACCAAGGTTATGTAAACACAGGGGCATTATTAAATGGTGCAACTTCTACATCACACCTTGTTTCAGCAGTTAACATTGATTCAACTGGTACAGGTAATGGATTCGGTAATGCATCAAAGGGTAAATTTAAACTCTTAGTAGCTTACTATCCAACAGCTGGTTCAGGACTTAACAGTTAATAAATTAATTCAATGGGGAGGTTGGGCTGAGTATCAGCCTCCCCTTTTTTTACAATAATGGAAATACTACACTTTAAAGATAAACCTCTTGACGAGGGAGAACATTGCAAAGCAATGGCTGATGTAATCAATAATGCTATTATTGACGAAGCATCTACTGAAAAATATAGAACAGACATAGCTCGTAAAGAAGCTAGTGAACTAAAAGGAAAGACTCATCCTACACTTGGTAAATGTGTAGCAACTATACCGGCTAGAGAATACTTTAGGCTAATAGAAAAGTATGGTACAGATGTGGTTTTATCCAAAGAATTTTTACAGTACTTCAATAAGAAGCACAAAGACCTTTCACCTAATAAAGCATAATGTTACTACGATCCAACCAAGATTTATTTAATACTATAAAGGCACTAGCTGGAGTAAATGATTTTACTACAGAAGAAACTGCTAACTTGGTTGACCTAGCTAATCGTAGATTAAGCATGGCTTACAACACTAGCCCTATGTGGGATAGGTATGTAGTAGTAAGTGAAGAAAGAAATATATCTTCATTTATTTTAGAGGGACTTTCTACTCCTAGTTATAATACTGCTTACACTAAGTATGGAAAATATGAATCAACAACAGGAGTATTTACTGACTTTTTTGTTCCTAATAACTCAACAGATATTGGTTCTAATTTTCAATTCATAAGAAATAGTAGTGGTAAATGGGTATGGGGTACATCAGCATATAGCAAAGACCCAATTACAGATATAATTACTCTTACCGGATCTGGTGTTAGTTTTGCTGAACAACAAGATACTGATGTATATGAGTCTCCTCTTGATGTAAAAAATTGGGGTTCATTAACTAATGTTAGTGGATTCTTAAAACTAACAGCAAGGCAACTTGTAACATACAATGAGGCATTTGAGGAGCTAACATCTGGAGCAACTAGAGTAGCTAAGAATACTATACAAGACTTTATAAGAATACATAGAACACAATCATTCTTAAATCGCTCGGCTACTGAGTTTAACTTCTATGTTGATGCACTTGGTGCTAATATACTCAACAATACAGCAGACGAAAGTACTGTATATGTAACTTACAAAAAGCCAATACAAGATCAGACTACAGGTTTAATTATATCGTCTTTAACATCCGGAACAGAAATACCCACAGAATTTTTCAATTATACCGCTCATGCTACATATGCTGATTTCCTAAGAATGGATGGTCAGCATGACAAGGCAGCCTTTGAAGAACAGAAGGCTGAACTCTTCCTTGCAACAGAGCTTGAACGAATTGATATAATAAACAATAACAACTCTTTAAATCATAAGTTCTCAACTTATGTTAACACATCATCAAGATAAAAAATTATGCCTAATTCAAATGTAGTCAATCTATACCCAGTACCTAATGATCAGGCAACTGTGAAGCAAGCATCTATTGCGATACCTGTATCAGGTTCAGGAGCAGTATCTTTTACAACATTGTTTGGAGAATTACATAGTAATACTAGATATATAGTATTAGATGTACATGATTCAGATTGTTTCGTAAATTACTTTACAACTGCTACTGCCGGTAATGGACATCGCTTATATGCAGGTAGAAGTTATACATGGAGCAAGCAAGCCGCAGAAGGTGCTTCTTTCATTAATAGCTCAGCTGGAACAGCAGGTCGTATTGTAGCTTCAGAGTTTACACAGTAATGTCATCAGAAATACTAGGTGGAGCAGAGAATACTCTCAAGGGTAATCTAGGTGGTGCTTGGGATATCAAGCATGGCTATGCTGATGCATATACCGATCTAGGAGTAGCTCGTAGATTTGGTGGTGCTGCCGCTGCTTATTCATTGCGAGATATTGGTGCAATGAATGGCCCAGTTGTAAATGTTCGTAGAGAACCTCACGATGACGATGACCCCGGTGTAACTGACGAAACAGACTTTTCAGCTAATCAAGTACAGAGCGGTGCATTAGAAGATTGGGTAAATGGTAAACTAGAAGATACACTACCAGCAGATGTAGATACAGCCGCAGCTGCTTATAGTCTTCGTAAGGTGTCAGAAGGTAGCTTAGTTTATACTGGAGATTATAGTTCCGGTTCTGATTCAATTAATCCTAACAATACAGACTTAACTGTTACTGGAAATAATGATAGTATTTTTGGTAAAGATAATGTCCTTAAAGTAGAAAACGATGGTACAGTTGTACCTCAATTATCTACCACTAACTCCGATTATGAATCCAGCACAAGTGGTGTGGTTGAATTTGAATACTATGTTCCTAGCGACCATCCTATCGTAGGCAACTATTGGCATCTTGGAGCAAATAGAACAGCTAGTGGGCAAGAAGTAGCTTACTCTAAAAGAGGTGTAAAAATAGTTGGTGGAGCTTGGACTACTGCTAAATTATTTTATGGCAGTTTATATGGAGGTGTTGATAAAGGAACTACATTAGCTACCGGAGGAAGAAGATTAGTAACTATTTTAGACCAAGAAATAGCTGATGGTGTAGCAGTGTTGGTAAATGCTGATGATGGAGATGTGTACTATATATCATCTCTTACAATCAAAACATATGATGCTAATGCAGTTCGTATTCGTAGAAGCTCAGATGACATTGAGGTAGATG
>TARA_R110002020_G_scaffold26460_44_pt1 | contig 10490 bp, 11 predicted proteins | sample TARA_R110002020 | Tara Oceans TARA_R110002020 (sample SAMEA4396489) | marine metagenome | biome: Westerlies Biome; feature: [MES] marine water layer (ENVO:01000295) within the mesopelagic zone...; material: water (ENVO:00002006), including particulate matter (ENVO:01000060) such...
GCGCAGACTTCGGCGAGCGGCCCGGCGGCGCGGCGGTCGAGCAGGGAGAATGACACCTGGTTGGTGCGCACGGGCACGCCGTCGGCGATCGCCAGGCTGAGGTGGGCGGCGTCGAAGTTGGTGACGCCGATCTCGCCGATGGCGCCCTCCTCGCGCAGCACGGCGAGCTCGTGCATGGCGTCGAGCCAGGCCGGATGCTCGAACGTCCACCAGTGAAACTGCAGCAGGTCGACCCGCTCGACGCCGAGACGCGCGCGGCGGTCATCGACGCCGGCGCGAACGATGTCGCGCGTCATCGGGCCGGGCTCGGGGCACCATTTGGTGAAGGCCACCGGTCGGTCCGCACCGGGCCCGAAGCGCTTCAGGAGCGCCCCGGTGATGAGCTCGGCGCTGCCATAGTGGTCGGCCATGTCGAAGGTGGTGAAGCCATCGGCCACATAGGCGGCGAGGTGATCGGCGGAAGCCTCCGGGTCGAGGGTGCGGCCTTCCTTCTCCATGTCGGCGACCTGCCACAGGCCGGTGAGCACGCGGCTGATCGTCAGATCGTCGGAAAGCGCGGTGGTTTCGGGCTTCTGGGTCATGACACTTCGCGTTTGGCGCGCCGGGCGAGCGCGTGGCGGGAAACGGTCCGGATCTCGCGCAGGATGCCCTGGGGCCGCAGCATCAGGATGGCGCAGAGCGCGACGCCGATGAGGACGATCTGCAGTGAGGCGGCGCGGGCCTGGGAGCCGGACGGGAACAGCGCGTCGATGAAGGTGGCGGAGACCGCCCAGACGCCCCAGACGAGGACAGCGCCGAGGATCGCGCCGCGGTTGTTGCCGCTGCCGCCGACGATCAGCATCGCCCAGACCTGGAAGGTCAGCATCGGAAGGTAGTTCTCCGGCGCGATGAAGCCGATGAAATGGGCCTGCACGGCGCCGCCGAGCCCCATGATGGCGCCGCCGATGGCGAACGCCTGGATTCGCAGCCATTTGGGGTTCTTGCCGAGCGCCTGGGCGGCGATCTCGTCCTCCCGGATCGCCCGCAGCACGCGGCCCCAAGGACTGCGCACGAGGCGCTCCAGGAACATGTAGACGGCGATCACCGCGACGACAACCACGCCCAGGTTGGCGAACGAGAAGGCGAGCGCGTCGCCCTCCAGCCCCTCGAACGGCTTCGGGATGAAGCCGATGCCGAACGGGCCGCCGGTGATGCTCTCCAGATTGAGGACGGCAAGCTGCACCAGCACCGCCACGCCGAACGTGGTGATGGCCAGATAGTCGGCGCGGAGGCGGATCGTCAGCCAGCCGACGAACAGCGCCAGCAGTCCGGCGACGAGCACCGCCCCGCCCCAGCCGACGAGCATCGGGAGGCCGAAGCCGCCGATCCGGCCGGCGGCTTCCGGCGTCGTCAGGATCGCCGAGGTGTAGGCGCCAACGGCGACGAAGGCGGCGATGCCGACGTTGAACAGACCCGTCTGACCCCACTGCAGGTTCAGCCCGAGGCAGATGATTGCGTAGGTGAGCGCCATGGTGAGGAAGAAGGCCGCATAGGCGAAGACTTCGATGCCCATCACGTCCTCCCGAACAGGCCGCTCGGCCGCACGATAAGGATCGCCGTCAGGATGACGAAGGCGGCGCCTGCCCGCCATTCCGCGCCGACCACATGGACGGCCAGCGCCTCGCCCAGCCCGACGATCAGCCCGCCGATGACGGCGCCCGGCACGCTGCCGATGCCGCCGAGGATGGCGGCGGCGAACAGCGGCAGCAGCAGGTCGAAGCCCATGTAGGGCCGGATCTGGACCAGCAGGCCGGCGATGACGCCCGCCGCGCAGGCGAGCGCCGCGCCGAGGATCCAGACCAGCCGGATCACCTGGTCGACATCGACGCCGACGAGGCCGGCGAGCGACGGGTTCTCGCTGACCGCCCGCATGGCGCGGCCCTGGGGCGTGCGCGTCAGCAGCAGATGAACGCCCACCACCAGCACCGCTGTGAGCCCGATGGCGAACAGCTGGTCGGGAGTCGCGCGGATGCCGCCGCCGAGCGGAATGGCAATCTGCAGCTCGCGGGTGAAGTAGCCCGGCCGCGCCGTATAGATGAATTCCAGCGCGCTTCGGAGCGCCATCGACGCGCCGAAGCTCGCCATCACGATGATGATCATCACCGCGCCCTGGCTCCGCAGGCGCTTGAACAGGATCTGGTCGAGGAGGAGCGCCAGCCCGGCGGTCAGGATCATCGCCAGCAGCCCCGCGACCGGCAGGCTCCAGCCGAACGAGAACGGCCCGAGCGGCGCCGTCGAGGCGCCGACGACGGCCCCGATCACGGCCGACAGCGTCATCGCGAGATAGGCGCCCCAGGCGATCAGCTCGCCGTGGGCGAAGTTGGGGAAGCGCAGGATGGAATAGGTGAGCGTGACGCCGATGGCGCCGAGACCGATCATCGATCCGGCGACCAGCCCGTCCATGAGCAGCTGCGGGTTCACGAGAGGGCCTCTTCCTTGTCGCCGGAGCCGAGGAACAGGTCTCCGATGTTCGGGTGACCGGCGAGGTCCGCGGCCGGCGCGTCGTAGCGCAGGCGGCCGTCGACGAGCACCACGGCGCGCGAGACGATCTTCAGGGCGGCGCGGACGTTCTGTTCCACCAGCACGATGGTGACGCCGGTGTCGTTGATCGCCTTCAGCGTCTGGAACACCTCCGCCACCAGTTTCGGCGACAGGCCGGCCGACGGCTCGTCGAGGAGCAGCACCGAGGGGGAGACCAGCAACGCGCGGGCCGCCGCCAGCATCTGCCGCTGACCACCCGACAGGCTGCCGGCGGCGCGGCCGGGACGGGCGGCGAGATCCGGGAACTGGGCGAACATCGCCTCGATGCGCGTCGCCTGTTCCGCGCGCGGCAGGATGGCCGAGGCGAGCTGCAGATTCTCGCGGATCGACAGGCTGGCGAAGATGTTCTCGGTCTGTGGCACGAAGGCCATGCCGCGCCGGATGATCTGGTTCGGCTTGAGGCCGGTCACCGGGGCGCCGTCGAGACGCACCTCGCCGCCGAACACCGGCACCGTGCCTGCCACGGCCTTCACGAAGGTCGACTTGCCGGCGCCGTTGGGTCCGAGGATCGCCACCATCTCGCCGTCGGCGACGGAGAAATCGATACCCTTGACGATGGGCAGGTCGCGCTCGTAGCCGGCGACGAGATCGTGGGTGGAAAGCGGCGCTGCGCCACTCATGCGTCGACCTCTCCCAGATAGACGCCGACCACCTCCTCATTGGCCGCCACCTCGGCGGGCGTCCCTTCGACCAGCTGGCGGCCGGAGGCCATCACCACCACCCGGCCGCACAGGCGGGCGACCATCTCCATGTTGTGCTCGATCAACAGGATCGACACGCCGGAGCGGTTGATCTCGACGATGCGGTCGCAGATCAGGTCGAGCAGCGCCGGGTTCACGCCGGCGGCCGGTTCGTCGAGGAGGATGACCGCCGGATCGGCGATCAGCACCCGCGCCAGCTCCAGAAGCTTGCGCTGGCCGCCGGAGAGCTTGCGGGCGGGCTCCTCGGCAAGCCGCGTCAGCGAGACGAATTCGAGGACGTCGCGGGCCCGCTCGATGCTGGCGCGCTCCTCGCGGGCGACCCGCAGCGGCCGGAACACGTTGGCGAGCACCCGCTCGCCGGTCTGGCCCTGCACGGCGGTGAGGACGTTTTCCAGCACCGTCATCTCGCCGAACGGGCGCGGGATCTGGAAGGTGCGGCCGAGACCGCCGCCAAGCCGGCGCTCGGCGGACTGGCGGGTGACGTCGTGCCCCCTGAGGAAAATCCGGCCGGCATCGGCGCGCAGGCTGCCGGCCAGCAGGTTGAACACCGTGGTCTTGCCGGCGCCGTTGGGGCCGATCAGCCCAGCCATCTCGCCGGGGGCAAGCGCCAGCGACATGCCGTCGACGGCGCGCATTCCGCCGAAACTCTTCACGAGGCCGCTGGCCTCGAGGATCGGAGCGCCGGCCGACGCGATGTGCAACCCGGTTGCCCGCATGAGCGTGCGATATCCCCTCCGCGCCGGCTCTCCGGCGCCAATTCATTCGGGCAGTCGATCACACCATGATTTTTGTGATCACACTTTACATGATCACAATTCGCTCGCTACTGTAAAGCCACCCTCGGGCAGGCAGGGCCTTTTCGCGCCCGCGCCATCCCTCGGGGAGGCCGTTCTTGATCGGCGTGACCACAGTGATCTGGAAGACCGGGACGCGATGACCCAGCACCCCCTCGCCTCCGACACCCCGGACCGACCGGCGCCGGTCCGCCCGGCCGCGGCCGGCCTGTCGAGCGGGCTGCTGTCGCTTGGCCCCGTGGCGCGCCAGACCGTGCAGGACCAGGTCTACGCGGAACTCCGCGACAATCTCATCCACGGCATGTTCGATGCCGGCGAACCCCTCAAGATCCGCGACCTGGCGGCGCGGCTGTCGGTGTCGACGATGCCGGTGCGCGAGGCGCTGGGACGCCTGGTATCGGAGCACGCGGTCGAGGCCATGGCCAACCGCTCGGTGCGGGTGCCGCTGATCACCGCCGACCGGCTGGAGGACCTTGCCCGCGCCCGCCGCCTCATCGAGGGCGAGCTGACCGCGCTGGCAGTGCCGCGGATCAAGCCGGACGGGATCGCCGAGCTGAAGGACCTCACCGCCGCCTATGATGCGCTGGCGGGCGGGGCGATCATGGCGGCGCGCGAGGCCAGCCGGCTCAATCACGCCTTCCATTTCGCCATCTACCGGGCGGCCGGCTCGCCGGTGCTGATCCCGGTGGTGGAAAGCCTGTGGATGCAGTCCGGACCTTACGTGCGCGCCGCTGCCGCGATCTACGACGGCAGCGACGGCGCCGGTGCCACCAACCATCATCACCGCCTGATCGAGGCCATCGCCGCCCAGGACGTGCAAGCTGCGCGCGGGGCGCTGGCCGCCGACATCGGCCGCGCCTTCGACCTTCTGCGCGGCCGGCTCGCATCCGATGCCGGGGAGACGGCCGATGGCTGACGACAGCTTCGAGCTTCACGACCTCCGGGTCGAGATCGTCGCCCCGGAAGGTGCCAGGATCTATTGCGGCAAGCCGGGTGACTGGTTCGAGCTGCGCGGCGAGATGCTGCACATCCCGCCAGGCCAGGGGTTCTCGATCTACTCGCTCGCCGCCCTCCTCCCGCTGCTGCCGGCCAAGCAGCGCCCGACCGATCCGGCCGACTGGATGTCGACCGACGCCGAGGTCGCCTGCCCCGACCCGAACTGTCCGTCGCGCTTCCGCATCACCCGGATCGGCAAGCGCCGCTTCCGCCATGCCGACACCACCGCCGTTCCCCTGCCCGCCTCCGACGACCAGTCCAGTGAGTGACATGAACCGCATCGCGCTTGCCCCCGGCTACGAGATTTCCCCGGTCATCCGAGGGGGCTGGCAGCTTGCCGGCGGGCACGGACCCGTCGAGCGCGACCGCGCGATCGCCGACCTGGTCGAATGCGCCGACGCCGGCATCACCACCTTCGACTGCGCCGACATCTACACCGGTGTCGAGGAGATCCTGGGCGCGTTCCGGATGCGCTACCGGGAGCTGCGCGGCGACGAGGCGCTCGCCGGGATCCGCGTCCACACCAAGTTCGTGCCCGACCTTTCCGTGCTTTCCACCATCACCCGGGCCGACGTCGAGAAGGGCATCGACACCTCGCTCCGGCGGCTGAAGACCGACCGCCTCGACCTCGTCCAGTTCCACTGGTGGGACTACGCCGCGCCGCGCTGGGCGGAGGTCGCAGATTGGCTTTCCGGGCAGCAGAAGGCCGGCAAGATCGCGCTGCTGGGCGGCACCAATTTCGACACCGACCATGTCTCCGGCCTGATCGAAGGGGGCTACAAGCTGGCGACCATGCAGCTCCAGTATTCGCTGCTGGACGCGCGCCCGGCCCGGCGCATGACGGCGGTCGCCCGCGACCACGGCGTGCGCTTCCTCTGCTACGGCACAGTTGCCGGCGGTTTCCTCTCCGACCGCTGGCTGGGCGCGCCGGAGCCGGCGGAGCCGCTGGAGAACCGCTCGCTCACCAAGTACAAGCTCATCATCGACGACTTCGGTGGCTGGGACCGGTTCCAGGCTCTGCTCGCCACCCTGCGCCGGATCGCCGACGGCCACGGCACCGACATCGCCACCATCGCCAGTCGCGCCGTTCTCGACCGGCCGCAGGTGGCGGCGCTGATCGTCGGCGCCCGCAACCGCAGCCACATCGCCGCCAACCTCGCGATCGCCTCGATCGACCTTACCGATGCCGACCGCGCCGCCCTCGCCTCGGTCGTGCCGGAGGACTGCGGGCCGGAGGGCGACGTCTACGCGGTCGAGCGCGACCGCCACGGCCGCCATGGCGCCATCATGAAGTACAACCTCAACGAGGCCGCCGGATGAGCGCCACCGATCTCGCCGCCGGCGCGGAGCACGAGGTTCGCGCCCTGCACGACTTCTTCGTCGCGTGGCTCACGGGGCGCGCCCCCGCGGGCGATCTCGGCCGGCTGACATCCGCCCTCCATCCCGACTGTGTGCGCATCGCCCCCGACGGGGCGGTGCAGGACCGGGACGCGATCGTCGCCATGCTCGCCGGCGCCCACGGCGCGCTCGGCCCGGAATTCCGGATCGACATCGCCCTGGAAGCGACCGCGCCGCTGGCCGACGACACCGCGCTGGTGCGCTACGTCGAACATCAGTCATCGGCCGCCGAGACAACCGCACGGCGCGCCACCGCGATCTTCGTTGCCAGTCCCACGTCGCCGGGAGGCGTGGCGTGGCGCTGGCTGCAGGAGACCTGGATCGACCAAACCAAGGCCTGAGACAACTCGGGCGCAAACGAGGGGAACTGGCATGAAACACGTTAGGACCTGGGCACCGGCGGCCCTTCTTTCCGCCGGATGCATGGCCTTCGCCGCTCCGGCGCTGGCCTGCGAAACGACCGTCGGCGTGGTGATGAGCCTCACCGGCCCCGCCGGCCAGTACGGCCAGGCCGGCGCCAAGTCGGTGGAGATGGCGTTCGCCGACATCAACGAGGCGGGCGGTGCCAACGGCTGCGATCTCGTCACCGACAGCCGCGACGCCCAGAGCCAGGGCAACGTCGCCGTCGACCAGGCGCGTCAGCTCGTCAACATCAAGAACGTGCCGGTGATCATCGGCGGCATCATCTCGTCGGTGTCGATCCCGATCCTCACGTCGGTGACGGCGCCGGCCAAGGTCGTGCAGGTGTCGCCGGCCTCGTCGTCGCCGACGCTCACCCAGCTTGCCCGGGACGGCAAGACCGACGGCTACTTCTTCCGCACCATCACCTCCGATGCCCTGCAGGGCACCGCGGCCGCGAAATACGCCGTCGACAGCGGCCTCACCAAGCTCGCCATCGTTCACGTCAACAACGACTTCGGCGTGAACATGGTCCGCGAGTTCAAAACCGCCTTCGAGAAGCTCGGCGGCACGGTGACCTCGGTCACGCCGTACAACGAGAAGCAGGCGAACTACAACGCCGAGGCCACCAGCGCCATGGAAGGCGATCCGGAGGCGCTCTATCTCGTGTCCTACCCGATCGACGGGGCCACCATCGCCCGCGCCTGGATCTCCCAGGGCGGACCGCAGAAGTTCCTGCTGAACGACGGCATGAACTCGTCTGAGTTCATCGAGGCCGTCGGCGCCAAGTATCTGGCTGACGCCTACGGCACCTCGTCGGGCACCGAGGAAACCGCCTCGACCAAGTATTTCTACGAGAACTACGAGGCCTTCTCCGGCGGCATCGAGCCGAGCGCCCCGGCGGCCGACCGCTCCTACGACGCCGGCGCCATCGTCGGGCTGGCCATCGCCAAGGCCGGCTCGACCGACGCCACCGCCATCCGCGACGCCATCCCGCAGGTGGTGGCCGAGGGCGGCGAGGTCATCTACGCCGGACCGGAGGAGTTCAAGAAGGCGCTGGCTCTCATCGAGGACGGCAAGCCGATCAAGTACGAGGGCGTGATCGGCCCGGTGACCTTCGATAAGTACGGCGACATCACCGGCCCGTTCCGTCTGTGGAAGATCCAGGACGGCAAGGTCGAGACCACGGGGCAGATGAGCGCCGAGGAGGTCATGGAGATCAAGTCGCAGCTCTGAGCCTCGCGGTCGACAACTGAACGAGACCAGCCGCCGTCGGCCTTCGGGCCGGCGGCTTTTTTATCCGGGTGGATGGTCGGGAGTGGCCCCTATTTCGTCAGCGCGCAGGCGAAGTTGCCGTCGCGCTCGGTCCAGGCAAGCTCGCCCCGCCGGATCATCCGGTTGACGTGGGCGTGGGTCTCGCTGAACGCGAATGACATCTGGTGCGCATCAAGCGGCCGGGTGAACAGCACCGGCACCAGTTCCGCCACCGACTTCGGCCCGCTGGCGCAGGCCTCCCCGATCATCTGGCAGCGGTCCTCGTGATGGTTGACGATCTGCCGGCACCGCTCGGCCAGCCCATAGAAGGGCAGCTGGTGGCCGGGCAGGACCAGCGTCTCCTCCGGCACGTGCGCCTCCAGGAGGCGGAGCGAGCGCAGATAGTGGCCGAGCGGATCGCCTTCCGGGTCGACCGCCCAGACGCCGATGTTCGGGGTGATCTTGGCGATCACCTGGTCGGCGGCGAACAGGATCTTCTCGTCCTCCAGATAGAGCATGATCTGCTCCGGCGCGTGGCCGTCGCCGGTGTAGACCCGGAACGTCCGCCGGCCGATGACCAGCGTGTCGCCCGACAGCAGCCGGCGGAAGGTCAGCGGCAGCGGCGCCACCATGCGCAGATACTGGTGGCCGTGGGTGCTGACCAGGCGCGCCGTGTCCACATCCATCCCGTGGTGCAGGTAGAAGTCCTGGTAGGGGGTGGCCTCCAGCGCGCCGGGCGTCAGGCAGATGTGCGCCGCCATCAGGTAGGAGGTCTGGCTGGTCAGCAGCGGCAGGCCGTACTCGGCGCACAGCCAGCCGGCCAGGCCCATGTGGTCGGGATGGAAATGGGTGACGATCAGCCGGGTCAGCCGCTTGCCGGCGAGCGGGCCGTCCAGCAGCGTCCGCCAGGCGGTGCGGGTGACGTCGTCGGCGATGCCGGTATCGACCACCGCCCAGCCATCGCCGTCCTCGATCAGGTAGATGTTCACGTGGTCGAGGCGGAACGGCAGCGGAAAGCGCAGCCACAGGATGCCCGGCGCGACCTCGACCGGCACGCCGATCGGCGGCGCCTCCTCGAAGGGAAAGCGGAGCGCGTCCTGTTCGTTGTGCATTGGTTCCCGCTCGCCCTACGCAATCGTTATCCCGGCGGCCCGTCGCGACGACGGGACGACCCGTGTCCAAGCCTCGACTTAGACCAGATCCAGGGGAACACGCAAAGCCCGCCTGCATGCGGACAGGCGCGCGTAAGCCGGTCGCCTCGACCTCAGGCCGCGGCAGTCGCCTTCCGGTCTTCGCCGAGGGCGAAATTGATGGCCGCCTCGGCGTGCAGGATGGTGGAATCGAAGGCCGGCAGGCTGACGTCGGAAGGCGACAGAAGCAGGCCGACCTCGGTGCAGCCGAAGATCACGCAATCGGCGCCCTCCAGGGCCGCTGCCTCTGTCAACTCGACGAACGCGCGGCGCGAACCGGCCTCCACCCTTCCCTGGCAGAGCTCGCCGAAGATCACGTCATGCACGATCGTGCGACCGGCCGGATCCGGCACCATCGGCTCCAGGCCGTGCCGCTCGCTCATGCGGCCCACATAGAAGTCCTCTTCCATCGTGTAGCGGGTGGCGAGCACGAGAGGACGCCGATATCCCGCCGCCGCGACCGCTCGCGCCGTGACGTCGATGATGTTGATGAGCGGCACCGACGTGGCAGCCTGCACCTGATCGGCGAGAAGGTGCATTGTGTTGGTGCAGATCATCAGGCAGTCCGCGCCGGCCGTCTGAAGCCCGGAACCGATCTCAGCGAGCATCCGGCCTGCACCTGCCCAGTCGCCCGCCTTCTGCAGCGCAACAACCGTCTCGAAGTCGACCGAGCGCAGCAGGATATCGGCCGAATGCAGCCCGCCGAGCCGCCCGCGGACGCCCTCGTTCAGGAGCCGGTAGTAAACCGCCGTGCTCTCCCAGCTCATCCCGCCGATCAGACCGATCGTGCGCATCGCGCTTCTCCTTCACCTTGGCTCCGGTCCGTCCGGTCCGTCCGGTCCGTCCGGTCCGTCCATGCGACGCACACTACGCCCAGCAGAGGCGCAAAGGGCACCAATCGCTTCACGATAGCCGTTAGAACTCTGAACTGCATCCTACATTTTCCGAATTTTAGATAATTTTATGCTATTTATCTTAGTGCGCCAAGCGACGGCAGCCTCACGGAGAGCCATCGAGGCGCATCCACGACGGAAGCGCAGGAGACACACCATGCTTGACGCCATCGACTGCAAGATCCTGGAAATCCTTCAGGCGGACGCAATGGTGCCCGTCGCCGCGTTGGCCGAACAGGTGGGACTGTCGTCCACGCCCTGCTGGCGGCGGGTGCGCAAGCTGGA
>TARA_R110002020_G_scaffold64430_4_pt1 | contig 10489 bp, 27 predicted proteins | sample TARA_R110002020 | Tara Oceans TARA_R110002020 (sample SAMEA4396489) | marine metagenome | biome: Westerlies Biome; feature: [MES] marine water layer (ENVO:01000295) within the mesopelagic zone...; material: water (ENVO:00002006), including particulate matter (ENVO:01000060) such...
CTTCGAGTATAGGAATTGAAGGTGGATTAAAAGTTGTTTCATTAGATGGTGTAGAAATTGGTTTTCAAGTTACAAATACTGCAATAACAATCGGTGACGCAGGAACAATGCAAATACCTTACAAACAAGATTCAACTAATGCACCAAGTGATTCTGTTGTTGACGGTTGGTTTGGTGACGCTAATGGTTGTATTGGGATTCAGTATTATAATGGTGTGCCAGATAATCACAGATTTTGGTTTAAGAGTGATGGTGGTTGGGTTAAGACATTTGGAACATAAACCTAATATGATTAAACATTTGGAAATATTTTATGGATAGAGAAGCAGAAACACTATATGTAAAACTCATACTTCGTTTGTATGATTCAATTGCTAGACAAGAGGTAGAAATACTGCAACTAAAAGAACTTCTTAACAAAGATAAAAAAACAAAATAATCAATGTTAGAGAATATTAGCTACATAATAGCAATTATAGGAAGCATATCAGGGGCAACTTGGTTTATTTCTAAAAAGCTGACTTGTGCCGAAAGAAATTCAAATTTGGCTATGAGTAAGATTGCCGAGATTGAGCAAAAAGTAATGCAAGAGACTAATGCAGCAGATGATCATCATAGGCGTATGTATGATAAAATTGACGAATTAAAATCGTTAATTCTTTCAAAAAATAATTAACAAAAGGTCAATATTGAATTAACAGTCAACACTGTTTTTCATTGAAAAAACTTAATTATTTATATTAAAAACAAACTAACTATACTCAATGACCATCTCATGCAAGAACTGTGGTAAAGAAATCGACTTTTCTGAATCATTCAAAAGTCCAAAAGGAATTAAAATTCCAATGGAACTTGATGGTGAAACAGGTGGATTAATACCACATAACTGTCCAAAAAGTGAATACAATTTGAAAAAAGCAAATCAGGGATCAGTTGGAACTGTAACTCTAACACAGCCAAAAACTGTTAAGAGTGAAATAACAACTGTTCACAAAGGAACTAGCAACATATACAGACACGCTGGTTTTACTGAATTCTGCACAGATTTTGTTGAAGCCAGAGAGACAGCTAAAGGAATACTACACACATACCTTCATGACTTAGATGAAATGCAGGGGCGAATCGTTATTGGGCAATTGCTCAATATTTGGTTTAATCCAAATTTCATGACGAAGCAGTATGTTAGTGAATTTAATCCAACTGAAATTGGTAAATCGCAAATGAATAGCGCAGGTGATGGTGGTGGTTTTTGTATGGATATTTCCAGCGATGTGCCAACAGTAAATGGGTTAAATCCAAAAAATACAATCACGACTAATATCAAACAAATGATTCGTGATAACCCTACTTTTTTTTCTACTAAACAAACTAATAATTCCAAATTAAAAATGTATTACAAATTAGTTTTTGGTATTGATATTTCATTATTTCAAAAACATTCTGCTGAAGGTGTATTACGAATGTTTAGACATATTTTACCTAAAGATCTTAAACATTCTGACGAAGAACAATTTTGGCATGATAAATTCGCACCATCTAAATTTGGCAGAGGAACAATTGAAGGGGGATTATTATTAGACTAGTATAGCTAGCTAATTAATTAATTAATTAATAATGAAACAAATAAAACTTGATGATATTCTTACACTTGATAATATTTACAAATATGCTAGTGATGAAGAATTATCAGCAATAGTTCATTCAATACTTAACAGATTTTTTGATTTATCAACAAAAGGATTATCACAAATACAAATAGATTATCTAACAAAATTCTATGCAACAGATAAAGAAATTGCAGAAATTGTCAGGAGATTAAGAACACCACAATGATATATTTAGGAAATACATGGGAGGTTGAACAAAAAGATAAGTGGATTGATTGTAGAAGTGATGATCATGGTCGTTGTTATTATGAAATGGTAGTCTTTGACGAGAGTGATATGTGTATAAAATTAGATCATTATGTAATTTGTGATTGTGGTAAAACATGGAACTTAGAGTATGTTAAAAGATGTTCAAATTGTGATAAAGAATTAATTGAAAGTGAGAGATATATTCCTAATTCATGGTCTATTGGAGATTATTAAAATGAGTGATTGTGACAAAGATAGTCAAGAAATTTCAAGAATACAATTTCATACTAATTTAACAAGAGAGGAAAAAAATAGAGAAATCGCTAAAATTGAAAAAAAAATGTATGAATTAGAGCAATTAGAATTAGATGATGTATGGACTGGCTATTATGGCAAATGTAGAGAGGAATCGAAATGAAATTAACAGATGATACAAAGAAAGAACACTTAGAACAATTCGCTTTTCGTGAAACTATATCTGGCACAATTCGTGAATTTAAAATAATCTGTGCAAGAGATAATGTTTCAAAACAATCAAAGGCAACTCAAATTATTCAAGAATTTAATAAAATTCATGGTGAGGGCAATCCTATTTACCCAATAACAAAATTTATCGATCCAGATTTTAAAGCAGTACCAGCAACACTTGAACGTCAAGAAAAATGGCTATCATTTATTAAAAAAACAGATAATGAAACTTTAAAACAATTAGAATATCAATGCTATATGATCATGGTAATGGCAAAATGTTATCTAAAAATACCAAAACATGAAAGAAAAGAAAGGAATTTTACAAGTTTAAGACAGATGGAGATTTACAAGAGTTGGTAAAATGAAAAAATGTAATAAGTGTGGATTTAAATCAGAAGATCTGGCTTGGGATAAAGCACATCATGAAATTACAGGCAAGTGGAGATTATACAATAAATTACAACAACGACCACATGAATGTATGATAAAACCGATTGTCTGGGTATTGTGTCCTAAATGTGATCCAGAGAAAAGGAAAAAAATGGATTCGACAAAATTACAAGAACATATCAAAAAGGAGCATTTTGGGTTTTGGTAATGGACGAATCTAAATTACCCAATGGTTCAAAAGCGTGGTCATGTGATGTTAAATTAATTAATGGTTCAAAAGACGGTGAAAATTCTAGGAATAGTTGGTTTGTAGATGGTGTTGTTATTCATTACTGTCCATTCTGTGGTAAAATTGAAAATTGTATAGGACGAGATTGTTATTTCTCTACAATTAATGGAACTCATGTAATGTGTTGGATTAAATATTTAGCAAAACTTGAAAATGTTGATATTGATACTGAAATTCAAAGACAAAGAGAGATAACCTTTGAACGTATTCAAAAAAGCATTGAAACTGATAGTGGTAATACAACATGAGTGGATTTGATTTAATGTGTAGAATTTGTAAAATTATTAATGTCTGGAATCAATACCATTATGATTTTATTTGTACTAATTGTTATGATAAAATGATAAAAATCACAGGTAAGTGCTGGTATTGTAAGAAAATGAAAAGTGATTGTGTGTTATCTTTTACTGCTCATAGACATAAAACAAATCCTAAATTACTTATTATTTGTAAAAAATGCTGTGAACGTGATTTTGAAGAATCACACACTAGAATGTCAAACAAAGAGGTATTTGTATGAAGCCTAATTTTAAACAAAGAATTGAAGCCTTACAACTTGTCACTAAAGGCAAAAAAGAGTATGATTTTACAATGACAGGTATTAGAATAAGATTAACTTGGATTGACCAACGAAATACTAATTTAAAAGTACATGATGAGGGTGTTATCGAATTAATACATAAATCAAAAGATAAAAAAGATACAAATGATCAGATTTGGGTGGATTGGGATAATGGACTAGATGAGATGTTATTACGAAGCAAGTGTTGTTATATGTTTACAAATTCAGATGGGCAATTAGTGTGATAAAAATGGGGTTATTTAAAAAAGAAGATTATGAAAAAAATAATAAAAAATCGTCAGGTTCAAAACCACGTTGGCAAGTTAAACGAAGAATTGCAACTCAAGACAAAACAAAAAAACTTTGGTGTAGGAATTGTTTCAACAGAGTTAAAGAAAATATTGTCTGCTCACAATGTGGAATTACAAATGCACAGCCATTAAAGACAAAACCAAAAGGTGCTGAATAATGTTTAAGTTTTGTAAAAAATGTGTAGCAATAAGACAATTCAAAGTTGGTAATATCACAGATAATTGGCGTGATTTTGGTTTAATTAGATTTTGTGATGTTTGTGGAGCTGAGGAATAATGAAATTAAAATGCTCAAGTTGTACAAGTGTAAGATGTGATCAACATTGCAGGTGTTCTTGTCATACTGAAGATTTTATCAGAAATTGTGAGTGTGTTTATTTTAAAGATGAAAACGGAATTGGTGGCGATTGTTTTAAAGAACAAAATGGCGAAGCAATATTTCGTGAAGATATGGGTGCTTGCTTCTGTAATTTCCATTATGAAAGAGTGAAGGAACATGAGAAGGAATGACAATGGATTATAATGCAAAAGAACGAAAAAGTATTGCTAATTCTTTGTCAAGGAATGGATCATTTATAATTCCTATATTACACTCAATTGGTAATTCTGATAAAAGACAATCTCAGATTAAATCCGATCTAATAAGATGGGGTTACATTAAAGATCAAACACTTAGTATAAATTATCATCTTTCAGTTTTATCGGTTGCTGGTATAGTTGAATCTAGAAGAATGTTATTTGCAAAACATAATGTGTATAGGTTAAATGGCAGAGCAAAAAAATTACTTTCTAGTATTAACTTACTTCAAAAATATTTACAATCAGATCAAAATTATATGACATTCTGTTATACATTAAAAAAAATGGAGGAGAATCATGGATAAAGACAATGAGATGAAATGTAGGCTATGTGGCTTACAATTCATTGAAACACAAATAGGTCTTGCAGAATTAACCTTCCATGAAATACTTCATGGCGAGGATATTAATGAGCATAGCGACTAAACACCTTGCCAAAATTCGTAAGAAAGACGAATATGGCACTCCTCTTTTTCTTTTTAATAAATATTCAAAGATCTTTGGTATTAATCCAAAAATTGATTATTTTGCAAGTGAAACAAACCATGTCGTTCCTAAATATTATACAGAAGAAGATGATTCTTTTACAAAATCTTGGACAGAAGATGGATTTATCAATCCACCATATTCATTGGTAAAAAAAGTCATGGAAAAAGCATATAACGAATGTAAAATAAACCGTATCAAATTGCTAATATTAACTTACAATAAAACTGATACTCATTGGTGGCATAAATTTATTGAAAACAATCCAATGGTTGAGTATAAATTTCATGAAGGTAGAATTAAATTTCTTTGTAAGCATGGATATGAAACTAGGGCTGGTGCGCCATATCCTAGTGTATGGATTTTGATGAATGGAAATGTATGAAGAATGTAAGATATGCAATCGACCACTAAAACCAAATAAAAAGAGAAGTGGTATTTGTACAGAATGTGAGATTATGGAATGAAAGGGAATGAATGTTGTGATATTATTTGGGGAATTGAAGTATTGAGATGTTTGCATTGTGGTAAGTCATTACCAAAAACTGTTAGAACTGAACACGACTTTCCAAATTTTCAAAAATATACGAAGGTGAAGAATTGAAGGGCAGAAAAGGATTCATTAACAATGCTAGTAAAAAAGCAAGTGAAAATTTTGGTGATGATAAAATTAGGACTATAATCAAGGCATTATCTGACTGTGGATTCTATTGCTCTATTGAACCTAAAATTCATAATGAAAAATTCTCTACTAGGAACAAAATAAGAAACCCAGATATTGAGATTAAATTTGGCGATATGAGAATTTATTTAGAATCAGATGGCAAGGTTCATGGTGATTTGGAGAACCCAACAGAAAGAACTACCAAAAGAAATCTTGATTTTGAAAATACAGATATGAGTTACATTCTGATTAACCATGAACACGTTAAATCATTAAAAAAAATATTAGAACTTGTTGCAAATGATGATGATCTGATTAGATTCTTGGCAGCATATCGTGCTTGTGAGGAATATTCAAAATATCAGGCAAAAATACTATGTAATCTAGGAAATGATGATGAATAAAGTGGATTCTAAAGGTGTTATATGGCTATCACAAGCTGACAAATTAGTTGACAAAGACACAAAATTTTATAAAGAATACGATTTTATCATTGCAATACTGCGTGGATAGTAGTAATGAATTGTAAGGGTAGATGTACGCATTTAGTAGTAAATGGCAAGAAATATGTCAACGGATATAAATTCTGTTCAGTTTGTCAAGTATGGATTTTAACTACTGATAATAGATGTTCTTGCTGTTCAATGATTTTAAGAACACGCCCACGAACAAGAAAGGCTAAAAAAAACATTGCTGTGTACGAGGTAAGAACTAATTAAAATGGACAAATCATCTCAATTACAAAAACTTTGGAAGTTCATGCTTGCAAATAATTTTACTACAAATGGGGTTTTGAAAATTCTTGGTAGGTCAATGTCAAGCAAGGTTGTTTTGTTTGGAAGCGATTTTCATAATGGTTCAATTCATGCTTTATGTAGTCCTGATCCTGTACGAGAAGATGGTCTTGGTGTAAAACCTACAAAACAGCAGAAAGCACTGTGGAATTTCTGGCAAACCATACCAGATAGACTTACAAAAAAAGCAAAACTGTTTGTAATTAATGGTGAACCATGTGACGGTGGTAATAAAAAATCAAATGGTATGGGCTTGTGGACTTCAAATATTCAAGACCAATTAAATGATTTTAGACGATGTATAACAACAATACCATACGAAAAAATATTACTGACTAGAGGTTCGCCATATCATGTAACAGTAGATGGAACTAATTTTGAAGAGATAGTTGCAGAGCAATTAAATGCAGACAGTTACAAGACATTTGGTGGCAAAGGCAGAACTGATTATGAAGTTAATTTCGAAGTTAATGGCACAGTATTTAATGCTACACATCATGTAGGTTTCGGACGATGGTGGCAATATAGACCAACTTCATTAGCACAAGAATTAATCAAAATACATTTTGATCATGATAATAGAAAAGTACATACCGATGTTTTAGTTAGAAGTCATGTTCATTATTATTGTGAAGTAGGATTTTTGAATACTAGAGCATTTACTACACCAGCATGGAAATTACCTGATAGTTTTATGTATAGAAATGGACTACCAATAATGCCAGATATAGGACTTGTTGAAGTTATAGTTGAAAGCAATGGTGAATACCAAATTAATCCTATTGTTGAAGATGTTGATGTCGTTCCAATGGTAAAACATTACTAATGAAAAGAAAAGCAATACGCATTGAAATGGAATTTCCACAAGAATTTGAAGAAGTTGAAATTGTTGTTGCAATAAAAGATCAGATTAAAAAATTAATGCAAAAAAATGGCAAAGACGGTAAGCCAATCGGTGTAACTTCATCAATAGTTGCAACTGCATTTAATAGATCTAAACGTCATACTTTAGAAATTTTAACCGACATGGAAAATAAAGGAATATTAAAATCAAAATTTGAAGATGTGAGATATAATAATACTATTCATAGGTCTAGAGTTTTTAGATTAAAATGAGTTTTACCACACCAGCAGTAATGGATCTTGAATTTTTTTCTACAAGTGGTGATGATTATGGGGAATATTTTGAATCAACTAATCGAATTGCAATTTATCTTATACCACATTCAGAATGTGTTCTTAATTTGTTTGCAACTATTTCACATGAATTATTTCATAAGTTAGTAACAGATTTTGTAGGTGATGATATTGATATTGAACAAGAGCATAAATTAATTAAGAATTTAATGTGGTATGAACAAGACTTAATTTACTAACATACTTCCCTTATACAGTTAAACTGCCCACTCAAATTAGAATGTCCACAACATTCATGGTAGTAAGAGAAGTACCAGATGTAATTTGCCCACGATGTGGCACAGCAATGGCTAAGATACAACCATGCCATGAAAAATGCATGAACTGTGGTGCAGAAATAGATTGTTCAGACGGTCTTGGTTAAGAATTAAAAAAAAAAGAAGTCGTGTAAATTATCTTACACGAAATGGATTGTCCACGAATCTGCTTAATTCATTACATGGTATTTGTCGCATTACATTTTGTGCTATAACTTCTGAAGTTGTCATATTGACAACCTGCTCATGAGTAAGTTGTGGGTTTTCTCCACAATGAAGTCCACAATTACCACAGGCACAAGTACCACCAAATTCATGAATCATGTGATGTTTTTTACCAACATCGACACAATTTTTGTACGGAGCATTTGATTTTCCCATAAATAATCTAGTTTATCCGTATAATTAAATAATTAAGGGTGGTTAGGCACAAAATTAAAACACTATAATCGTTTATCTGTAATAAATGGATTGTTTAATAATATGAAAAAACTATAATTTTTTATGGAAACACACAACCACCAGCAAACACTACAAACAAAACTTGCAACTCTTCCTGAAAAAGACTTCCAGCAAGCACATCTCTTGGCTTCCAGATTAGAGGAGGTAAAATTCGAAATGAACTTCGGAATCCAAAAAGGTGTATACAACCCAAACTTCAAAAGTCTTACAAAAGAAGGCAAACAGTTGGTTAGAGGAATAAATAAAATCCTCAAACAATACAACTGCCGAGTTGAAACACCACAAATCCTAAAATTTTATTAGGATTTTTTTTCTTTTTTTTTAATTCCAAATCCATATTAACTCGTGTTTTTATGTAGAAATCATGAGTGATAGCAATTTAAAGCAAAAACATGATAACGTTATTGAGCAATTAATCAAGGTAAATGAGAATGATTTAAAATCTAAAACTGAGTTGGTTAAACAATTAATTGAAATTTCAAGGAATTTAGTGAATCAGAACTTGATTAATGGTGTAAAAAATTCAGATCTTGCAACTTATATTAATGCTAAATTAATAGAATATGAAATTAAATTTCCTAGAAATGAAAATTTCTATGGATTTTTTAAAGACTCAGAAAAAAGATCTTATGGAACTAATTTAATTTCTACGTTAGGTAGAAATGATCACGAACATGATTTTGTTGGTGATAATTTTGAAAAAATATGTGAATGTGGTGATATGATTAGACTAGGAAAACATTATTCATTAGTGCCTACTAAAATTGAAACTGTCGAAGAACAAACACCTCAACAAAAAACTAAACAAGATAAATCTGAAACACGACCATATCATAATGAAACGATTGATTATTTTTTGAGATTGTCTTACCTATGTAGTGACTATTCGAATTTAATAAATGATCAAGTTAAAAAATATCATAAGTATGAAACTGTTGCAAAAGCAATTGAAGATGAGTTTAAAACAAAAGACCTTTCAAAATTAATGCTTGAAGTAAAATCACTAGAAGCAAAGTTAATTCATGCCGATAAATCATCTGACGCACGCCAAAAGGTAGGTGAATTTGAAAAAATAAAAGCATACATTTTACAATTAACCACTCATACAGTAGCACACGTAGCAAAAATAATCAACATCACACCTAAACACATGACTAATAATGTAATTAGGAATATTAGCAGGTCTGAAAAACTATTACGGTGGTTCAAAACATTATTTGTTACTTGCCCTGACTGTAAAAAAGAATTTGGCGTGGATTTATTTGATTGGTTTAATGAACAATGCGAACGTTGTAATCTAGGAAATGATATGAAACAACCAATACTTCTCAAAAGCAAGTAATCTGGAAACATTCTATGGAAACAGGACAACTGAGATATTTAGCACTGGGCTGTGGAACAGGCTTAGTTGCATTAGGTGGAGTGATTGAAAGAATATCACCTGACATCTTTGCAGCAGCAATAATAGCCATTCTAGGAATAGCAAGTGCAGATATGATAAAACACCGAAACGAATAAAATTTAGATTTTTGTTAACTAAGTTAATGAAATTTCTATACATTCTTGTATTTATTTAAATATCGTAAAATTACTTAATTTTTAATAATGAAAACAACATCACAACAGCGAACAATCCCAACATCAACTATTGAAGATCCAAAAGACACAATGAGTAAAATGGGCTTTTCTGCCGAAGAAATTGCCAGAGCAACAGAAAACATTCATTGGTCAGTAGTTGATCACAACACATACACAAAGTATGGAATCGTAACAACACAATTAATCAAAAACGGACAAGCAATGCGAGATATATCAGTCGTGCATGATTTGAAACGTGGTGGACAATTTAGAGTTTCCACTAAATATCATCTAATTGCACACGAACAGATTCTCGAATACGTTAATCATGTCAAGGACGAATTAGGACTTGATATGGAATTAATTAAAGACGCAAGAACATCAGGTGGTTACTACAATCTACGAAACGAAGATGGTATGACAGTATCAAAAGATGGCAGATATATGTGTTCATCTTATGTATTGAAAAACCATGCAACAATAGAAGTAAAAGCTGGAGATAAAATTGAGAGTGGTTTAACAATTCTCAATACAATAGATGGCTCAACTGCTTTTTATGTTGTACCAATGACATTCAGATTGGCTTGCAGTAA
>TARA_R110002020_G_scaffold202300_2_pt1 | contig 10483 bp, 3 predicted proteins | sample TARA_R110002020 | Tara Oceans TARA_R110002020 (sample SAMEA4396489) | marine metagenome | biome: Westerlies Biome; feature: [MES] marine water layer (ENVO:01000295) within the mesopelagic zone...; material: water (ENVO:00002006), including particulate matter (ENVO:01000060) such...
GACTACAAATCAAGAGTTGGTACTTTCATCTTATAATCTAGACATTACCCCGCTTACATTTAAAATTAAAATTCCTAATGAGACACCGTTCAAGAGTGGCACATTTGACTTAAACACAGCTACTATAGATTTTGGTGATGGTACTATTGTTACAGGAACTACAGCTACACATGTTTACACTTATCCAGGTAGGTATAAAGTTAAAGCACTGTTAAGAGATGTTGATAACAATGCCATATATACGTCGGCAAGCGCAGATGTTAATATTTTTGATTATGTGGTAAATACATTTAGGATTCAATTCCCTGGAACCAGTACAGGTGCTGATGGTGGTGGAAAGTTTGGAAAGGGGCGACTTAGCAATCTTAATTTATCCGCAGGTCAATTTTCTGATACTTTAAGTGCTTACGCACAAGTGCCATATTATCAGACATTCCAGAACATAAATTTTAAATTATCCGGGAGCAAGTACGACAATTACTTTAATCTAGAACCTAACAAGTTTAACCATTTAAAGACCTACTATTCATTCTATCAAAAAAGACCTTTACCTACCCTATCAGGTTCTGAGTTTGTTGAAATAAAGGATATATCTCTTTCAGCAGAAAACATGTACGTCAGGTTATCAAGTTTCGGGACTGACTTAAGTGCTCAACGGATAGTTTTAAGTGAGCCGGATCATCCAGAATCAGTCTTAGTTGGAAGCTCTGGCCAAGAAATTGTCTATTTTAAAACAGAAGAACAGGCGGCTCCTATTTACCTAACATTTACAAAAAATAATGATATGGTAAGTACGAGAGCAAAAGATGGTAAACCTCAGGATACAGGCTTTTCCACCGGCTTTAGCATAACACTGTCAACTTTTGTAGGATCAACTTCAGGCCAAACACTTAGCAATATCGAGATAACATCAAACGGTTTAGGCGGAGAGGGTGAAGGTGTTAATTCATTCAGTGTTAGCCCTGTTCAATATAAGGGGGTAGGTATACCATTTGTATTAACTCCAAAAAATAATGATAACTACGCAGTTAAAGCGTTATCTAGTACACCAAACCCATACTTCAAAGTATTATCATCTGATCATTCCCTTACACATCCTTTATGTGTAGTACCATCAACATATTATACAATTCGTAGTATTAGTCATCTTGTATCAACGTTTAGTACAGATTTCTGGTATAGGGGACTATTTACCTTTAATGACAATATTTCTGCTTCACCTACTTTGCTGACATTAAGTGCTTCTAATAATTACTCGTTTGGTGGGACTATAACTGCACTAACAGGTACATCTTTCTTAAGTTGCTTCCCTAAAAATTATTACGATTTATATAAGCAGAATGAGAACTTTAATTTTGAAGACATGATTAAAGATTTAAGATTCCAGGAAATACTTATTGATAAGAACGTATTCTTCTCAGACTTTATGGGATCTATATTTGGTGGTGTAAGTGGTAGTCATACATTGCTTGGAAAAAAGGTATATGAAAAAATATTTAATTTTGTTCAAAATAATAGTGACATAGATTTCTGCGATGTTAATGGCTTATTAAATTTAGCAGATATGGCAGACGAGCATGGGCTTGTTTTTAATGAAGCAAAATTACGCGATCCCGTCCAGATAAAAAGAACCATTGACTTGTTAAGCACTAGTTACAATAAATTTAGAGGAACAAAAAACAAATTTAATGAAAATTTTGCGGACCATGGCCGTGTTGATAAATCAACATATGGAAAAAATATTAGTAGTGTTGAAATTAATACCTTAACCTATGTAATTACTGCCGGGACGCCAATAGTAGTGAAAGAAAGATTTAGTGGTAACTTTTATAAGTTAAATACGTATCAACCACTCAGCGGGACAACAATCCTGCGTAATGGCTCTACCAATCAGTTTAGTTTAAGTGAGCTAGGTAATGGAAAAAACTGGGGATGGCCTCTAACACTACCTGAAGAGTATGATATAAGTACTGCTGTCAGATATTATTCTTTTCATGAGTACAACAGTCACATTGACGGTACAATAGTTGATGGTATAATAGACTTTGTAAATCCTCAGACTAGGGTAAACTTTGATACCCCGCTTAGTGGTCTAGAGGGCAATAATAATATTTTTGATAGGATAATTACAAATACGCTATTTAGTAGTCTATCTTTATTCGAGTAATAAATATACTTAATGGGTGATATAATTAACGGATTTCCTGAAGTAAGTCTATCTATAACAAATCCTAATGTTAGTAGAGAGGAAGCACGGGATCGGAGTACACCGTTTACATTTACGGACTTTATACAAAATATAGATCAGTCACTGCTTACACCCTCAACCATCCAGAGCTTTTATGTGGCTTACTTAACTAGATGGAATAATATTACTTCTGTAAAAACTTTAACTGATCATGATCTAATTATTGATCGTTACAAAGAATTTTTAAAGGAAATTACATTAAATTATTCTACTAATGCAGAGAAAAAATTTATATCACAGATAGATTATAATGATAAAAATGATTTAAGAATTGTAGCTTCATTTTATAGTAAGAAAATTAGAGATATTATATCTTACTACCGAGAAAAAAGAACAAAAGTTTCTTTCGCAACAGTCAAGAATAGATTAAAAGGTACACATTTAAATTTAGAACAATCTGTTCTAGACTTAATTATTAATTTTTTAGATAATAAAAGTACAGCTAATATAGACTATAACATAGATTCTATAAAAAATGATTTATCTATCTCTGTAACAGAGTACTTTGATAACTTTACTCAATACTTCAATCAAGAACCAGATCCAGAATATTTTGGAAAAAGCTCGTTAGAATTTAATTTAGATAGTTCCCCAGAAAATAATATATTTCTAGCTGCTGACAATGCATTAATTCTCGAGGCTTTTGGTGAAATCGATTTTGACGATATTGCAGATCCTACTATATTAAAGGAAGCGGATCAATTATTTGAAAATAAAAGAAAACAAACCGAAAAATTTATAGGTACAGATTATTATTACCTATCTACTAATGCTAATGGTATAGGTGTTACAAATAAGCTGTTTGAAGCAGCTGCCCCTTATGCAAATTACCTAAATCAACAATATCCATCAACTGCATCTGTATTTTCAAATGAAATAATAAGCGAAAGAAATTTAGGTTTCTTTAAACCATCTAATGCAAGTATTATATCCATACAAAGCAAAAGATTGCAATTTTTTCAAAAAGAACAGTATGATTCGGATCAACTATATATTTTCCCTGATCCTAACATTTATACTAACAACGATGATATATTTACTTTTGTTATAGATACCTCTGAATCTATTAATAACGAAAGTAAGGGGGTTGCTGTTAATCAACCAAATACAAATAAAAGTAGCACTTCTTTTATTGGATATAATTCTGAAATATTACAGGATAGGAATATTAACACCGACCTATCTTTCTTATTTGACGAAGGTTATATAGATGATAGTAAAAAGGATCTTTTTGGGAATATATTTGGGTTAATAAAAAATAACAATTATTATAAAAATAATTTTATCAATGAGACTCAAACAAAAATAAAAAGTCTCATTTTTAATGGCTACCAGTTTTTTGATATATTATATGGTGAAGGTTCTAATTTTAATTATAGTACTACAGATTCATCAACTTTTTCTGAAACAATAAGATCTGGTCTTTCAACCTTTACTAATGGAATGACTGGTAAGGGAGAAGGAGGGATCAATCCAGGTGCGCCGGCAAATTGGGCTACATTTCCTACTTCTGCATATAATATTTTCTTTAGGTACTTTAACCCATATCAAGAACTACTTACACCTGATAACTTTACACAAGTAGACTTTAATGTACCGAGACCCATTAATGCCAGTATAAAGGAAGGAGCCTACTTTAAATTTTCTGACTCGGAGGATCTTGCTAGTACCTTAAGTACAGACTTAAGTGCCTTTACTTCATCTTTTGAAGGTGGTGTCGGTGATTATTATTTTACAGAATTAATAGAGGGGGGAGTTGCGCAATATGATGGCGCGCCTTTAAGCATTAGTAAGTCCACAATTATACGAGCTCTATCAGACACTACTTTTGCGACAACATCAGGTGATTTCACGTTAAACGCCAGACTTTCAGGTGGAGGTGGAAATTCCGGAAATAATGTACAAGATTTAGAAGGCGGGCGGTTTACAGATAAGATGACCTTTGATTTGTCTACCGAAATAGAGCAGTACATGTATGATGATACTATATACAATAGTACAGAGACTCTCACTGTTACTTCTGCACAAGCAAGCTACTTTAATAAAGATAAACATTTAGGAAAAATATATGTTAAGAATACCTCTCTAACATCGACCCTATCTCCTGTACAAGAATTAACAAAAACCTTACCTTATCTCTCTACCAAATATAATTCTACAATATGTGATGAGCTGTCTACACGTGTTAATAACTTTGATGTTGTTTATGATACGCTGTTTATAGAAACTAGCTCCTATCTGGTTATAGAAAAAACTGACTACAAAAATAATTCATTTGATAATCCAAATACCACCGCAATTTCTTTATCACATGACTCTGGATTTTATAATAAATTAAGTAATAGGTTTAGGGTAGGAAACAATATATTCTATTGCAGGCTAGTAAATGAGCAAATAGATGACCTATCTTCATTTAGAGCATATCCTGAAATTTGGAAATATGATTATAACCAAGGGGAAAACACTCAAATTTATCCTACTAGCGAGAACCCAGTTATTTCATCAGCAGCATATTTTGCATGCACAGGTAATAACGTGATGTATACGGAATTTAGTAAGCCATTTTTAACTTACAGTTCTGATAACGAATTATTTAATTTAGGTTTCTTAATTAAGGATCAAAACCAATCTCCTGTGTTATTTAACTGCCTTTTTGAGTATAAAGACCAAATTAAATTTCTTAACACAGAGTTCTATTCCGGCACTACTAGTAACTTCACTTATACTTTCCTTGACAACTCTGACGTCTTAAACACACAACACTTATCATTTTCACTGTCAGGTAATGAGCCTCTGAGTGCATCAGCCTCAACCAAATCTATAGTACTATGAACACTTATACTTTCTCTATATCTACGACTTCGCCAAGTGTTGAAAAAACATATGGCACTATAAATTTATTTGATCAAACAAATTTTACTATAGATATGTCAGATGTCTATGCAACTATATTTCCAAACTATGTTGCGATTAACTGGGGTGACGGGTCACCTGTTTTAGAGCCAGATATTACAATATTTAGAAACTATAAAACCGAGTCTATATACCCTGAAGTATTAGACGGTACTTCACCAGTATTTTTAAATAAAGATTATAAGCACATATATTACCCGTCAAGTTTTGCACTTAAAAAAACTATGACCCTAAGAATAAACATAGGGTACGTAACAGGGTCAGTGACTAAGTTAACAGTACCGCTTGAAATTCGATCTGAAAGTTATTACGACACTATTGGAGATATGGAAATAGTAGGAATAGATCTGTTAAGCGAAGAAAATAATAGTTCAAGATTTTCCCTTTTAACGAAAAAGGATAACCACGTCATTCAAATGGATAATAAATCTTATAAAAAACCCTAAACATAAATATTGTTAATGGGGTTTCTAATAAAGTCTAGTTTGAGCGCTTTGAGCTCTGAACGCGCCAGTATAGCACCTGTTGGTCTTAAGCTAGATCAATTTCAAAGGGCATACAATGGTGACTTTAGCTTTAATTTTATTGCAGCTCTCTCAGGATCTGAAGCTTTTAAGAAACTTAATTATACTAATTTTTACTTATCTAATAATATATTATTAGACAATGTAACTACATATACAGGCGAGCCAGGGCCTAATCAAACTACTGTACTACCTGGTAATTTTTTCTCTACCTTAAATTTCTCTCAATCAGGTAGTAACTATCTTGGATTTAGAATTGCTGATGAAGAACCATTTAAATTAACTAATGATACATATAATGCTCAGTTTTATGGTGCAGCATTAATTTTAGATAATACTATCGTAGCACCTAAGTTTGAGATAACTATAGTTGATGATTTTACATGTCGGGTTGCTTACCTACTTAATAATTTCAGATACTACTTAGTAGTGTCGGATGATTCACCTGGAGAGCATGCTTTACCTGAAAATACTAAATACGTACTGTTTGCAGGAGAAAATAAAATTCCTTTATCGAGTGCTAATTTAGAATACAACATTACTAGGTATTTAAATAATAGCTATTTAAATTTATACACTACAAAAAATGATGACAAGTTTATTATACAGAGTACAGGAACAAAAATAATAGCTAATAAAATTTCACGTGCTATAGCTTTATCAGGCACATTAAATGAATTTTTTATAACACAAAGAAGCATTAAACTAGATCAGGAAACTAAATTAACAATCCCCTCCCCCTATAATACTTCTTTTGTAACTTATAATGCTAGAAAGGAGGGTATTAATAATGATAAGAGTGATTTTAAATTGCCTTCAAATTATCTTTTATATAGTTCCAGCAATAACACAAAGCAGGAGTTTAATTTGTTTAACTTAAAAAATATTGCTAATAATAACGATGAATTTACTTCCTCTAACAATTTATTATCTACGTCTTCTTCAACTATTTTTGCTCAGGACTTAAGAAGATACACTTCAATTTTTTGTGATATAGATAGCGAGAGAAATGATGTATTATCTTTAAATTATGTGTATAATAATTTTAACGTAAATGTTAGACCCGGTAATACGTATTTTTCTACCCCCTCGTCGTTAAGTCCGTTTAAGACAATTAACATTAATGATACTAAATTTGTAGACTGTGGCGCGTTTGCTTTCTCAGAACCGTGGCTAGCTGATAAGGTGTATAGGTTGGAGGATGAGGGTGTTAAAAGCCAAGATGCAACTTATTTGTGCACTTGGCTATCAGGTGGCATGGGAGTGAGAGGGAGATGGGTTGATAGATATTATTATCCGAATCTTATATCGTTAAGTGCAGCGTTATCATCAAATGGTACTTATAATGCTACATATGATAATGTAATTGAAAATTTACTAGCAACAAATTCTGGGTTAAAGGATTCTGTTATCAGTAGAAACTTTTTTGATAAGAAAAGTGATTTCTTATTTGAGATTAATAAACGATACAAATATCAAAGAGTTAAAAAAGAAGATTTTGTATCAAATTTACCAAATAACGCATACCCGGCAGGTACCAGACGGTATTTTAATACTATTAATTTAAATGGAGGGTTTGCTTTAGGGTTTACTATCCAAAACAACGCTGATAATTTTGTTATGTCTTCAGCGCGAAATGATATTAATGGAGGTATTACCGTTACCAAAACAGATAATTTAATTACATTTGAATTTAATGTTTATGATAATTCTTCTAAGCAAATTTTAGAGTTTAATTATTCATTTGATATTGATGAATATGCAAAAAATAATATTCTCATATCTTTTAATGCTGCACTAGGTACATGTAATTTATATCTCAATACAGAAAAAATATATTTCTTTAATATTAATGTACAGCAGATGATGAAAAAGGACATACTGCTTGGAGTTATAGAATTAGCAGAAGGAGGAAGTGCAGTTACTGGCTTACAGGAAGGTCAGTCGCTTCAAAACATATATTTGTCCCTGGAGCCGCTAACCCCAGAGGAAGAATTGGCAGCGATGTTTAATCAAAATCTTAACAAAATGCAAAATATTACTATTTCGCTACCGTGTGGTATGAGAAATTTAACTGATACAATTACCACAGTTAACTCTATTAACACTAATCTTAAGAATAAGAGCAATGCAGTAGATATTAATGTAAAGAATTTAAATATTAAGGATGAAAGTATTACTGATGAAGTCAAAAATATTATATTAGCTAATATTAAAGCATCTATACCTCAAGCCGCAACTATAAACAACATTAATTTTGTAGATTATAAATGATTACTTATTTTAAATACACAACAGGTGAGTCGTTTACTCTTAATGGTAAAGACTATACCGGGTTTTTTAATGTAGTTGAAAATTCTGCCTATACGGGGAAAGTTAGGACAGATACATCAGAGACTTTAGTGCCTAAAAATACAATGTTGGTAAATTGCTATTTAGGTAAAAAGGAATTTGACAGAACAACTACGCCAGTGGATATATCCAATGTAGTTAACAAGCCTGAAATTTCCCCTAGAAATGTTATTGATCAAACATTTTTAAATAAAAATTTAGGAATTTTAAATAATAATAATTTAAATTTATATGCATTAAATCTCATTCCTGATATAAATTTAACAAAATTTAAAACTGCTCATGCTGACAGTAATAGTTATTTTTTAGGGGTATCTGCTGGTGAAACTGATTTAAAAAATAATGATACAAAGCTAGCTAAAAATAATGAGCGGCCTCTACAAATTGTACCTTTTAGCCATACTGATAAATTAGGAACAGGAATTAATAATCTAGATGATACAGTAGATAGCTCTCTTATTGTTAATGGAGATCAATCATTTAAATATATTACTACTACCTCTACCGGTGCTCAAACTCTATGTGGTACATTTGCTGCTAACGGATCATTGAAGGTAATAAAAGAGGATGAATTTCCAGCAAACTCAACTCTTCAATATGATCAAAATACAAAAACGTTATATAATATACGACGAGAGCCGGTATTATTAGAGGAAGAAGATTTAACCCCAGCTCAAGCAGCTATACGGGCAGAATTACATAACAAGCAAAAACAACTCGAAATACGAACACTGCTTGGTACTGCTGTAGGTTCTATTTCTTCGAGAAATAGAACACCTGACGAAGCTTCTAGAATTGCTTCTCTAATTGGATGCCAAGGGTTTCATGCACATACTGAAGTGTGGGATAAAACACAGGGAAACTTTTTCTGGCCAGATGATAGAGAGGAAGTAACCTATTACATGCCTTGTGAGTCCATGGAAAGTTATCAACGGCTAATTAATCCATCAATTATTGCCCTGGAAAATGGACAGATAGCTGCCGATCTAGAGGAATTATATACAGGAATTGGGCAATATATAATATATGCCTATGATGCTAGTTCTTACATAACTACCGGGTCTCTTCAATTAAAAGATCAGATTACTATTACAGATGCTATTATTGATAGTACAATAAAAATTGGTACAGACCTTAAAGGTTACATTAAAGGTGGTGCTGAACTTAATAAAATTATATTAACTGAAAAATGGTCTAAAAAGGCGTCTGGTATTATTGGCCCAACTAATCCTAAAAAAGAAAAAATAATATCGTTTGATATTAGAGATACTGATGATAGTGTACTGGTAATTACTTCAGAGACAGATAATAACAGGGAGTATAATTTATATCATATAGATACAGAAAATAAAAATATTATAAGTTTAAATCCTAGTAATACAGCATTTAAAGGTACAATAACTAGATATGGTACCAGTACAACTAACGACCCGGTTGCCAGAATTAAATTTTCTAGTCGTGATTCAAATATATATGTGCTATCTGAAGGAGGATTTGTAGCTTCAGGGTTTATATCTAATCCGGATCAACCGGCTAGTGCTGGTTTGCAGTCAGGGCTTTTATATCCTACAGAAAATAAATGGGGCGAATATAATGAGACAGTAGACCTGTCGCAATTAAAATGGAATACTAATAAGCTAGCTTCTAATTATTTTACCAACTTACAATATCATCATAGTGAATTTGAAAGTGAAATATATACGCTATTGCATAATATAGGTAGAATATATCTATCCTCTTCTAAGGATATACTATACAATAATTTTATACCGCTAGATTTAGTTAATAACTACAAAGCAATTACCGGAGCAGAATCAAGTTTAGGACTATCAGTAAATAGCGAGCTTCAGGAAATTATAAAAGATGCACTAAACATATTTTATAATATCAGTACGGTGTCTGTACCAAAAGAAGTTGAAGGCATCCCACTCCTCGCAGGTTACACTAGCCCAAAAGAAATTAATATTAATTTTAGAGATTTAGAATTTCATGAAAATGAAGAAGTAAATTACAATACTGTATGGCGTGTATTTAGCAAGATTTACGAATTTCAGAAATCGATCATACAAAAGGTGATTCAACCACCAACAGATGAGTTAACTGCTGTAAATTCAATGTTGGTTAATTATACGGATAGTAATGGTGATCTAGTTCAAGTAGAACATGCAGATAATGGTCGCGCGCGCGTTCGAAGACGCGTAAGAAGAAGTCCAAGAGCACAAACAGCTGCAGCTGAAACTGGCGCTTACGTTGCAGCAGAGGATTGTTGTCCCGGGACCGTGAAGTATAACAACTGGCTAGCAGGTAAAGGACAGCCTCTTGCTGGAAAGAATGCAAAAGGAAAATGGGTTGCTGTCCAAAAAGTTGGTGATTGGTATTGGGACGGAGCCGGGGCTATCGGATCGAAGCAACGCGCGAGATCTCGCGACAATATATTTGAGAGTAA
>TARA_R110002020_G_scaffold132641_1_pt1 | contig 10482 bp, 10 predicted proteins | sample TARA_R110002020 | Tara Oceans TARA_R110002020 (sample SAMEA4396489) | marine metagenome | biome: Westerlies Biome; feature: [MES] marine water layer (ENVO:01000295) within the mesopelagic zone...; material: water (ENVO:00002006), including particulate matter (ENVO:01000060) such...
GTCGTTGCACGCTCCGCTTGTTCCATCCCCTGCACTAAGCGAGTAGAGTTTTCCATTAACGGTTCGCAAACCGCGATAATTTCTAACACCGTTTTTTTCAATATGCCAATAAAAGAGTTGAAGTTTATAGATACTTGACCTATTTCATCTTCAGAGTTAACTGTCAATTTAGTGCTTAGCGAGCCTTTACCGCTTGCTAATAAGCTTAAATTATTTGCCGCATCACTTGCCGAAGAAGCAATTCGCTTAGCTATCCAAATAGCCATAAAGAGCAATAAAATAAGCGATACAATAGAAACAACTAACATTAACGTAAGGGCGTAATCAGAGCGGTCCTTTGTGCTTGCAACAAGTTCAAAAAAACGATCGTCAGCTTTGACTTGTGCTGCCTTAAACTTTTCTAGGACATCGTTATAAAGCGCTGTTTTCCTCTGTGCTTGTTGTTGAATTTTACTAAAATCTGCTGTTCCATTTACCATGCCATTTGCGATAGTCGCTGATATTTTTTCGTAATTTGCGAGCTGCTCTTTAGTGTCACTGTGAATGTAAGAGGCATTTATTTTTTCTATCGCAATAATATTCAATTCAAGTTGCTTGTATGTGTCAGATGCTTTCTCGACTAAATCTTGCTCACCAAATGTTACGGCTTGGGTGTAAAGTTCGTCCAGCTTCTCTAAAATACCAACATTAGCTGATGTTAACTTAACAACTTTGTAGGATGATTTTTCCATTTCATCAAGTGCAATTCTATTATCATTCATAGCAAAATAGTTGATCAGAACAATCACTAAAAATGCAACGACAGCAATACTCGTAATCGCATGTATTTTTTTACTTATGCTGAGATTTTGAAAAGTGAAGCCTGAAGCCATTGTGAATACCTTATTTTATTGTCTAAATCTATTATCGGCTTATTACTCATAAGTGTTAACTAAATTTGTAAAATTTCTAGTTTTTTTTACAAACAATTCAAAATTCTACATAACTAATTGCCCTTTAAAAAAAGAAAGTACAAATAACATTCAATTTAAATCGCAGGCACAAAAAAACCAGTAACATTTCTGTTACTGGTTTCTAAATTTGGTGCGGATGGGGGGACTTGAACCCCCACGCCCGAAAGCACCACCCCCTCAAGGTGGCGTGTCTACCAATTCCACCACATCCGCATTTTTAAGCTTTCGCTTATTTGTTAAACATATGATTTATTTGAGGAGTATAAATCGTTTAACGATAGCATTACGCTAAATTAGTTCGGTACGTCAGAGCTTTGCTCTTTCGTAGATGTTACCGGAACATCTTCTTCAACAGGAACTACAGTTTCTACTGCAGGAGCTGCTTCTAGGTTTTCCCACTCGTCAGTCTTTTTAATTTGACCTGCAGTTAGGTTACCTAGCACAATGCTTAAAACAAAAAATACTGTTGCTAAGCTTGTGGTTGTTTTTGTCATAAAGTTACCAGCACCAGACGAACCAAAAACCGTGCCTGAAGCACCAGCACCAAATGAAGAACCCATATCTGCGCCTTTACCTTGTTGAATTAAAACCATTCCAACTAGAGCTAGAGCCACAACTAAATAAACTACTAATAAAATTTCGTACATCTTATACAGTCCCTTTTGCACTGTTACAGATTGCAGAAAAAGATTCTGCTTTTAGACTTGCGCCGCCAATTAAGCCGCCATCTATATCTGTTTGTGCAAATAATAATTCGCTATTTTTTTCATTAACGCTACCACCATATAAGATGGAAAGCCCTTGTGCTAAAGTGCTATCAAGTGCAGCAATTTTATCACGGATAAATTTATGAACAGTTTGTGCCTGCTCTGGCGATGCAGTCTTACCTGTGCCTATGGCCCAAACGGGCTCGTATGCTATCACAGAATCTTTCAGTGCTGCTACACCTAATTTTTCAATTACTGCATCAATTTGTGCAGCAACGACTTGTTCGGTTTGACCGTTTTCTTGCTCACTTTCACTTTCGCCAACACATAAAATTGGTGTTAACCCAACTTCTTGTGCTCTAGCAAACTTTTCAGCGACAGTTTCATTACTTTCGTTATAAATACTGCGGCGTTCAGAATGACCAACGAGTACGTAAGTTGCACCTAAATCTTTTAGAAGCTGTCCGTCTACTTCTCCGGTAAACGCACCAGGTGTATTTTCAGAAACAGTTTGAGCGCCTGTAGAAACACCACTAGCTATCATCGCTGGTACAAGTGGGAATGGAGGAAATAAAACAATGTCCATCTCTTGTGATTTTACATCGTTAATAGCATCAGACATTTGTTTAACTAGCTCTAACGAACCATTCATTTTCCAGTTGCCTGCGACCATCGCCTTGCGTATTGCCATTTTCCACTCCACATTAGAAAGCGGGCGAGATATTAACTTTTCTCGCCCAAAGTTACAAGAGGTTATTGTTATTAATCAGTCTGTTTGCTCATAGATTCTACAACAGCTGCAATTTTTTGAGCGCTGTCTATTACAATTTTTTCTTGCTCGGCTTCAACCATAACACGAACAACAGGTTCTGTGCCTGATTTGCGCAGTAAAACTCGGCCTTTGTCGCCTAAAGCAAGCTCAACTTCTGCTACAGCTGAAAGTACCTCTGGCGCTTTTGTCGGATCTGTTCCAGCGGTATAGCGCACGTTAATCATTTTCATTGGATATTTAGTAAAACCAGCACCCAAATCTTGTAGTGTACGGTTTTGTGCAACCATAGCTGCAAGTACTTGCAAACTTGATATAATGCCATCACCCGTGCTAATTAAATCTAAATTTAATACATGGCCTGAGCTTTCACCGCCAATTTTCCAGCCTTTTTGCTGTAGTAATTCCATTACATAGCGGTCACCCACTTTACTGCGAGCAAACTCGATACCTTTTGCTTTTAAAGCATTTTCAAGACCCATGTTAGACATTACAGTGCCAACTACACCTCCACCCAACATATCATCTTCGGCAGCTTGGCAAGCAATAATATAAACTAAATCGTCACCATCAAATACACGACCATTATGATCAACCATCATTACACGATCGCCATCCCCATCGTATGCAATACCTACGTCAGCTTTAAATTCAAGCACTTTGCGTTTAAGGGTATCTACATGAGTAGCGCCACATTCATGATTTATATTAACGCCATTAGGCTCGCATGCATGTGTTATAACTTCAGCGCCAAGTTCGCGCATGACAGAAGGAGCTATATGGTATGTAGCGCCATTTGCGCAATCGACAACAATTTTAAGCCCTTCTAAAGATAACCCTTGGGGGAACTGGCTCTTACAAAACTCTATATAACGGCCGTCTGCACTAACTAAACGCGAAGCTTTACCTAGTTTATCTGAAGCAACACATGTCATTTGCTCATCAAGCATCGCTTCAATTTGAAGCTCTACTTCATCGTCAAGCTTTAGACCCTGCCCATTGAAAAACTTAATACCGTTATCGTAATAAGGGTTATGTGAGGCACTAATTACTATACCTGCCTCTGCACGAAATGTTTGCGCTAAATACGCAACTGCAGGTGTCGGCATTGGACCCAGTAATACAACATCAATACCAGCGGCAATTAAACCAGCCTCAAGTGCAGTTTCAAGCATGTAGCCAGAAATACGCGTATCTTTACCTATAATGACTTTTTTAGTACCACTTTGAGATAATACGCGCCCTGCAGCCCAACCCAACTTCATTGCAAACTCAGGGTTAATAGGTGGCGTTCCTACTAGACCACGTACGCCATCAGTACCAAAATATTTTCTTTCTTTCATTATGCAATTCCTTTCTCGCAGGCTTGATATACACCAAGTACGTCTGCGGTTTCTTTAACGTCATGTACACGAATAATTTTTGCGCCATTTTGCGCCGCGATTAACGCACCCGCTAAGCTGCCCGCTAATCGCTCATTTGTTTCTCTATTTAATAGATTACCTATCATCGACTTACGAGATAATCCGGCCAATAATGGCAAACCTAACTTGTTAAAATCATCAAACTTAGCCAATATTTGATAGTTATGGCTAAGTGTTTTTCCAAATCCAAAACCAGGGTCTAGAATAAGTCGCTCAAACTTAATCCCTGCTGTTTCACATGCTTTAATACGTTCACTAAAAAACATATTTATATCTGCAAACAGATTGTCGTAATGAGGTGCGCACTGCATGCTGCGGGGTTGCCCTTGCATATGCATTAAACAAATTGCTACATCTTCATACTGCGCAACCGTTTCTAAGGCGTTTATTTCTTGTAGAGCTCTTACATCATTGACTATATCTGCCCCAGCGAGTATTGCTTGCTCCATTACTTGTGCTTTACTGGTATCAATTGAAATAACGCAATCACTGTACTCACGTATCGCTTTAATAGCAGGAATTACTCGGGCTAGTTCATCTTTCAAACTCACATCTGGCGCGCCGGGGCGGGTAGACTCTCCCCCAATGTCTAAAATTTGCGCACCATCCCCTAACAATTGCATTGCGCGCTTTAGCGCTATTTTGGGGTCTAAAAACTGCCCGCCGTCAGAAAATGAGTCTGGCGTTACATTCAATATTCCCATAATAACAGGCTTTTCAATATTGAGCGTACGTCCTCTGGGAAGCTTTAATATATTAGTCATTGCCAACCTTTATTCTTTTTCTAAATAGCTGATACAAAAAAGCCCCGAAATTCGGGGCTTTCACTAACTATTTTAACGATTATTCAGCTTTATCATCAAGGTTTGTTTCATCTTTTTTCGATGAATCATCCGCTTTTTGACTTTCATCAAGCACTGGCTCTTGAGGTTCTTGCTCTTTTACCGGCTTAGCTTCATGGCGGTCATGAGCATCGCGCGGCTCACGCACTGGTTGGCGCGCCATTAAATCATCAATTTGCTTAGCGTCGATTGTTTCGTATTTCATTAACGCGTCTTTCATTGAGTGAAGAATATCAATATTTTCTTTTAATATTTCTTCTGCTCTTTGGTAGTTACGATCTGAAAACAAGCGTACTTCAGCATCAATTATTTTAGCAGTATCATCCGACATACTAGATGCACGGCTTCCGCCACCACCCATATACATCTCGTTTTGATCTTCAGCGTAAAGCAATGGACCTAGCTTTTCACTTAAACCCCAATGTGTAACCATTTTACGTGCAATATCAGTTGCGCGCTCAATATCGTTACTTGCACCCGTTGTTACTTTGTCAGCACCATAAATAAGCGCTTCAGCAATACGGCCACCATAAAGGCTTGAAATCATTGATTCTAAAAGTTCTTTTGAATGACTAACACGGTCTTGTTCAGGCAAGTACATTGTTACACCTAGCGCACGGCCACGTGGAATAATAGATACTTTGTAAACTGGATCATGTTCAGGAACCATACGGCCCACAATTGCGTGGCCTGCTTCGTGATATGCTGTCATTTCTTTTTCTTGCTCGCTCATCACCATGGTTTTGCGCTCTGCGCCCATCATGATTTTATCTTTAGCAGCGTCAAATTCAGCCATACTTACAACACGTTTATTACCACGTGCAGCATAAAGTGCAGCTTCGTTTACTAAGTTCGCTAAATCAGCGCCAGAAAAACCAGGTGTTCCACGTGCTATAAGAGCCGCTTCTACGTTATCGCCTAATGGCACTTTACGCATGTGTACTTTAAGTATTTGCTCACGACCACGTATATCAGGTAAACCTACTTCTACTTGACGGTCAAAACGACCTGGACGAAGTAATGCAGGGTCTAGAACATCTGGTCGGTTAGTTGCCGCAATAACGATAATACCTTCGTTACCACCAAAACCATCCATTTCTACTAGCATTTGGTTGAGTGTTTGCTCACGTTCATCGTTACCGCCGCCCATACCTGCGCCACGTTTACGACCAACCGCATCAATCTCATCTATAAAGATAATACAAGGTGCCGCTTTTTTAGCTTGTTCAAACATATCACGTACACGTGACGCACCAACACCGACAAACATTTCAACAAAATCTGAACCAGAAATTGTAAAAAACGGTACTTTCGCTTCACCCGCAACAGCCTTTGCAAGTAACGTTTTACCAGTACCAGGAGGACCAACCATTAGTACGCCCTTAGGAATACTACCGCCAAGCTTTTGAAACTTAGAAGGGTCACGTAAAAAGTCTACCAATTCGGTAACATCTTCTTTCGCTTCATCACAACCAGCAACATCTGCAAACGTGGTTTTAATTTGATCTTCGCTCATTAAACGGGCTTTACTCTTACCAAATGACATAGCGCCTTTACCGCCACCGCCTTGCATTTGACGCATGAAGAATATCCATACACCAATAAGCAGTATCATCGGGAACCAAGAAATAAATATACTTGCTAAGAATGATTGTTCTTCAGGTTGTACACCCTTCACATTTACATCATTTTTAAGTAAATCATTTATTAAGTCTTCATCGTACATTGGCATCGTTGTTTGAAAACGCTCACCACTGCTCTTAGTACCAGTAATATTTCCTGTACCGCGGTCGATAATAACTTCTTGTAAAGAGCCACTGCGGACATCTTTAACAAATTGAGTGTAACTTGTTTGACGATCAACTTGCTCGCCACCATTAAAGCTCTGAAAGACTGACATCAGCACAACTGCAATCACCAGCCATAGTATTAAATTTTTCGCCATATCGCTCAAGGGGTTAACCTCTTGTATCCAATTAATTTAAATTCAACTAAACGCCAAGCAACTGTACTACAGTTTGTATCCAGTCGCTACTATATATACTTCCCGAGAACGGGCACGTGAGGCATCAGGTTTGCGTATTTTCACTGCTTTAAAACTACTACGTACATCTTGCAAGTATTGATCAAAGCCTTCACCTTGGAAAACCTTAACAATAAATGCGCCATTTTTCTTTAGTACTTGACTACACATATCCAGCGCAAGTTCTACCAAATACATACTACCCGCTTGATCTACTGAGTTATTACCACTCATATTTGGTGCCATGTCAGAGAGTACCACATCAACATTTTTACCATCAATACGTTTTAGCAACGCATTTAACACAGCTTCTTCACGAAAGTCACCTTGTAAAAAGTCAACACCCGCAAGTGAGTCCATAGGTAATATGTCACAGGCAATTACTTGACCTTTGTCACCTACTTTTTCTGCCAAATACTGTGACCAGCTTCCTGGAGCTGCTCCTAAATCAACAACGGTCATACCAGGGCGAAGTAACTTATCTCTATTTTGTACTTCATCTAATTTAAAAACCGCTCGTGAACGCCAGCCTTTTTTTTGCGCTTCTTGAACATATTTATCATCAAAATGTTCTTTCAGCCATCGCTGTGAACTGGCTGACTGTTTTTTATTTGTCATAAATTAACACGCAACTAATTAGTAATATTCTCTAGATGGCGTTAGAATACCCTTAATTCAAGCCATATTCAGCAAAATTTGTATAAACATGACATTATCAAACAAACAAAAGCAGTTTTTAAAAGGTCAGGCACATAGCCTCAAGCCTGTAGTTTTACTAGGTTCTAACGGTTTAACCGAAGGCGTAGTAGTCGAAATTCAAAGTGCATTAGAAATTCACGAATTAATCAAAGTTAAAGTTCCAACTGATGATCGTGAAACAAAAGCACTTATTTTTGAAGCAATCGTACGTGAAACTGGTGCGACTAAGCTACAAACGATAGGTCACACTATTGTGCTTTATCGTCAAAGTGTTGAGAAAAAAATACATTTACCACGTAACTAATTAATCCTATTTAAAGGATTTAGTACGTTTAAATTAAAAAACCAGCTTAATGCTGGTTTTTTGTTATATAACACTTTTTAATTTAAAAGCTCATTGTATGGTGCGTTACATCATAATCAGTGCCATTACTTCTGGGCTTATTATGCAATATAAAATACTGAGTAAATTGTGTCTCACTCATAGCTGGCACTTTTTCATTGGAGAGTAGTTCAGCCAGTTGCGGCGTCGTATTACTGTGCCCAATAACAACAACTACACCCTTTAGTTTGAGTAACTCATTTTTTAAATCACCTAGCTCACCTGCGTTATACACATTTAATTTGGTATTAAAATGTGCCTGCAAAGGTGCGGCTGTCTGCAACGTGCGTTTATAGTTGCTGCTAAAAAGATGTATATTTTGATGTTCTTTAAACAAAGTAACTAAATTATTTGCACGTGCCTTCCCCTCTTCTGAGAGCGCTGGGTTTTTCCCCGTTAACTTTTCGCTATGACGAAACAAATATACCTCGTCAGGTGCGGCAAATGCCAAACTACAATTAAATGACAAGGCTAAAAAAGTGATTGCTAATATTATTTTATTCATATTTTTTTACCTCGTTTGTATTCTAATAGCCTGTCGATAAATTCAGTTGTTAATTCATTTATTACGCCGGTTTCAGCATTAACGATTAAACTAAAACCAACATTTAAGTGGGGAAACACAACCACATCGCTTCTATATCCTTGCACCCAGCCACTATGATAGTAAAGCGTTTCATCAGCGTAATTATAAACCCGCCAACCTAGTCCGTAATAAGCCTCATTAAGGTGTTTTTTCCACACCCTGCGATGCATTTCTTTTTTTGTATGTGTATAAGGACGCGTTTGCTTTGCTAGAGTATCCAATGACAAAACATCTGGGTATTGCCCTAGCTGGGCTTTTAACCAAATGGCCATGTCATTTGCGCTTGCGTTTACACCCGCTGCAGGTCCCACTTTATAATAATTTTTTTTAAGCTTAGCGCTATACCAACGTTTTGTACCGCGCACGTGTGGTAATGCGTAATTTTCATCCTGAACCATAGATTCAAAACCTAAGCTGGCATCACTCATTTTTAAAGGCGCAAAAATAGTTTCCCGTAACCACTGCGCGTAACTTTTACCACTGCTTTGTAATATCACATTACCTATAAGGCTAAACATAACATTTTGATAACCGTAACATTCGCCTGGTTTGCAAATAGGTTTAACACTAAGTAATTTTTCAACAATACTGGGGTAATCCATACGAGACTCTATCAAATTATCGTACGCATTAGGCACTAACCCACTTGCATGACTTAGAAGGTGAAATACCTTTAAATCATCTTGATAAACAGTCCCTTTGAACTCAGTTATGTAATCGCTAACAGCTTTATCTAATTTAAGTAAACCCTCATTGGCTAATTTAGCTGATAACGAGCCTGCAAATGTTTTAGAAACAGACGCGAGCCTAAACCGGGTATGCTTATTTACTTTTTGTCCATTTCGGGTTTTAGTTACACCCATGGTGTGGATGTAGTCTGAGTTGTTTGTACTTACAATCGAAAGTGCAGCGCCTGGTATACCTTTATTTTTCAGTTTTTTTTGCGCATAACGGCCGTACTTTTTTACAAATGCATCCCAATCAGGATCTGCTTTTGCTGCAAAACTCACAGAGCTAAACAACAAACACAAAGCAGGTAGGCTATACAATAAAGATTTGAGATACTTCATTTTTATAAATTTTATCTTTTTAACTACATCTATGTAGATAATATCATGAAGTTTTGTTTGGACTAACGTACAATACGACGATTATTTGGTTTTTAGTGAGTGTTTAGTACTTATGCGTTTTTTAGTTGTGTCACTTTTTGTTATATTATCAACTGGTTGTACTCTTACAAAGCAGCCGGCCGAGCCACTGGCTATGCCATTAAAGCCAACATTAAAAAGTCAGACCTACCAGCTTGAGTACACCACAGAACACTCATCCCCAAAAGTTAAATCCGTTCAACTTCCTGCACATAAGGTAGTTAGAAACCAAACAGTAAAAATTATTACCGATAAGGCAAGTGTAACCGATAAACTTTTATCGCAAATTAGCCAAGCACTTAACGATAAACAGCTAAAAGTAACCACTAAAAATAACAGCGACTACACACTAACTATTCAGCAACTTGATTTAACTTTCACTGACGATGTTAAGTACGCAATAAAGCAACCTGAGAACCCTTTTACATTATATTCAGATATTGCTCAGCAATACCCAACTCAGGAATGTGCTGCAATATTTGCACAAGTAAGTATGCGCCTCACACACAAAGCATCGGGTGATGTTGTTTGGTTTGCTAAATCTTCTATTGATAGTGCAAGTTTTCATCGTGAGCCACTAGTTTATAGTTTCACCGAAGAGCAAAAAATAACTAATGAGCTTGAGGTTGTCGCTTTTGTCCATCAGCAAAATACTGATGAAGCCCGCATGGAAAGACTTGGAAAAGACATTCAAATTCCTCAGTACAAAACGTTGTCAAAGTTATCTAGCCTTGCCAAGCTTAGTGGTCCATGTAACAGAACAGAAGTAAGCGCATTAACGCCTATGATGCAGTTTTACTTAAGCAGTATATTAATCGATAAAATTAAAGTTCAGTAAATTAGGGTCTGTTGATCTTTACGAATTAAAATTTGTTCAAACTAGGGGCTATTTAATCGCGGCGCTAGGTTTGTAACCTAGTGGGCTCGATAACTGCTCCTGCGTTATTCT
>TARA_R110002020_G_scaffold22372_35_pt1 | contig 10482 bp, 7 predicted proteins | sample TARA_R110002020 | Tara Oceans TARA_R110002020 (sample SAMEA4396489) | marine metagenome | biome: Westerlies Biome; feature: [MES] marine water layer (ENVO:01000295) within the mesopelagic zone...; material: water (ENVO:00002006), including particulate matter (ENVO:01000060) such...
CGAGTAAGGACGGACGTGGATCTCTACGCGCAGGAGGCGGCCGACATCACCCTGGCCAACCTGTTTGGGGCCAAGTACTTCCGTCCGGGCCAGGATTTGTTCGGCCGCGTGTCCGCCGGTTATCTGGAAATGATGTATGGCGGTATCTCGGCAGAAGTTCTCTGGAAGCCGGTCGACAGCGCCTTCGGCGTGGGTGCCGAGATCAACTACGTCAAACAACGCGCCTTTGATCAGTTGTTCGGATTCCAGGATTACGAAATCGCCACTGGCCACGTGTCATTCTACAACGAAAGCCGGGGCGGATACCTTTATCAGCTGGATGTCGGTCGCTACCTTGCCGGTGACTGGGGCGCGACTTTTTCGCTTGCCCGGGAGTTCGACAACGGGATCCGGATCGGGGCCTACGCCACGCTGACGGATGTGCCGTTCGATGAGTTTGGCGAAGGATCGTTCGACAAGGGTATCACCATCGAAATCCCCTTCACCCAGGTGTTCGGCCGGCAGAACGATCGCGAATTCTATCGCGAAATACGCCCGGTCCTTCGCGATGGCGGCGCAAGGCTGAACGTGCCGGGGCGGCTCTACCACGAGGTTCGCGAGAAGCAGCAACCGATTTTGCAGGAACAGTGGGGGCGGTTCTGGCGATGAGAAAGCTGACACGGAAAGCAATAGCGTCTCTCGCTCTGGGGCTGTCGGCCCTGACGGGCTGCACGGAACTCATCGACGACCCGGGGATCCTGGCCGAGCTCTACGGAGACTTCCGGCAGTCGAGGCAGACACCCGACGACATCCGACCGCTCATCACACCCGCGAACGTGAAAACGACGGGCGTTCCGATCATCTTTGCAGAGCTTCCCAAGCGCGAGCAACAGGCAATCCTTTCGATCCAGACCACGACCCGAGGCCGCATCGTCTGGGTTTCGGGGGATGGGGCGGCATTCACCGAATACAACGGCGTTCTCGTGGGGACTCGCGGACTCGGCAACGACTTGATGAATGTCGACACAGGTGAGGTTGGTCCGGCCCTGCGCGGTGAACGCAGTACGGCCACGCGCGTGAACCGGTACATGAACGGACTGGGCCAGATCGTGGCCGTTCCGTTCGTCTGCGACTACACCCGACAGGGCCAAACCCAGGTTGAATTGACGACAGGATTGTACCCTGCGACCCAGATCACCGAATCCTGTACGGGCAAGGATGACAGCTTTGAAAACGTCTACTGGTTCACACCCAGCGGAAAACCGCGCAAAACACGCAACTGGATCAATGCCGACGTGGGTTTTGTGGACTTGGAATTCCTTACAAACTAAAAGGTTACGGACCTATACAACAATCTTTTCTGCACCTGCAAAAAGCTTGAAATTTGGTTCACTTTACGTTAAGAAATATCTAGCTCATTTGGAGGTTTGACCATGAAGAAGTTTATTGCTCTCGGCGCACTCGCATGCGTTCTCGCTTTCGGCTCGACTGAAGCATCTGCTCAGGACCTTAATCTGCTTGGACTGGGTAACGCATCTGCGGGCGTCGTAGTCGGCACCATCTTTGTCGGCGGTGTCCTGCTGTACGTTGTCGCCAACGGCGACGGCACCACGACCACCACCACGACGCTGAACTGATCCCATTTTTTCAGCAGACTGCGCGACAGAACAGAGGCGAACCTGCATCAGGTTCGCCTTTTCTCTTGCCAGACGTGGCCTAGTCTCATGAATCGGGTAAGCATTGGTAAGATAACGGGAATCGATGGGGGCGTCGGTCTAAGTATGCGAATTCCAAAATTCTTGGCGTTAGCGGCGGTATCGACGCTCTTCCTGAGCGGATGCGGGCTCGTCTACTTCTCGCCCAAGGTCAATCCGGTTGCGGATTCAGGTGCGAAAGTCCGCGTGATTCCAATCACGTCCGAATCTGTGATGATCGCGAATCGGTCCACCTACGAACCCAAGACCCTGCCCGCGGCGTTCTTTTCCAGTGCCGGTCTGGGCAGCAGTCGCGGCAGCGGCATCACGGCACCCAGCCCGGTTGTGGATTCGTCCGACAAGCCCGGCTTCATGGCCACGCGCCTTCCGCCTCCGGCGCCGCGTCAGCCTTACGAGATCGGGGTCGGCGACATTGTGTTGCTGGCAACGCCCAGCACCGGCTCTACGGTCGAGCAACTTACGGGTCTCCTGGCTGCCTCCAATTCGCGTCAGGGCTATACCGTTCAGGACGATGGCTCCATTGCCATTCCGAAGGTTGGCCGTGTGGCCATTGCCGGCATGACCATCGAAGAGGCGGAAAGCGAACTTTTCCGGCGCTTGGTCGATAACCAGATCGATCCGACCTTCAGCCTTGAAATCGCAGAGTTCAAATCCCGCAACGTGTCGATCGGCGGCGCCGTCGATCAGCCGGGCGTGGTGCCGATCACGCTTCAGCCGCTCTACCTCGACGCCGCGCTTGCAGCGGCCGGCGGGGTAAACAGCCAGGACCTGGATTATGCGTCGGTGCGAATCTACCGGGACGGGGAACTCTACCAGATTCCCCTTCGGGAACTGTATTCGAACCGTGGCCTCCAGCAGATCCAGCTTGTGGACGGCGACAGCGTGTTCGTGGACACCACGTACGAGCTGAACCGAGCCCAGGCCTATTTCGAAGAACGTATCGATCTTGCCCGGCTGCAGCAGAGCGACCGGCAGCTTGCGCTGACGGAACTGCGGTCCGAAGTCGATCTACGCAGGAATGAGCTGAACGAACGCCGCGAGAACTTCAAGGAGTTGATCCAGCTCGACGCCATCGACCGCGACTACGTCTACCTGACCGGCGAGGTCAAGAATCAGGCCCGTTACCCAATGCCTTACAACCAGAAGGCCACGCTGGCCGACGCACTTTACAGCGATGGCGGCGTTCCGACGCGTACGGGCAACGTTAAGCAGATCTACGTCCTGCGCGGATCGCCGGACCCGCGTGAATTCGGTGCGATCACCGCCTATCAGCTGGACGGTACGAACGCGACGAACTTCATTTACACGACCCGGTTCGAGCTGCGTCCGAACGACATCATCTTCGTCGCCGAACAGCCCGTCACCAAGTGGAGCCGCGTGATCACCCAGATCACCCCGTCGCTGATCAACTCGACCACCGCAAACGTTGTGAACTAGGCAACGCGCGCCACGTCCGAGGAAACAAAAAACCCGCCCATGTCACCATGGGCGGGTTTTCGTTTGTCCGGGGTCAGACCCGTCAGCCGATGATTGCGTTCAGGCTGGCCGACGGGCGCATCACCTTCTCGGTCTTGTCCGCATCGGTGTGGTAGTAGCCACCAAGATCGGCAGGCTTGCCCTGGGCGCCGGCAAGTTCGGCCAGGATATCGGCTTCCTTGTCGGCCAGCGCCGTGGCGATGGGCGCGAAGTGGGCGGCAAGGTCGGCATCCTTCGACTGCGCCGCCAGGGCTTCGGCCCAGTAGCGGGCGAACCAGTAATGGCTGTCGCGGTTGTCGGGTTCACCCACCTTGCGGCTGGGGCTGCGACCATGGTCCAAAATACCCTGCGTCGCGGCATCCACCGCTTCACCCAGCACCCGCGCCTTTTCGTTGCCCTTGGCATCGGCCAGGAACTTCAGGCTTTCCCCCAGCGCGCAGAACTCGCCAAGGCTGTCCCAGCGCAGGTGATTTTCTTCCACCAGCTGCTGCACGTGCTTGGGCGCGGACCCGCCCGCGCCGGTTTCGAACAGGCCGCCGCCCTGCATCAGCTTCACGATCGACAGCATCTTCGCGCTGGTCGCCAGTTCAAGGATCGGGAACAGGTCGGTCAGGTAATCGCGCAGGACGTTGCCGGTGATGGCGATCGTGTTCTCGCCCTTCGTGATCGTCTCCAGCGACGCGCGCGTGGCTTCCCGCGGGGCCATGATCTCGAACTTGTCGGCCACGCCATTGGCTTCCAGGATCGGTTTCACGTAGGCGATCAGTTCCGCATCGTGGGCGCGGTTCGCGTCCAGCCAGAAGATCGCGCGGTAGCCGGTGGCCTTCTGACGGGCAATGGCCAGGTTCACCCAGTCCTCGATCGGCGCCTTGCGGGCCGAGGCGGAACGCCAGATGTCCCCCGCTTCTACCGCGTGTTCGTGCAGCACGGTCCCGTCGTCCAGCACCATCTTCACGGTGCCATCGGTGGGGATCTCGAACGTGGTGGGGTGCGAGCCGTATTCTTCGGCCTTCTGCGCCATCAGCCCAAGGTTCTGCACCGTACCGACGGTGGCCGGGTCCAGTTTTCCGTTTTCCTTGAAGAACTTGATCGTCTCGTCATAGACGGGCGCATAGCTGTCGTCGGGGATCACGCAGTTGGTATCGTGCTGCGCGTTGTCCGGGCCCCAGCCCTTGCCGCCGTCCCGGATCAGCGCGGGCATCGAGGCATCGATGATCACGTCCGACGGCACATGCAGGTTGGTGATGCCCTTGTCCGAGTTCACCATGTACATCGGCGGACGTTCTGCGCGGACCGCGTCAATCGCGGCCATGATCTCGGCGTCGTCCTTCACCCGCTCCAGCAGGTCTCCCATGCCAGAGGCAGGGTTGACGCCAAGCGCCTTCATCTTGTCGCCGTACTTGTCGAAGACCGGCTTCAGCCATTCCTTGACCGCGTGCCCGAAGATGATCGGATCCGAGACCTTCATCATCGTGGCCTTCATGTGCAGCGAAAACAGCGTGCCTTCGGCCTTCGTCTTTTCGATCTCGTCGGCCAGGAACGCATCCAGCGCCTTGCCCGACATGAAGGTCGCATCGACGACGGTCCCGGCGGGATAGGAGACGCCCTCTTTCAGGACCTTCTCGCCATCGGCGGTTTCCAGAACGATCTTCGCGGTCGCGGCCTTGTCCAGCGTCGCCGAGCGTTCGTTCGAGAAGAAATCGCCGCCCGACATCGACGCAACGCGGGTCTTGCTGTCCTTGACCCATTCGCCCATGCGGTGCGGGTTGGCCTTGGCATAGTTCTTGACGGCCTCGGCCGCCCGGCGGTCCGAGTTGCCTTCGCGCAGAACCGGATTCACGGCCGAGCCCTTGATCGAATCGTACCGGGCGCGAACGGCCTTTTCTTCATCCGTTGCAGGATCTTCCGGGTAATCGGGAAGGGCATAGCCCTGCGACTGAAGCTCCTTCACCGCGGCCACCAGCTGCGGGACCGAGGCCGAGATGTTCGGCAGCTTGATCACGTTGGCCTCGGGCGTCTTCACCAGCTCGCCCAGTTCGGCCAGGTCGTCGGATTGTTTCTGGTTGTCGCTCAGCGCTTCCGGGAAGGTCGCGATGATGCGTCCGGCAAGCGAAATGTCCTTGGTGCCAACCGAAACGCCGGCGGCATCGGCAAATGCGCGGATCACGGGAAGCAGCGAGGCCGAGGCGAGCTCGGGCGCTTCGTCCACCTTGGTGTAGATAATGTCGGGAGTCGTCGAATCAGCCATGTTTTTCAGCCCCTCTTCATGTTCGGGGTGGCTTAGCCCGATGTGACAGGCCCGTCCACAGTGCCGAAGCCGCAGGGCGTCTCCCGGCAACCCGCTGCCCGGTTTCGCATCACAGCCGGTCCGCCTTCGGCGGGAGTACTGGGAAAAAGAAGAAGGGGTGCGTGCCTGACTTCTTTGGTCTTCAAATACCTCGGGGGTGTGGGGGCAGCGCCCCCATTGCTAATCCAGCGGAGGAACCGATTGTGCTGCGGCAACGGCCTTTTGCCAGCGGGCATAGCGTGCGGCGCGCTGGGATTCGTCGGATTGCGGGGTGAACTGGCGTTCGACCTGCCAGCGGGCGGCAAAGCCCTCCTGATCGGGCCAGATCCCGGCCTGCATGCCCGCCAGCCACGCCGCGCCAAGCGCCGTGGTTTCCGGCAGAACGGGGCGGTCGACCGGGGCGCCCAGGATGTCGGCCAGGCCCTGCATCGCGACGTCGGAAACACTCATCCCGCCATCGACTCGCAGCACCGTTTCGCGCGCGCCTTGCCAGTCGGCTTGCATGGCTTCCCACAGGTCGCGGGTCTGGAAGGCCACGGCCTCCAGCGCCGCGCGCGCGAATTCCGCGGGTCCCGAATTGCGGGACAGTCCGAAGATCGCGCCGCGGCAATCCGGATCCCAGTAGGGGGCGCCCAGCCCGGTGAAGGCCGGCACGACCACAAGGTCCTGCGCCGGATCGGCTTGTTGTGCCAGTGGCCCGATCTCTTCCGCGCGCTCGATCATCCCCAGCTCGTCGCGCAACCATTGCACGATGGCGCCGGCGATGAAGATGGAGCCTTCGAGCGCATAGGTCCGCTTGCCGCCGAACTGGTAGGCGATTGTCGTGAGCAACCGGTTCTGCGAGGCGACAGGTTCGGTACCGGTGTTCAAAAGCGCGAAGCAGCCTGTTCCGTAGGTCGATTTCAGCATGCCGGGCGAAAAGCACGCCTGCCCCAGCGTGGCCGCCTGCTGGTCCCCGGCGGAGCCGCGGATCGCGATTGGTCCGCCGAACAGGCGGTCTTCGGTGGTGCCGAAATCATCCGCGCAATCGCGGATTTCGGGCAGCATTTCCATCGGGATCTCAAGAAGCGCGCAGATCTCGGCGCTCCACGTGCCCGACCGGATATCGCACAGCATCGTGCGGCTGGCATTGGTTGCGTCGGTTGCGTGAACCTTGCCGCCGGTCAGGCGCCAGATCAGCCATGTTTCGATGGTGCCGAACAGGATCTCTCCCTTCGCGGCGCGGGCGCGGGTGCCGGGATAGGTATCGAGGATCCACTTGATCTTGGTGGCCGAGAAATACGGATCCAGCAGCAGGCCCGTGACCTCGGTCACCATCGCTTCGTGCCCGCCGTCGCGCAGCGCGTCGCACATGCGGGCGGTGCGGCGATCCTGCCAGACGATGGCATTGTGGACGGGTTTGCCGGTGTCCTTTTCCCAGAGCACCACGGTTTCGCGCTGGTTGGTGATGCCGATGCCGGCAATGTCCGCGGCGGTGGCCACCTGGCTCATCGCGGCGCGGGTTACCTGAACGGTCGACTGCCAGATTTCTTCCGCGTCGTGTTCGACCCAGCCCGAGTTCGGGTAATGCTGGGTCAGTTCCTCCTGCGCGCTGTCCTGCACCTGCATGTCGGCGTCGAACAGCAAGGCGCGCGTCGACGTGGTGCCCTGATCGATGGCCAGAATGTGGCTCATGTCACTCCTCCCTCGGGTGTCGGGCTTCAGCCTAACCCGAACGGCGGGCCTTCATCCAGCTACGAAGCAGCGCCACCTTGTCGGGCCCCAGCCGCAGCCCCAGTTTCGACCGCCGCCACAGCACGTCTTCGACGGTGCGGGCATATTCGCGGTCCATCATCCACGCCACTTCGCGCCCCGTCAGCGTGGCGCCGAAATCCTGCCCCAAGTCGCCGGGCGAATGCGCCTCGCCCAGGATGGAATGGGCTTCGGTGCCATAAGCGCGGAACAGGCGGTTGGCCCAAGCATCGTCGAGGAAGGGGAACGCGCGCTGCAATTCGGCGATCTGGTCGTCCACCGCGTCCACCGGGAAATCGCCGCCCGGCAGCGATGCCCCGGCCGTCCAGTCCGATCCGGTGTGGTCCAGCACGCTGGCCACCTTCTCCAACGCGCTTTCGGCCAGCCGCCGGTAGGTTGTGATCTTGCCGCCGAAGACGTGCACCACAGCCGCGCCGCCAGTGCGTTCCAGCTTCAAGGTGTAATCCCGCGTCGCCGCGGTGGCCGAGCGGGTTTCGTCGCCATCGTCATAGAGCGGCCGGACACCGGAATAGCGCCAGACCACGTCCGCTGGCGTGATCGGGGTTTCGAAGTAGTCCGACACGAAGCGGCAGAGATAGGCCTCCTCCTCCTCCGTGCATTCCGGGGGCTGGTCGGGGTTGGTATGATCGGCGTCCGTGGTGCCGATCAGGGTAAAGTCCTGTTCATAGGGAATCGCAAAAACGATGCGGCCATCGGGGCCTTGCAGGAAGTAGGCCCGGTCGTGAACGAACAGGCGGCGCGTCACGATATGGCTGCCGCGGACAAGGCGGATCTGGGCGGGTGAGTTCGACCGCACCATACCTGTCGCCACGTCTCCCACCCATGGACCCGCGGCATTGACCAGAACGCGGGCGACGCGGGTTTCTTCCGAGCCGTCGGGATTGCGGATCCGCAGCCGCCAAAGCCCGGCACGCGGTTCGGCGGAAATCACCTTGGTTCGGGTCAGGATCGTGGCGCCGCGGGCCTCGGCATCGCGGGCGTTCAGGATCACCAGCCGCGAATCCTGTACCCAGCAGTCGGAATATTCGAAGGCCGTCTTGTAGCCGGGCTTCAGCACCGCGCCCGCGGGATCTTCGGCGAGGTTCAGCCGCGTGGTGCCGGGCAGGATGTCACGCCCGCCCATCCGGTCATAGGCGGCAAGGCCCGCGCGAATCATCCATGCAGGCCGGCGACCCTTCAACCAGGGCATGGTGCGCGAAAGCAGCTTGGCGGCGGGCGTTGTCGTAGGGAAGCGCATGTCGGGTGACAGGGGCAACACGAAGCGCATGGGCCAGCTGATGTGCGGCATCGCGCGCAGAAGGACTTCTCGTTCGGCCAAAGCCTCGCGCACCAACCGGAATTCGAAGAACTCGAGATAGCGCAGGCCGCCATGGAACAGCTTGGTAGAGGAGGATGACGTGGCCGAAGCCAGATCGCCCATTTCGGCGAGCACGACGGACAGTCCCCGACCGGCCGCATCCCGCGCGATGCCGCAGCCGTTGATGCCACCCCCGATTACAAACACATCGCTGATCTTGCCGTCTTCGCTCACGTAATCCGCCCGTCCACTGAGTCCGTCCAAAACAAAACAATTTAACTAAACCGTGCTGAGACCTACACGCCCGCAGTAAAAGGGTAATATGTGACAGAACGCCCGGCAGGCCAGAGAGGTTGCATAATAAACCCGACCCGGCGACCGTCGTGCGCGTGCACTGAGCGGAAAGCTCTTGTGTCGATTGAAGACTCGGCCAAGACTGTGCCCAGAAACGAGCCCCAAGGGCCCAAGTACAACGTGACGGGAGCTATAAGATGAAACAATTCGCCAAACTCGCGATGGCGAGCGCGATAGCCTTGGCCGCCGGGATCGGCGCTGCGGACGCCAAGGAAGACGTGATCATCGCCATGCAGTTGGAACCGCCGCATCTCGATCCCACGGGCGCGGCTGCGCAGGCGATCGATTCAGTGCTGTATGCGAACGTGTTCGAAGGGCTTACCCGGTTCATGGGCGACGGCTCTGTCGTGCCGGCGCTGGCGGAAAGCTGGGAGATCTCGGAAGACGGCAAGACATATACGTTCAAGCTGCGCGAAGGCGTGACCTTCCACGATGGCACCACGATGGATGCCGAGGACGTCAAATTCTCGCTGGATCGTGCGCGGGCCGAGGATAGCACCAACGCGCAGAAGGCGCTGTTTGCCGGGATCGAGAGCGTCGAGGTCGTGGACCCGCAGACGGTGGCCGTGACGCTGACCGAACCGCAGGGCAGCTTCCTGTTCAACCTCGCCTGGGGGGATGCCGTGATCGTGGCGCCGGAAAGCATCGACGGCATCAAGGAGACGCCCGTCGGCACCGGGCCCTATGTCTTCAAGGACTGGGTGAAGGGCGACAAGATCGTGCTGGCGGCCTATCCCGACTACTGGGGCGACGCGCCCGCGATCAAGGACGCGACGTTCAAGTTCATCTCTGACCCGACGGCCGCGTTCGCTGCCGTGATGGCCGAAGACGTGGATGCCTTTGCAGGCTTCCCGGCACCCGAAAACCTGCCGCAGTTCGAAGCCGATCCGCGGTTCAAGGTGCTTGTGGGCTCGACCGAAGGCGAGACGATCCTGTCGACCAACAACAATATGGAGCCGTTCGACAACAAGAACGTCCGCAAGGCGCTGGCGCACGCGATCAACCGGCAGGAAATCATCGACGGCGCGATGTATGGCTATGGCACGCCCATCGGCACCCATTTCGCGCCGCACAACCCGGACTATGTCGATCTGACCGGGAACTCGGAGTACGATCCGGAACTGGCCAAGCAGCTTCTGGCGGATGCGGGCTATCCCGACGGGTTCGAGACGACGCTGTACCTGCCGCCGCCGTCCTATGCGCGCCGCGGGGGCGAGATCATTGCCAACCAGCTGGCGCAGGTGGGCATCACCGCGAAGATCGAGAACGTCGAATGGGCACAGTGGCTGGAATCGGTCTTCAAGGGCAAGAATTTCGGGCTGACGATCGTCTCCCATACCGAGCCGATGGATATCGGGATCTACGCCCGGCCGGATTATTACTTCCAGTATGACAACCCGGCCTTCCAGGACCTGATCGCCCAGCTGGACGTGACGGCGGACCCGGAACAGCGCTCGGCCCTTGTGAAAGAAGCGCAGCAGACCATCGCGGACGACTATGTGAACGGCTACCTGTTCCAGCTGGCCATGCTTAGCGTGGCGAAGGAAGGCCTGAACGGACTGTGGGAAAACGCGCCCACCGCCGCGACCGACCTGTCCCAGATGAGCTGGGACGAGTGACGG
>TARA_R110002020_G_scaffold19324_2_pt1 | contig 10481 bp, 11 predicted proteins | sample TARA_R110002020 | Tara Oceans TARA_R110002020 (sample SAMEA4396489) | marine metagenome | biome: Westerlies Biome; feature: [MES] marine water layer (ENVO:01000295) within the mesopelagic zone...; material: water (ENVO:00002006), including particulate matter (ENVO:01000060) such...
GGAATCCGTCCGCCTTGCCCGACAGGCCCACCACGGGCGTCCCGTCGGCCACGAAGCTGCGCAGCCCCGCCCAGCGGCTTTCGATCCGGCGCACGGACAGGTCGAAGGCGCGTTCGATATGGTCGATGCAGATGGCGATATCCAGCTCCTCGGGCTGGACGTCCTGCGGCTCCACCGGATCCGCGTTGGCGGGAGAGATCAGCAGGCGGCCGGCATCGGGCTTGAGGTAGAAATCCTCGACCGCGTCCACGACCATGGGCCAGGCGTCGATCTCCATGCCCTCCGGCGCGGCGATGGTCAGGGCGGTGCGGCGCTTGGGTTGCAGGCCGATCCGTTCCGCGCCCGCCAGCGCGCCGATATGGTCGGCCCAGGCACCGGCGGCATTGATCACGACGGGCGCGCGGAAACGGCCCTTCGGCGTCTCGACCGTCCAGACACCGTCCTGACGGGTCATCGCGGTGACAGGCGCTTTGGTTTCGACCGTACCTCCGCGCGCACGGAAAGCCCGCAGGAACCCCTGCAGCAGCGCGTCGACGTCGATATCGGCCCCCACCCGGTCGAGCATCGCCGCCGCGGCATAGCCTTCGCGCAACAGAGGCATCTCGGCTCGCGCCTCTGCCGCGTTCAGCCGTTCGACCGGGCCATGCGCCGCGGCCTCGGTGATCTGCGCCTCCAGCGCGTCGAGCTGATCGGACCGCGCAATCACCATCATGTTGCGTGGGGTGACCAGCGGCACGTCGGCAAAACCTGCGGGCGGATCGCGGAAGAACGGGCCCGACGCGCGGGTCAGCGCGCGGATCGCCGGGGGCCCGTAATTCGGTTCGTAAAGTGCGGCCGACCGGCCCGTGGAGTGATACCCGGGCTGCGCTTCCATCTCGAGCATCCGGACCGTACCCATGCGCGACAGTTCGGCCGCCACGGATGCGCCCGCCATGCCTGCGCCGATCACGATGAAATCATGCATGTTGTGCCCCCGTTGTGCTTCGGCCCGTTCTGGCAGGTTCCGGGAGCGGGCAAAAGGGCACGACTGGCTGCACCGAAAGATGCAGCCGGAACAGCCTCTTCAAAGCCTGAAAGGGATCAGTCCAGCCCGAACGCGGTCGGATTGACCGATTTGCCGTTCGCCACGCGCACCGCTTTCTGACGCGCGCCGGTGGCCGTGTCGCGCAGGAACAGCGTCGCGCCTTGGCGTTCGACGGCGTAGGTCGTGCTGCCTACCTTGACCGTATCGACACCTACCGCCGGTGCAGGGATCATCGTGGGTCCGCCGGTCGTATCCATCCGGTAGACAACGCCCTTGAATTCGTTCGACGGATTTTCGGGAAGAATGAAGGGCTTGACGGTCGGCATCACCGAAAGCACTTCTCCGTCGCTGTCGCGCAGGTAGTTGCCCGCAAGGGCCGGGCTCGCTGCCAGGGTCGTCAGGGCCAGGCCCGCCGCCACTTTCAACTTGATCATGCGCGTCACTCCACCCTCGTGAAAACTCAAAACCGGGCCAGCGTTACTGCAACGGAACCCGTCAATCGCGGCCCGTCGCCCGTGTTGCCGGTCAGATCGCGCAGGCCAAGCCTGACGGAAACCGGCGATTCGGGAAGGGCCATGGCGAAGCCTACCGTCAGATTTCGCCCGTTCCAATCTGCAATGAGGTTCAGCCGTTCCGTCATCTCCCACGCCAGGGCGCCAAAAAGTATAGTGCCCTCCCGGCCCTTGCCTTCGGCCGTGTCGCGCTCGGTCTTGTCCGCGAACCGGCCGGATCCTGCGCCCAATGTCAGGACGCCGTCGAACGGCATCGTGCCCCGGTCGAACGCCCAGGACCCCACGGCATAGTAGCTTTGCTGCCCGTCGGTTTCCTGCACGAACAGGTTCTCGCCGCCAACCGCCACCGACAGCCCGTCCCACAGGTAGCGGCTGATCTCGACCGAGGCCGATATCCTGTCGGTATTGCCGGGTTCGGACAGGTCGTTGAGCGAGACGCCCAGCGAAACACCCACGGTTTCGAACGCGTTGCCAAAACCCACGCCCAGCCCGAAACCGCCATCGGCCTCGTCGGTATAGGGCACGCGGCTGACACCGCCGAAGCCTGCGCCGATGCTGACCTTGCCGTCCTGATTGGAAAACAGTGCCGGGCCATAGCCCGATGGCACCGTCAGCACATGGGCGGCCGCGTTGGGCAACGCCACCTTGTTGGCACGGTAAAGGTCACGCACGGCGCGCGGATCTTCCAGATCCAGCGCCGACACCTGGCGGCGCAAGGCACGTTCCGAGGTAACAGACGGCCCGAAGGAAAACCGCTGCCGGTCGGGGTCGAAGCGTAGCGTGCCGGCCTCCAGCATCCGTTCGGCATCGCCTACGGGCAGCAGGAAGCCCGCGATCTCGATCGTCTGGTAAGTGCCGCCTGCGCCAAGATCGGGCGCCTGCGCGCGTGCTGATGAGGCTGCGAGACAGGCCGCCAGCGCCGCCCCCGCGATGCGCGTTCCGGCCAGTCGCGCGGATTTCCGGTTCGCCCGGGTTTCGAGATGTTCAACCACTGACACGCACTGTCCTGCCCTACGCAATCCGGCCAACCCCTGGCAGGGATTGGCCGACCGAGAACAGGCGCGCAAGGGTCTTGGCGCGGCGGATGCCGGAAAGACTTACTTCGCGGCCTTTTCCAGCGCGCCGAAGACGGTGCCTTCGGGATCGGCGATGCAGGCATCGACGACCTCGTCGGTCAGCGCGGCCATCGCCGCGGCCTCGGCCTTCCGTTTGCCGTTCAGTCCGTTCAGGAAGCCGTGGGCATAGACCATCGTGTATTCACGTTCGGTCCCGCCCATGTGCAGCAGATCGCGGCAGGTGATGTCGTCGATATCGACGGTCACCGTGTCCTGTGCGGTGGCGGCGGTGGCGGCAAGGGCAACGCCTGCGGCGAGGATCAGAGCTTTGTTCATCGTATCATTCCACTTGTTAACGTCAGAAAAGAGATGGGTATGACTTAATCGGTCATGCAGGTGCCGTAGACCGCATTTCCGACGGCACGCCCTCGCAGGCCGCCGCGGGTGCCGCCGGCCACGGCGCCGAATCGTGCGCCGCGTCCCCGGCTTCCCGGTGTATGGGCGATCGCACCCACCACGTCGCCCCGGACCGCCCCACGGGCAGCGCCCCTCAAAGCACCGCCAGCCGTCGCCTCGCGGGCATAAGAACTGCAATCGGCGGCGTTCTGGGCATCTGCCGGGCCTGCCGCCAAACCGGACAGGCCAAGAAGGGCGACCGCACAGGCCGCCCGGATTGTAACATGCATGGATGTGCTCCCCACCATACGTACTCGACAACAAGAACCGGGCGGACTGGCCGCCCCAGACTCTGACGTAGCCAGCCGCGGCAGGATCCGTCAACTGACGGATTGCCGTCATTTCGCGCATCTCTTGATCAACCCGTGGAATACCAGCCCGAAAAATGGGCATGCACGATCCGCCAGAGCGGGGCGCCCGCGCTGACAACTGGCTCTGCCGCTGCGCCGCGTCCTAGATTTCTCTCGAGTAGAAGCCGAACGGCTCCGGCCGGATCATTGCTCATCCATTCCAACGGACCGCACGCGGTGTGCGGATCTGGGTCTGTTTGTGGTGAGGCGACGCGTGCTCGAAATCTTTCCGGATACGGGGTCTGAACCGGGCGACCAGCGTGTCGCCGCTCGCGCCTGTGCCCGGCCCACCGACCGGAGACACGCCATCAGGCCGCCTTTGCATAGCCCGTCCGTTGTTCCCGGAGTAGAAGCAGTCAGCGTCCGCGTGGGCGCAGGTCATTGCTCCCCTCTCCCGAAAGGAGACCTGTCATGACCGACACGACAAAGCTGGCCGAGTTGGAGAAGGAATCCCGCATCGGCGACTACGGGACCGAGACCCATCGCGACATCCCGCTGATTGACCTGTCCGATTTCTTTGCCCGCAAGGCAGAGATCACGGACGCGTTGTGGCAAGCGGCAACCGATATCGGGTTCTTCCAGCTGACCGGCCACGGCATCCCGCAGGCCCTGATCGACGAGGCCTTCGCCATCTCTGCCGCCTTCTTCGACCTGCCGGCCGAGACGAAGGAGGCGTTGCCCCTGAAGCCCGGGACCAACGCGGGCTGGGAGTACCTGGCGCAGGTCCGCCCCTCCACCGGAACGCCGGACCACAAGGAAAGCTTCCAGATCACCCTGCCGCGGATGGCGGACCTGTGGCCGTCGGAAGACGACCTTGCCGGGTTCCGCGCCACGATGCTGGCGTTCGAGCGGATGAACTGGGCCGTGGCAATGAAGGTCCTGTCGTGCTTCGCCGACAAGCTGGGCTTCGCGCCGGACCTGTTCGTCAAAGGCCACGATCCGCAATCGCCGGACTACCAGTCCACCCTGCGCCTGATCCACTACCTGGGGATGGAAGAGGCCAAGGCGGAGGATTTCAGGTTATGGCGTGCCGGGGCGCATACCGATTTCGACTGCCTGACGCTGCTGCATCAGAAGGACGGCCAGGGCGGTCTGCAACTGTGCCCCGGCAAGGACAGCAAGGGCCGCGCGCTGGCGTGGACGGACGTGCCACCCACCGGTGGCGTGATCACCTGCAATATCGGCGACATGCTGATGCGGTGGTCGGACGACAAGCTGCTGTCGAACCTGCACCGGGTTCGGATGCCCAAGCCCGACGAATACCTGGGCCCACGCTATTCAATTGCCTTCTTCGCACAGGCCAACAGAGACACGCTCCTTGAAGGGCCGGACGGCAAGTACGACCCCATGACGGGCCACGACTACATCCAGATGCGCCTTGGCGCGAATTACGGAACGAAAGGATGAAAGCGGCCCCACAAGAAATCCGGCAGGTGCGCGATACGCTCGCGTGCCAACCCCACCCTCTTCAAATCTTCCTCGACACTGACGAGAGGGTCCAACAGCGCTCCCCGCGCCGGACGGGAGGCTCAATGAACAACAAGTCCAACACGGAGGTTACTCATGAAAACCAAAGCACTTGCAGGCGCGCTTCTGGCGCTTGCCGCGGCGCCCGCCGCAGCACAGGACCTGCCCAAGGTCGTCTTCGGCACCAACTGGCTGGCACAGGCCGAACATGGCGGTTTCTACCAGTCCGTCGCTGACGGGACGTACGAGGAATGCGGCCTGGACGTGTCCATCGTCCAGGGCGGTCCGCAGGTCAATAACCGCGCGTTGATGCTTGCGGGACGGATCGACTATCACATGGGCGGCGACCTGCTGCAGGCGTTCAACGCCGTCAAGGAAGGCGTGCCGGTCGTGTCCGTGGCCGCGATCTTCCAGAAGCACCCGCAGGTCATCGTCACCCACCCGGGCAAAGCCGAAACCTTCGAGGATCTGAAGGACCTGACGCTTCTGATCGGCGACAACGGGTATCAGTCCTACTACCAGTGGATGATGGCCGAATACGGCTTCACCGCCGAACAGCGCGAACCCTACACCTTCAACCCCGGCCCGTTCCTCGCCGATGATACCAAGGGCATGCAGGGCTACCTGTCGTCGGAACCCTACCTGATCAAGAAAGAGGGCGGTTTCACCCCCGATGTCTTCCTGATCGCCGATGCGGGTTATTCCACCTATGCCACGACGATCGAGACGATGGCCGACACTATCGCCGAGAAGCCCGAGCAGGTGAAATGCTTCGTCGATGGGTCGATCAAGGGATGGTACAACTACCTGTACGGCGACCATTCGGCCGCCGACGAAATGATCATGGCAGACAACCCGGAGATGACGCAGGACAAGATCGACTACGGCATCGAGAAGATGCTGTCGGAAGGCATCGTGGTGTCCGGCGATGCCGAAACGCTGGGCATCGGCTCGATCACCGACGAGAAGGTCGGCGGCTTCTTCCAGAAGATGGTCGATGCCGGCGTGACCGACAGCGATATCGACTGGAAATCGGCCTACACGAATGAATTCGTGAACGAAAAGGTCGGAATGGACCTGAAGAAGTAAACCCCTGGCCGGCGGGGCGAACCGCTCCGCCGACCCCTTACGGAGGTGGCAATGGCCAAGGAACGCAAAGCCCTCGGGCAACGCGACCCGGTGCTGACGATGAGCCATGTGGAAAAGACATTCCGCGGCAATATCGTGGCCCTGAAGGACATGAACCTGGACGTGAACGAGGGCGATTTCATCTCGCTGCTTGGTCCGTCGGGCTGCGGGAAGTCGACGGCGCTGCGCCTGATCGCCTCGCTGATGCAGCCCACGTCGGGCGGTATCCGCTGGGCCGGGGGGCAGTCGAACGACGATCTGGGCGTCGTGTTCCAGGAACCCACGCTGATGCCCTGGGCGCGCGTGGCCGAAAATGTCTGGCTGCCCTTTCGGCTCCGCGGCAAGAGCTACGGCGAAGTGAAGGACGACGTGCTGGAAGCGCTGAAGCTGGTCGGGCTGGAGAAGTTCCAGCGCGCTTTCCCCCGCGAATTGTCGGGCGGGATGAAGATGCGTGTGTCCATCGCGCGTGCGCTGGTCACGAAGCCGCGGCTTATCCTGATGGACGAACCCTTCGCCGCGCTCGATGAGATCACCCGCCACAAGCTGAACAACGATCTGCTGGAGCTGCGCGAACGCGTCGGCTGCACCGTGATCTTCGTGACGCATTCCGTGTTCGAATCCGTCTTCCTGTCGGACCGTATCGTCGTGATGGCCGCCCGCCCCGGCCGCGTGATCCGCGAGCTTGAGGTCGACGCCCCCTACCCGCGCGGCGAGGAATTCCGCACCTCGGCCGAATATGCCGCCTATTGCCGGCAGGCCTCGGAAGCGCTCCACGAAGCGATGGGAGAACCCGCATGAGCATCGCCGAAGACGGCGGCCCCGTCATCCATCCTGAGCTGGACGCAGAAGAAGCACAGCGCGCCCGGACCGAACGCATCCTTAAGATCGCGCGCTGGACGCTCCCGTCGCTGGTAATGGTGCTGACGATCCTCGCCTGGCATCTTTACGTCACGCTGTGGGAGATCCCGCATTACATCCTGCCCGGCCCCGGCCTTGTGGCGCAGAAGATGGTGGAAGACTGGGATCTTCTTTGGCCCGCCATGCTGAAGACCGGGCGGCTGACGATCCTGGCCCTGCTGCTCGCCGTCATGGGCGGCGTGGGGCTGGCGGTAGCGTTCACCCAGTCGAAATGGGCGGAGATGTCGTTCTTTCCCTATGCTGTCATCCTGCAGGTGACGCCGGTGGTGGCGGTCGCGCCGCTGATCCAGATCTACGTCGAAAACGCCTTCGTCGCGGCACTTCTGTGTGCGTGGATCGTGGCCTTCTTCCCGATCCTGTCGAACACGACCATCGGGCTGAAATCGGCGGATCATAACCTGTCGGATCTCTTCACCATCTACGGCGCCACCAAGTGGCAGCGCCTGCGCTACCTGTCGGCGCCGTCGGCGCTCCCGTTCTTCCTGGGCGGTCTGAAGATCGCCGGTGGTCTGGCGCTGATCGGCGCCGTGGTCGCAGAATTCGTGATCGGCCGCGCAGGCACCGGGCTTGGCTTGGCCTCGACCCTGCTGGAAGCGTCCTATCGCTTCAACTTCGGCCGGCTTTACGCCGCGCTGATCCTGATTTCGGTAATGGGCGTGGCGATCTTCGCGCTGATGAGCACGATTTCCTACCTTGCCCTTTACCGCTGGCACGAAAGCGCCCTGAAACGAGAATGAATATGGACTTCAAGACACTGCCATCCGGGCGCTTCACGCTGAAAGACGTCTCGGTCCCCGCCTGCCTTCTGGGGCGGGAGGGCGACCTGATCCGCACCGATATCGGCATCGACGGCGATGTGATCGCAGCCCCCGGGGGCGAAACTGTCGACATGAAAGGCGCGATGGTGCTGCCGTCCTTCACCGACATGCACACCCATCTGGACAAGGGCCATATCTGGCCTCGCTCCCCCAACCCGGACGGGACGTTCGATGGGGCGCTCTCCACCGTCCGCGCCGACCACGCGATCTGGACGGCCGAGGATGTCTCGGCCCGGATGGAATTTTCCCTGAAATGCGCCTACGCCCACGGCACGCGGCAGGTGCGCACCCATATCGACAGCCTTGACGGCCAGTACCAGCGCAGCTGGCCCGTGGTGGTCGAGATGCGGGAGAAATGGGCCGGCAAGGTCGATCTGCAGGCCGTGTCGCTGATGAGCTGCGACCGCTTCGGCACCGATGGCGAATTCGCGGCATTGGCAGAGGTCGTGGAAGAGGCCGGCGGCGTTCTGGGCCTTGTGACCTACCCGATCCCCGATCTGCCGCGCATCCTGACCGGATTCTTCGAGATGGCGGGCAAGATGGGCCTGTCGGTCGATTTCCATACCGACGAGACGATGGACCCGGGGTCGGAAACGCTCCGCATGATTGCGGAAGCCGTGATCGAAACCGGGTACGATCTGCCGGTCGTCGTGGGCCATTGCTGTTCGGTGTCCACTCAGGAGGAGAGCCGCGCGTTCGATACGCTGGATCTGGTCGCCAGGGCCGGGCTGAACGCGGTCTCCCTGCCAATGTGCAACCAGTACCTGCAGGACCGCACCCCGGGTCGCACGCCCCGCCGCCGCGGCGTGACGCTGGTGCACGAAATGAAGGACCGTGGGATCAACGTGTCCTTCGCGTCCGACAACACCCGCGATCCGTTCTACGCCTACGGCGATCTGGACATGGTCGAGGTCATGCGCGAAGCCACCCGCATCGCCCATCTGGACCATTCCGGCACCAACTGGGTGAAGGCCTTCACGTCCAACCCGGCCCAGGCCTGCGATTTCATGGCACCGGACCTGTCGCCCGGCGCATCCGCCGATCTGACCATCTTCAAGGCGCGGACATGGACGGAACTCTTCTCCCGCCCCCAATCCGACCGGATCGTCCTGCGGGACGGCACCGCCATCGACCGCACGCTTCCCGATTACGCAGAACTCGACCACCTGATGAGGACATCATGACAGCCGACATAGAGGGCGCCAAGGCCGCGCTTTCGCATCTCGACATCGAACAGAGCCCGGCGGGCATCAAGGCCGCCAGCCGCGATTTCTTCTGGTATTCGCCCGTCCTGAAAAAGCACATGGACCACCTGGAGGCCGATTTCGTCGTCCGCCCCCGGACGGAAGCCGAAGTGATCGAGATCCTGAAGGTCTGCTATGCCCATGACGTCCCCGTCACCACGCGGGGCGCGGGCACGGGCAATTACGGGCAGGCCATGCCGATGGAGGGCGGTTGCGTCATGCACCTGCGCCACATGACGGCGGTGAAGGAGATCCTTCCGGGCCGGGTGATCGTCGAACCCGGCTGCCTTCTGCAGGATCTGGATGCCGCCACAATCGCCCATTCGGGGCAGGAACTGCGCATGTTCTCCTCCACCTGGGCCACGGCCACGATTGGCGGGTTCATCGCCGGTGGCTCGGGCGGCGTGGGGTCCGTCCGCTGGGGCTCGCTGCGCGACCTCGGCAACATCATCCGCCTGCGCGTCGTGACGATGGAGGAAGAGCCCCGCGTGCTGGAATTCACGGGGGAGGAACTGGCCCGCGTCTCCCACGCCTATGGCACAAACGGGATCATCACCGAAATCGAGATGCCGCTGGCCCCGTCCTACGACTGGACCGACATCTTCGTGACCTTCGAGGACTTCGGCGAAGCGATGGCCTTCGCCGACGATATCGCCTGCGAAGACGGGATCTTGATCAAGATCTCGTCGGTCTACGAGGCGCCTACCGCGCACGAGTACTTCCCGCGGGTCAAACCTCATGTCTCCCCCGGCGATCACCTTGTCGGGCTGATGGTGGCCCCGCAATCGATGGACGGGTTTCTGACCTTCCTGGCCCGCCGCCCCAAGGCCAAGCTGATCTACCGCTCGGACGCCAGCACGTGGGAGCGCGGCCCGGGCAAGGTCTTCGAATACGGCTGGAACCACACGACGCTCCGCGCCCTGCGCGTAGACCCGTCGATCACCTATCTTCAGGTCCGCTATGCCTTCCCCGACCACCGCGCACTGGTGGAAAAGATCCGCGCGAAATTCTCTCCCGAGATCCTGCAGCACCTGGAGGCGATCCGCGGCGGCGGCAAGGTCAACTTCGCCGGGCTGACGCTGGTCAAGTTCACGACCGAGGAACGGCTGGACGAGATCATCGCCGCCCATGAAGAGGCCGGCGCGCTGATCTTCAACCCGCACCGCTACACGCTGGAAGAAGGCGGCCGCCAGATGACCGACGACACCCAGCTGGCCTTCAAGCGCGAGGCCGATCCGAAGGGCCTTCTGAACCCCGGCAAGATGATCGGGTGGGACGATCCGGACTTCTCCTATGACGGCATGTACCATTACCCGAAGATGAGATCCCCCGCATGAAGGCACTGGTTCTGTTTGCCCATCCCTGCCCCGAAAGCTTCGCCGCGGCCCTGCATGGCACGATCGTCGACACGCTGAACGGGCGCGGATGGGACGTTGACGATTGCGATCTGAACCGCGAAGGGTTCGACCCGGTGATGTCGGAAGAAGACCGGCGCACCTATCACGACAT
>TARA_R110002020_G_scaffold401078_2_pt1 | contig 10479 bp, 10 predicted proteins | sample TARA_R110002020 | Tara Oceans TARA_R110002020 (sample SAMEA4396489) | marine metagenome | biome: Westerlies Biome; feature: [MES] marine water layer (ENVO:01000295) within the mesopelagic zone...; material: water (ENVO:00002006), including particulate matter (ENVO:01000060) such...
TGATCATTTCCTGATCCTCCATGATGTAGCCGATATTGGCGTATCCTTTCAGCCAATAGGGCACTTCTTCCCAGCCCCATTCTCCAGTGCCATCTTTAGAGAGCCAGGCGTTATTTTCTTTTTGAAGCCAAGCGGAAATTTCTCCTAGGTTACCAGTAAGGCCATTTTTCTGACGGGTGAGGTATTCTTTTAAAAATCCCTCTGGCTTCACAGCACCTACGGGAAGCTTAATCAGCGCACTGGGCGCCAAAGGCGCCCGGTTGCTGATGTAAAATTGATTTGTGTTTTCTGTGGGGATTCGGTCGACGATTGTGACCGAGTTATTGGATTTTATACCAGTGGTACAAGAAATCAGTGCTGCACAGAAAATCAGTGCAAGCGTTGATTTAAAGCGGTTTTTTAACATTTTTAGCAGGTTTTGGGACAATAAATGTTCCCGAAAGTGCAACGCCTTGCTTCAAACTAGGTTTGATCTTAGTTGTGTTTCTAGTGTAGGTCTTTTTCATAATAGGTTTGGGTTTTTGTTATTAAAAATAGATTTGACTCTAGCTAGCAAGGTAGTAATCAAAATCTAAAAAGCACTTTATTTTTGAGGGCAATATCTAAAAGTCTATAATTCCTATAGGAAATTATACTCCCTCATACCTAGGAGACTATAAAAAACTCTACTTCCAAACTGGTGCTTTTTGTGAGGTGATGCTTGGTTCAAAATTTTCAATTGAGGGCCATCCTTCTTTCCAGCTAATCTTGTCCAATAGCAAAGTTCTTCTGTTAGTCCCATTGTTGAGTTTTGGTTTTTGCTTGGCCATCCCATGATATAGTAGCCAATTCTGACCTTCTGAGTCTGTAATGATTTCAGCATTGTGTCCTGGGCCGGCATAGCCATTTCCGCTTGCATTTGGACCTACCACCAAAGTCCCAGAGTCAGCATCTAGCATACTTTTACCCTGCTGATCAAAATAAGGTCCTTCCAGATTCTCCGACCTTCCGACTAGAACTTTGTACGTGCTATTTGCTCCTTCACAGCAAGTTCCAGCAGAACCAAAAAGATAGTAAAATCCATTTTTCTCATAGATATAGGCTGCTTCCAGATGATTACCTGCAAGTTGGATTTTTTGTCCTTGAGGCTTTTTGCCATCAGCAGTCAATTCAGTCATGTACAAACCATGGAAACTTCCCCAGGCTAGGTACTTTTTCCCATCTTGTTCTATATAAAATGGGTCAATTGAATTAGCGACACCAATTTCCTTTGAGTCAAAAACTTTCCCTTCATCTACAAATGGACCTTCCGGCCTTTCAGCTATTGCCAATCCCACACCTGGGTTTGGATCTCCCCAAGTGGAAAAGGAATAGTACATGTAAAACTGCTCCCCGACTTGTGTGACGTCCGGTGCCCAGATGCCTCCTCTTTCTTTCCATTCAGGCTTTTTGTCCATAGAGTTGCCTAGCAATTCCCAGTTTATCAGGTCTTTCGACTTGATCACAGGAACCAAGTGATAGCCTCCCTCTTCACCCCAATTATCCTCTGTGCCATAAGAATAGAATTCCGCGCCAACCTGAACGACTGTCGGGTCTGCAAGCACCGGTTCAAAGACAGGATTGGCATACCTGAGCGTGTCATTAGTATGCAATGAATACTCAGCCGCCTCAATTTTAGAAGGATTCTGATATACTGTGAATAGGATGATTAGCAGAGGGACAATGGGCATGACGATTAAATTTGACTCTCCAAGTTATACGAAAATGTTTTCTAGTGAGAAATTCGAAAGGAGAGTTTGGAGATGAAAATCCTCACAGGATTTTTACTTTTAACTCCGTTTAATATGGAGAGAATTCACCTTTAGAAATTCTATCCCCATTTTTACTGTCTATACCTTTCCACTATATTTGCACCTCATTCCCGCACAATCACTATGTGAAATCTAATTTCTTTCTGACTATAAATACGGCAATCCAGCCTCTTGGCAACGCTGTTTGTTTAATCTTCAAAGAGAAATTATGCTCATTTTACAGAATATCACCTATATACATCCCAATAAGGATTTGTTGTTTGAAAACATCAACCTTACCCTTAATCAACACCAAAAAGTTGCCTTAATTGGAAATAACGGTGTGGGAAAATCCACCCTTTTGCGAATCATCGCTCAGGAAATCGCATCCTCAGACGGGCAGTTGATAATAGAATCCCAACCTTATTATATACCTCAGATTTTCGGGCAGTTCAATCATCTCACCATAGCTCAGGCTCTGGGAATTTCCGAAAAACTCACGGCCTTTCATGAAATTCTCGATGGAAAAGCGACTGAAAGCAATTTGCTTTTGCTTGACGACGATTGGACTGTAGAAGAGCGATGTAAAGAAGCGCTGGCGTATTGGCAAATTTCAGAATTTGATCTTTCAGAAAAACTTAAAAACCTCAGTGGCGGGCAAAAAACTAAGGTTTTTCTGGCTGGGATTGCGATTCATAAGCCTGATCTGGTGCTGCTTGATGAGCCGAGCAATCATCTTGACACGGAATCCAGAAATCTGCTCTACAATTATATTTCCTCCACTTCCAATGCTTTATTGCTAGTGAGTCATGATCGGAAACTGCTGAACCTGCTGGATACTGTATGCGAACTCACCCGAAGAGGTATCCACACCTATGGAGGGAATTATGATTTCTACGCTGCACAAAAACAGCAGGAACTCGCTGCCCTCGACCATGATGTAAAAAGCAAGGAAAAGGCGTTGCGAAAGGCCAAAGAGAAAGAGCGGGAAACAATAGAAAGACAGCAAAAGTTGGATGCCCGAGGCAAGAAAAAGCAGGAGAAAGCTGGAATTGCGACGATCATGATGAACACGCTTCGAAATAACGCAGAAAAGAGTACTTCAAAAATCAAAAATGTCCATACTGAGAAAATTGGAGGGATTTCTCAGGAATTGCAGGAATTGAGAAAAGAGTTGCCGGACATCGATAAAATGAAGTTTGGCTTTGACAATGCTAAGTTGCACAGAGGCAAAGTGCTCATTACTTCAGATTACATGAATTTCTCATACCATGGGCAGAACCTGTGGAAAACTAACTTGGATTTTCAGATTACAAGTGGTGAGAGAATTGCCCTGAAGGGACAAAATGGCTCTGGAAAAACTACGTTGATCAAGCTTATATTGGGAGATTTAAATCCTCAGATCGGTAAACTTTTCCGAGCTGAAATAAATGCTGTTTACATCGATCAGGATTATTCCTTGATAGACAATAGCCTAAGTGTTTACGAGCAAGCAGAGCGATATAATTCCTCCGAACTGAAAGAACATGAAGTCAAAATCAGGCTAAATCGGTTTCTTTTCACTAAAGAAGATTGGAGTAAATCCTGTAGTGTGCTTAGTGGAGGAGAACGCATGCGACTCATGCTCTGCTGCCTTACGATCAGCAGTCATGCACCGGATATGATCATTTTGGATGAACCGACCAATAACCTGGACATCCAAAACATCGAAATACTCACCGCTGCCATCAACGAATATCAGGGTACATTGCTCGTGGTTTCCCACGATGAGTCTTTTCTAGAGCAGGTGATGATAGAGTCCTCCATCCAACTTTGAGAGATCTAGCGAAAACTGAGGATATGCTTTGAAGTTACTTCGGTCATCTCTACTCGATCAGTTCCGCTTTGAATCATAGGAAATTTGGTCGCAACCAGCTAGACAGCAATACTGACTACTTATTAAACCGATCAGGATGTAGTTCTGAGTATTTTTTGTCTTCTGACAAACCCATGAAAATTGGATCCATCAAGGACTTTTCCCAGGTTTTGATCATATTTTCCAATGCTTTGACCCGCTCTGCCTGAGTAGCAGCTAAATTTATTTTTTCAGCGATATCCTTTTGGATATCAAAAAGATAAGTTTCATCCTTCTTTAGGATTTGTTTGCTGTTTATTGTCCGGATCGCAAATTTCTGTGTGTCGTAATTTCTCCAATAAAGCTCTTGATGCGGAATTCCATTGTTTTCACCAGTCAGGTAAGGAATCAGATTCACTCCATCCAGTTCGTTTTTAGGAGTCACTTTAGCCAAAGCAACAGCGGTGGAGAATATGTCCAGAGAGATCACAGGATTGTCATACCTGATGCCCTCAGGAATGACACCTTTCCACTGTACCGCAAATGGAACGCGTACTCCACCTTCAAAGAAATCACCCTTGAAACCGCGTAGAGGAGCATTGTCAGCAGCGTTATGTGCGGTAGGTCCGCCATTATCAGATAAAAAGAAAACCAAGGTATTGTCATCTAGCTCCAATTCTTCCAGTTTATCCAACAAAGTACCTACCCCGTCATCCACCGCACTTACCATGGCAGCATAGGTTCTACGCTTGATGTCTTTGATGTGCAAAAACCGGTTGAGATACTTCTCTGTAGCCTCCATAGGTGCATGTGGTGCATTGTAAGCTAGATACATGAAGAACGGTTCTTTCTGGTGTCTTTGGACGAAATCAACAGCTTCTCGGGACAAGGCATCCGTGAGGTATTCTGTCTCTTCTACCCGCTCGGTATTTCTGAGCAATTTGGTATTATAGGCATCGTATTGGGATTTGGATTGCTCTATATCCTGCAAGGTAAAGTCCTCAGGAAAGTACCTATGTCCACCGCTGAGAAATCCATAAAATTCATCAAATCCTCTTTTATTTGGCCTTAAAGTCGGGTGAACCCCCATATGCCATTTTCCAAAAGCAACCGTGGCATATCCTGCTTTTTTCATGGCGGCGCCTAAGGTCTCCTCGCTGAGAGGAAGCCCCATCAGTGAATCCTTCGGAGCCATCAACGGGTTTTTTGCGAAGCCAAATTTGTCCTGATATCTGCCAGTAAGCAAGCCCGCTCTGCTAGGCCCACAAACTGCATAAGAAACGTAGCCGGAAGTAAATACTACCCCATTTTTTGCAATTCGATCAATTCCCGGGGTTGGGATTTCTGTGCTGCCGTTGAAGCCCACATCTGCATATCCCTGATCGTCGGTAAGGATGATGATTACATTGGGCTTGTCTGCAGCAGTTCTATCCTGAGCAAGTAAATTGGATGAAAAGACAAAAAATAGACTGAGGGCAAAATATCTCATAGGGGTAGATTCAAGCGTTCTTTTGAAAATTAGACTAAGGGCGAATTTATTGATTAATGGCAAGTTTGGTGGTTCTATTTGACCAATACGCGATCTTCAGTGATAATTGGGCAAAAGGACTAGAATCTAATTTTTCTAGTTTAAGATTACTCTGATCTTGGATGTACAGAGAGATAGCGTGTAGGGGCTGGATAAACAATTATCGTCTCGCCAGTATCACAGCCAAACTGAAATCACTCGATGAGTGGTTAAGAAACCGTCTCCGATATTGCATCTGGTCCCGTACTTACGGGAGAAAAAGCCTGAGCGAAAACGTAAAAACCTGATCAGATTGGGAGTGGATCAAGACCATTCCTATGCATGGAAGGGCTGAGCGTTAAGAAATTGTCCCTTAGGACATTTTTAGCGAAAGAGCCAGAATGTGGGGAGGCAGAAAAGGAGGATGGGCTGTGGCTCAAAGTCCAATACTGGTGACGACAATCACACTTTCAAGGCTGATAAGAAAAGGTTATCTAAGTATGCTGGACTATTACTCTAAATCAAAACCTGAGATTCAGAGAACCGCCGTATACAGCCTGTCCCGAGAATCGGGAAGACCCGTATCCCGCACGTGCGGGAGTGGTGTGAGAGGCGCACTCCCGTAAATCGGGACTGGCTGTGGGCTTATGGCTCACGGCCGTCTACTCGATTACCAGCATTTACCCTATTTCCATCCGTCGGTTAAGAAGTTCGACGTTAAAGTTGATTTTGGCATTCAATGCTCGGAATACTTTGATGATGGTTTCAAATCGGGCATCTGTTAGACTGTTCTCTAGTTTGGAAATTTGTGCTTTCTTAACTCCAACTAGTTCACCAAGTTGCTCCTGTGTTAAGTTGCGCTCTTTACGAGCATCCTTGATGGCCTGCCCTAATAAGTCCATTCGGAGTTCATACTCAAACGCATCTCGCTTTGGCGTTCCTTTTTTTCCAACGTGTTTGTCTGTTAGTTCCTCAAGTGAATATGTCTTCATGGCTTTCTTTTTTGCTTGCTCTCAAAATAATTTATTCTCAAACGTTCAGCTTTTTCAATTTCTGAGTTCGGTATTTTTCCAGTTTTCTTGATCAGTCCATGCGTGGAAATGACCACAGTATCTTGGCTGTCAGACTTGTCCCAAAAAGCAAAAAGTCGGAAGTAGGTTTTCTGATACAACGTTCGAAATTCCCAAATTTCACCCTTCAATTTTTTGAAAAGTTCTTTGTCATTTATTTGCCTAGACTTCCAAATATTGAAGAGAATCTTCTCTCTGGATTTTTCATCCACGTCATCTAAAAAGTTAGCAGCCTCCTCCATGAACTCTACTCGAAACTTTTCCTTCACCGTTCGTTTTTGAAGTAAAGATATATGTTTCCTAATTAAGAAACAATAGATCGCGCTTTGAAGATCATTGCTGGTAACGTTTTCGGGCTTGGCGAAGGTGGCGATTTTCACCACAAATGTTTATGCGGAGAACCAAACTTTGATTAACCACAAATGTGTCTGCGGAGCACTGAACCGCCACTTTTGCCAAACCCGTGTTAGCGGTTCGGCTTTCTTGTTCGTTCCAATATTCCATATAGTAGTTTTTCAATTCCTGTTGTCATTTCGAAGTCGTCTTCTTTTCTGAAAAAGTTATATCCATTTTCACTCCAACCCATTAATTGAGGGCTAAAAATGTCACGAACTGTTTTATGTATTATAGTGTCAGAGTTTGGTAGATATTCAATGATAGTTGTTGAAGTGTTGTTATTAATTAACTTCAATTGTCTTGAATCATATTGAATTTTTCCTTTCTTGAACTCAAATAGATGGGTTCTAGGGTTTAAACTTTCATAATTTTGTCCTGTGCTGTCAATTTGAAGGGCAATAAATTTGTCGGGTAGTTCTTCTTTGAACTTGTAAATGTATGCAACTCTTTCTCCTGTCGTCAAATTTGCAAAATCGCTGTAATTAATACTGTCGTATTTCACATAAGCATTAAAAGTGTCTCTGATTTTATATAAAGTCGTCCCACCGAAGTCTTGAGGGGTTGTCATTAATTGTAAGAATATTTGAAATGAAAATACGCATAAAAAAAGTGTCGAAAGTTGCCAAATTTTTAGTTGTCGTTTAGTTACCTTAAAAATAATTAAACCAAGTCCCATTGCAATTAATATTGTCAATGGCCAGCAAATTAGTCCACCAAGTCCTGTGTATGGAAATAACCATAATATAATTGCCTCTGCTATCATACACAAAATGACATAAATTCCAAAAAGTAAAAGTCGTTTTGATTTGTCCATTTATTCGTTCCGTGTCTATTGGTTGTCGTATTTTAAGCTGACCGCCAACGAGTCGCTATACGCAACTAGTTTCGTATATATTTTATATATCTAATTTGTCTAATGGAGAGATGATCTGGCTAAATCCCTTGGTTGTAATATGGGTGTAGACTTCCGTCGCTTTGGAATTGCTGTGTCCTAGAAGACTCTGTATGTACCTAAGATCAATCCCATTTTCCAATAAATGAGTAGCGAAACTATGCCTTAGCGTGTGGACTGTGACATGCTTGGTTATCTTGGTCTTACTTAACGCCTTCTTCAAAATCTGCTGGATACTTCGCGATGTGTATTGAACAGGTTTTTCCTTGGTGCTTCCCGCTCCTTCAAATAACCAATAGTGAGGCCTTTCTTTCTTGAAATATTCTCGTAAAAGCTCCAATATTTTCTTGGACAGAATCGTGTACCTGTCTTTGTTTCCTTTAGCATTTTCTACATAGATCTGCATTCGATCCGAATCTATCGCATTTATGGGAAGGTTGATCAGCTCGCTGATCCTCAATCCTGCCGAGTAAATAGTGCTCAAAATGGCTTTATGTTTGATGTTTTGGATGCCATATAATATTTGTTTGATTTCTTCTTCACTGCATACTGTAGGAAGCGTCTGTTCCTGCCTTGGACGCTCCACAAAATACAACTTTCTTTTTCCTCCTAATACCTTCTCAAAATAAAATTTGATAGCATTAATCGCCTGATTTTGATATGAGGTAGATACCTTTCTTTCTGTCACTAAAAATCTTGAAAACTCCATCACATGTCTATCATTAAATGAGTCAAGATCTTCTTTTGGAAAATGATTTATAAATTCTTCAAAAAGCGGAACGTAGCTTTTTACAGTGTTTTCGCTATAGCGTAGCTCTTGGAGCTTGTTTAAATAGGTATCTGGGCATGTTTTGTAATAGGCTGCCTCTTTAGGTTTCAACTTATTGATCCCATGTTTCTTGGGAGGTTCTTTTTCAAAAGTAATTTTAAGGCCAAGGCGCTTCGCAACTTGACTTATTTCTCCAAGGAATTGTTCACTATAGGGTATTTTCCACCACTTATTTTTGGTATCCCAGATTGAATAAGGAATGGTTTTTATATGCTTTATTAATTCTGGAACATACGCAAATAGTAGTTTAAGGCGGTTCTTTTGAATTTGTATTATTAAAATCTCGTCTTTTTCAATTGTGGGTTTTGCCACATGATTTAAATTAATTACCTCATCTTTTTCTATAAGAGTTATTCTATCTCCAAAATAGGCCTTTAACTTTTCTAAGTTGCCTGGATAATGCGGTACTTCCCAAACGAATTGATTTTGATTCCACCTAGCGTAAGTGATTCCTTTGACAAAATGGATGTCAGTGTCATTTTTGGGCATTTTAAGTAAGATCTTCCTACCGAAGACTCGAATTTCTATAGAAGTGATCACAAGCGAAAAAAATAAACGGTTGCGTATATATTTCTATAGAGCTACTATGCGCAATTAATTGTGATTCAGAATCCTACTTCATTGGATTTTATTACCCTCCACGTGCTTTACTAATCTTTCGACGTACCGGCTCCAAACTTTTTTCTCCAAGGACCATTTAGCACTTGAAATTCCTAAAAAATCTTCTGATAAACCTCCTCCAGCTTACTTACAGGCATGACTTCGATTTTGTATTTGCTGAGATCCAAGCCTTTCACAGCGTATTTGGAGACAATGATTTTTTTGAAACCTAGTTTCTCAGCCTCTGCGATTCGGTTTTCGATTCGGTGAACAGCCCGTATTTCTCCACCCAAACCAACTTCTGCCGCAAAACAAATCTGCTCAGAAACAGGCGTATCCTCATAGCTGGAAATCAAAGAGGCGCAAACTGCCAGATCTAGCGCTGGATCATCCACTCTTAGTCCACCTGCTACATTCAAAAACACATCTTGCTGCCCAAGTCGCATTCCGCCCCGCTTTTCCAATACTGCCAGTAGCATATTCAATCGCTTGGCATCATGGCCCGTGCTACTTCGCTGCGGAGTCCCATAAGTTGCTGGACTGACTAAGGATTGGATTTCGATCAGCAATGGGCGGTTTCCCTCCATCATGGCGCCAATTGCCACACCGTTTAGCACTTCTTCCCGCTGGGTCAATAGGATTTCCGAGGGATTTGCTACTGGACGAAGACCCTCGACGCGCATCTCATAGATACCAAGTTCATGGGTAGATCCAAATCGGTTTTTGGAAGTCCGCAGAATTCTATAGCTCATGTGTCTATCTCCCTCAAACTGCAAAACGGTATCCACCATATGCTCCAGCACTTTTGGTCCTGCGATGGAACCGTCTTTCGTGATATGACCAATTAGGAATACCGGAGTTCCTGTTTCCTTGGCAAACTTCATGAGTTCGGCAGTGCATTCCCTGACTTGGGAAACTGAGCCTGCAGCAGATTCTACATACTGAGAAGTCAAGGTTTGAATAGAATCAATCACCAGTAAATCTGGCTTTAGCGCTTCGATTTGCTGAAAAATCTGTTGGGTATTTGTTTCCGAAAGCACGTAGCATTCCGGGTTTTTTGCAGACATACGATCCGCACGCATCTTGATCTGAGCCTCGCTTTCCTCACCGGAGACGTAGAGGATTTTTTTGGTATTGAGAATCAGAGCAATCTGAAGCATCAGCGTAGATTTCCCTATTCCAGGTTCTCCGCCAATTAATACCAGTGAACCCGGCACAATTCCTCCTCCCAAAACCCGATCAAGCTCCGCATCTCCCGTTACATATCTTGGTTGCTCCTCGTAGTTGACTTCTTGGATTTTCTTAGGTACAGATGCTTTTTTGGTGCCTGTTGTTGGAGTTTTCCAAGACCCTTTCCCTGATTCCTCCTTTTGGATTACTTCTTCCACATAGGTATTCCATTCCCCGCAGGCAGGGCATTTGCCTACCCATTTTGGACTTTGAGCACCGCAGTTTTGACAGAAGAATGTTGTTTTTATTTTAGCCATTGGGATACGGGAATTACGATATGCGATTTACGAGGTTTGCTGGAACCTCGGAGATTGAATTAGGAAGTGAATTTTTCCTAGCAAGTTAATCTGGA
>TARA_R110002020_G_scaffold453037_1_pt1 | contig 10474 bp, 8 predicted proteins | sample TARA_R110002020 | Tara Oceans TARA_R110002020 (sample SAMEA4396489) | marine metagenome | biome: Westerlies Biome; feature: [MES] marine water layer (ENVO:01000295) within the mesopelagic zone...; material: water (ENVO:00002006), including particulate matter (ENVO:01000060) such...
CAGTCATGCCGATGAAGCGCTTCAATCCAGCCGGCCGGCGCCCTTCGCCGCGGCGGAGCTGGTGACAGCGATCTGTGCATCCCGTCCGGATGCTGAGATTCTCGCCTGGGCGCTTGCTGACGTTTTGATTGCCGCAAAACTCAAATGGCCGTTTCCGGTACCGTTGCTGATGGCCGAACGGTTTGGGCCGGCCTTCCGCACACTTGGAGGGAGAGGGCGCGTCCGCCCCGGCGAACCCGCATTCGCGGGGGCGCTTTGTTTGGCTCTGGTTGACGCCGCGGAAAGCGCTCTGCGCTCGGCCCGGGAGATCGCCCGCCGAGCGGAAAAACTTGTTGCTGTGGCGCCGAAAGTTCGCACCAAAGGAGCAGAGCCAGTGATCCAGACATTGCTCGACGATGATGCGATTGCGGCCTCGGCACCCGGCAGTGACCTATCCCGCTGGGCCGCAACCCGCCTGTTCGAACGGTTGGAGAGTTTTGGCGCTGTGGGCGAGCTGTCTGGCCGCACGTCCTTTCGGATTTATGGATTGTGAGCGTGGCCAGATCGACCGCAGCAAAACCATCCCGCAGCAAGAAAGCGAACGACGCAAGCGAATGCTTGTTTGATCGGGAGCTGGAGGAATTGCCGCAGGAGTTGCGCTGGCGCAAATGGATGCTGCGGGTTGAGGCGGTGATTTTTGCCTCTGCCGAACCTGTCACCCGCGAGGTTTTGGCGCGCGTTGTCGGTAAGGATTGCAGCGTCGATCTGCTGATTGATGACCTCGCTGAGGAGTTACGCAATAGGCCCTATGAGTTGGTCTCCGTCGCCGGCGGCTGGCAGCACCGAAGCCGTTCGGCTTACGCGCCCGCGATCCGGGCCTCGGCGGCGCCGACAAGATCGCCTGCTGCAGTGCTGTCCGAACTCGAGTCGATGGTTCTGATGGCGATTGCTTATTTCCAGCCGGTGACGAGAAGCGAGCTGTCGAAGATTTTTGGCAAGGAGGTCAGTCGCGATCTGATCGGATCGCTGCGCGGCGCCGGATTTATTTCCTCTGGGCCTCGCAGTCCGACGCCGGGAGCGCCGTATACCTATGTGACGACGAAACATTTTCTGTCGGCCTTTGGCATGGAGACGCTGCGCGACCTGCCCGACATGGAGGCGCTGGAGGATGCAGGGTTGCTCAGCCGCCATGCGGCACCTGGGGAATCGCAATCGGTCGAAACGGACGATGACGAGTTGGTGGAATAACCGAAACATCTGCTGACGCTGGCGGCAATCCAGACCGGCGGATCGTCAAGGCGTTCTCGCGGGGGTATGCGGCTTGCCAAACTTGATTGAGAATGCGTGCTGCCAGAGCGGCCTTGTCCTGAGGCAAGAAGCGTCCATAGTGCTACCGCCTCAAGATCCTCAAGCGCGCAATGTACGGTCGGGCAGGTCCTGAACTGCTGAGGGCACGAATGCTACCACCGCTCCACATAAAGTGAGGAAGAACCTTTAATTGTGAGAATGGGATCCACAGGTCAGCGCAATGGAACCACAACGGCAAATTTGGCGCCCTGTTCTGCGCCGTCCCGCAGCGTAATCTCGGCCGAGTGTGATGCCAGCATCATACGCGCGATCTCAAGCCCCATCCCGGTTCCACCATCATGACGCCGGGTCGAGAAGAACGGCTGAAAAATATGTTCGCGATTTGCCGCCGATATGCCTCGACCATTGTCGCGGACGACGATGGTCACCGAGCGTACCTCGGCCGCTGCGATAAGATCCAGGCGCGTAGCGCCGTTCTGGAGGGCGTTGTCAGCAAGGTTCCCAAACACGACGCTCGCCGCTTCGACCGGCAGCGCAAAGTGAAGTTTCGTCTCTCCACTGGAGACAATTTCGAGGTCAGGGAAACGCTCCCGAAGGATGGCGCAGACGTCGGCAGTGCAGATCTGATCCGAAGGGATCGGAATCTCGGCATACGCAAGCTCCCTCAGTCTCACCAGCAATTGGTCCAGCCTCTTTGAATCGGCGATGATGTTGTCGACGAAACGCTGGCGTTCGACCCTCGTCATGGGCTGATCGCCGTCATCGTCGCGCAAAAGCTCGGCAGCGCCCCGGATGGATGTCAGTGGCGACTTGAGTTCGTGCGACACATGCGCTGCGAAAGAGCGAACGTATTCGCTGCGATCGACAAGCTTGGCAGCGAGATCGAGAAAACTTTGCGAGAGGGTGGCGATTTCGCGCGTGCCGTAGCTACCAAGCGGCTGGATTGCAGCCCGCCCGCCGCGGGCGATTTCCTCCGAACGAATGATCAGCGCATTGATCGGACCGGTAATGTTCCGGCTGAGTACATAGGCGACCGCCAATGTGACCAAAAGCACGGCGAGAAGGGCACCGGCTTCCGTGAACGTCGTCAGGGAAGAAGGGTTTTCGGTTGTGCGAAACCAGATGATGCTGACGATCGGCAGCATCATGATCGATAGCAGCACCGAATAGACGATCAGCGCCATCGGTGGCCGCCATTTTGGCTCTACTTTTGGTGACGGCATGTCACGGACTCCTCACATCTGCGACCTAAGTTTGAACCCGACACCATGGACGGTGGTAATAATGCCATCAGCGCCAATAGCGGAAAATTTTGCCCTGATGTTGCGGATGTGGCTGTCAATCGTGCGGTCGGCGACATAAATGCCAGCGCCATATGCCGCCGCCATCAGCTGTTCGCGAGTGAACACCATTTCGGGGCGTGTTATCATTGCTTCCACAATGGCAAACTCGACGGCTGTTGGCACCACCTGTACGTCACGAAAACCGACGGTCCTGCCGGCACGGTCCAGATGCAGGTCTCCGACCGTTACATTGTTGTCCTTTGTTCCGGTCGAGCCGGTAGTGCCACTGCGCTTGAGGATTGCCTTGACGCGCGCAACCAGTTCGCGGGGACTGAAGGGCTTCGTGACATAATCATCGCCACCCAGCTCCAGGCCCAGTATCCTGTCGATCTCCTCGTCCCTTGCAGACAGGAACAGGATCGGGATCGACGAGATCTTACGGATCTCGCGGCACACCTCCAGACCGTCCATGTCGGCCATTCCTATGTCGAGGATGATGAGGTCAAACCTGCTTGCGCCGAATGCCGCCACCGCCTGGTTGCCGTTGCCAGCCGTGGCCGTGGTCATGCCGGCGCGCTCCAGCGCAAAACAGATCACGTCGCAGATGTTGGGCTCGTCATCGACGACAAGGATACGATGCGCCATTGGGTGTCCCCCAGAATTTGATGCCACCGGTGATATCGCCGTTTCCGCTTTCATTCAAAGCGGTTGATAGCAGATAGTCTTCCATCCTGTCTGCCCGATAGCTCCAGCTGCGCCAATCCATGGAACGTGTCGCGAATTCCCTGGCGAGCCGATTTCTCGCATTATACGCCTGTCGTTGCGTACAAATATCGTTCGGCATACTCGCCAGATAGAGGTCGAGCGCAGGAATTGCCGAGGGGCCAAGCGAGGCAAGGTAAGAGATATCAAGTGGTGTTCCCGCTTGCTGACGTTCTATGGCGTTTTCAACATTGAAGCGGGCTATGAACCCGGAAAAATCGAAGTATGCGGCAAGATAGAGAACCGTCAAAAGAGTGGCGAGATTCATCGAAATCAGCCATTCGCTGGAACGGCCGAGCGCGATGCGCAGCAGTATGAAGACAAGCCCTGCTGCGACCAGCCCCATCCAGATGCCGGCCGCGATCCGCAATCCCGTCAGCGAATAGGCTTCGACATAGAGATCAAGCCTGACAATGGAGGAGAGGCAGAGTAGAACGTTCTGCGAGATCCAGGCCACGACGAGGGCGCGGATCAGCGGGCTTCTGTCCCCCGGTCCGTCACGACGCATGGCAATCAGGACAAAACCGGCGGCGAGTAATGCTGTTGCAACCAGGGGATAGGCGCCGCGATGGGCATATTCCGCATGGCTCATCCCTGCAGGCAGATCCGCGCCACCCCACAGGTACACGAGGTCGAGCAGGGTCTGCAACGCGAACAGAAGATTGAATACGCATAGTGATCGGACCAGTGCCCCGTGATCGAGCAGAGCGTCGACCTTTCCTCGTGCCGGGGCCCCTTTTGAGGGGCCGAGTATGCGTTTGCGGATCAGGCGTGGACGCATGAGCGCCCAGATGAAACCTGCCGCCACCAGCCAGAAGCCGAGCCGGCTGATGTCGAGAAATCGCAGAAGGAAGGTGAGATCAATGTTGCGCAAGCCGATCTCAATCAGAGGATTGGCCGCGCGGAACAGCAACAGAAAAATCAGGCCCATTCCGAGGGGAAGCGCCCAGCCAGCTAGAGACCTTCCCGTTGCGCCAAAGCTCGTTCGGTCATAATGCGAGGCGGCATGCTCTCTGGAGTCGCGCAACAACTTTGTCGGAATCACGGGCAAAAAGCGAAGAAACACCAATGCGATGCGGGTGGGCCTCTTTGGTAGCAGTCTTGCGACTGCAAGAGCTACATAGATGACGCCGAGCGTGGCGACGAGGAAGCCACTCCATGTTGGTGCCTCGATCAAGGGCGCTGCCGCCAAGGCCGAGACGCAAACAAGCCCCGCAGCCTTCAACGGGGGAAGTGGCCTGGATGCTGCCAACATGGCCGCGGCCATGAGAGAGACAGAAAGGAGGAAAACGTTGAGGCCCGGCGTCTGATCGAACACCAGGAAATCCGAAAGCGCTATCATGACCACGAAGACGAACATCCGTCTGTTGCCATGGACGTGGCGTGAGACAGTGTGAGAGGCTGTCATTTGCATGGCTCAACCTCGCAAGGGTAGTAGCAAAGCTTCTCAGAGTCGCCAAGATATTCGCAGCGCGTCGGTTGGCGATCGTTGGGAAAGAAATCTTCTTCGAGCCACCAGCTCTCCGTAAGGAGCCGATACGGCAGGCGGGGGAGGGTGAAATGATCCGGGAGCAGGTGCTTTTTCATGGCTGCATGATGCCGATGGCATTTGCAGATTATGTGCAGACCTTGAGGAGCTATCTAGGATTTTGCTTCGGACGCTTCAGCTATCGATTTACAATTACGTTTTCCACATTGTTTTGGAGTTGGGCTTGAGAGAGAGGAAAGGGGGAGATACCGTGCTTGGGGGATTTTCTAAAGGGAACCGAGTTCTTAGATCGGCATGCGGGGGCAATGACTATTCGCCCGACAAGCTGACGGCAGCTTCGCTAATCCGATCTACGCCAGCCTGGTCGTAACGGGAGGCGACGAAATTGCCCTCATCTGGTCGCGGCGCCCAGCCGCGAATTAATCGAGCCGCCGGGCCTCGCGTTAGCGGCGCCCGGCACTTCCAAAGGGTCAAGCATCAGTCGCGGCTCGCCACAAGCCGCAGCTTTGGCTTGTCTGCGCCCTTGGGGTCATTTCGAGGTGGCACAAGGCCGTGCATTTCAGCGAATTCACCCGGATCCGTTCGAAGCGCGTCAGCCAATTCCTCAAGAGAATAGCCAAGTTCTTTCATATGAAGGTCGACAAGCTGCCTGCTAAGTTTCCCCGATTCCGGCGGTATGTCGAATTCCTTAGGCTCACGTGTCCTATACCCATACATACTCATCTGCTTGTACAACCGGGTTGCACTTTCATCTGGAATTACCCCAAGCGTCTTGGCTCTGTAGATCAAGGCGGACATCGCAACCCGCCATTTTTGTTTCAGTTGCCCCAGCTTCGGAATTGAAAGCCCCCGCTTCAGGTCTGCCAGTACCCCCGAGCGTGGCATGAGCAGCTCCGCGGCGAACTCATTCGCCTCTTTCTCCATTGCTTCATACGGATAGGGATGAAGCACGACATGTCCATATTCATGGGCCAAGCTAAAGCGTTTGCGATCAACAGGGCGGTTCTGATTTAGCACGATGACCGGTTTCATTCCCGCTGGCCGGAGCGTAACGCCATCGATGTCGGCCTCACCGAAATTGCCTTCGACAACGAGGATGCCCGTGGACTCAACATAACGGATCAAGTTGCCGATTGGAGTATCCCCCAACTGCCAGGACGCGCGCACATGAAGGGCAGCCATGCTGGCTGACGTGACCGCACTGGCGTGTTCACTGACACTCGACTGGCTATCAACAACCTCAAATTGGAGAAGTGGGTATTCAGGTTCCAAATCGATCGCGTCGAGCAGCCTGCGGAACTGGAAGACGAAATGGTTGGCGAGCGCAATGACAGCATGTTGATCCTTAGCGGAAACAGCAGCCTTCTTTCGAAAAGCTGCCCCGTGAAGGCTCATTGGTGTTCTGTAAAGCAGCTCCTGCTCATAGAAAAAGCTTACCGGGAATCCCAAAAAACGCGCAATCGATTGGGTTTCCTCCAACGAAAGCACGTCTCGAGTGCCGTTTTCGATACGAGAGATTGCTGCTTGAGCAACCCCCGTCCCCGCGGCCAATTCCTTTTGAGTCTTTCCGCGTCTGTTACGAGCTAGAAGCAGCATCTCCCCGTTTATCGGTCTTGCCGCCATGTTTGAACTCGTCTCCTCTTCCCTTCTTCAACGTCATCTTGGTTCCGCTTGGCCCATCTATAGGAGCAGGTTCCGCCACGCCAGTGGCTTCAGCGGGCAATTCGCGGTGGATTTCAATTTTCCGCTGATCGACCTTATCGGCAAACTTCAGAAACGCCCGGGCGACCGAGGCGCCAGTGCCACTGAGATGGCAGGCGATGAAAAACAAGAGGTCGGATGGCGCCTCCACTTCAAAGCCGGGAAGCGTGGGCTCGCTTTCAATATCGTAAGCGGCGAATTGATGCGCGGCTTTCGAAGTGCCGCCACGCGGCCCGGCAAGATGAAGTTCAAAGCAGACGGCGAAGTCTTTCCCATCGATTTCAAGGTCACCGGTTATCTTATTGCTCTGACCATTTTCGCAATAGTTGATGGTCAGTCCATGATCGGAGAGCTTGGCCGCAGCCGCCGCGTCCGTCAGCGCCCCGTTGAGCACCGATCCAGTGGCCCTTGGATCGCCCAGCTCCACGTGCCGAACTTTCGCGAAATCGGCCAAAGTCCCTTCGAGTTCGCTAATCAGCGCCCAGATTGGAGCTTCGAAGCGTTCTCGAGCAGCGAGCAGTGCGTTGTTTCTGTTCAAGTCCGAATCGCCTTCTACCATTTGACATTCTCCATATACCGCTGCTGCAGCAGTTCGTCAAAATATTCATGATAATATTCACATCTTGAATATTTTAGATGCGTCGCCGTCGCCAACGAAACCTCTTCCCGTGCTCCCGCGCAGATCCCAACTGCCCAAAAGGCCCGCTGGTTCGCAGAATGACGATGCTCCGCAGACGGACCGACGAATGGCCAAGAAATTCGTGATAGATGGGACGATATCAAGTCGGGCTGCGAGAGCGGGCTCGCAATGTCGTCACGCAGGAGCTTGGGACCCGAAATCATCTCGACATCAGCCCTTCGCGCGACCGCCAAATCAAGGCGACCGCTGGACGCAGCTTAGCGACAACTTTACTTCATTGCGGCCCTTTGCATATCGGAAAGTCGAGGCAGTTGCTCGCTTAAATGGACACGAATTGTTCAGGACGATTACTTCTGTGCGGCTGATCATCTCGTTGCGGGATCTAAGCTTTACCGTTAGAGATCGCTTCGTTGGGGGAAGATATGAAGCGCATCGACATCAATACGGTGGAGCCTGGAGATATCCTTTTTACAGCTCGGCCAGGCAAGGTGAGCAAGTCGATCCGTTTTGCCACGGAGGGTATCGTTTCTCACGCAATGATCTGCGTTCAGCACGGCTCGTTTATCGACTCCACAGCAGAGGGAGTACAGGCGCGGAACCTCCAACGCGAGCTGTTCAATGAGGACGAGTTAATCTTCCAGTTTCGGCTGAACGACCCTGTTGGTCAGGAGGTCCTGACCAAGGTCATCGATTATGCGCGGGCCGAAATCGGCGCGCGCTATTCCTTACCCGAAGCCATGCGGTCGGTTGCCGGCATGCGAAAGCCGAGATCAAATCACCAGTTTTGTTCTCGGCTTGTGGCGCGCGTCTATAAGAAAGCAGGTATCGATCTTGTTCCGGACGCCGACTAATGCTCGCCGGAAGACTTGAGGCTCAGTCCCCTGCTGGTGGAGATTCCGGTCCAGACCGAAACGGTATCAGAGGAGGAAACACGTTGGCGCGAAACCAACGCCAATCCCGTTCGTGATACCCATCAAGCCCACAATGCTATTCTCGATGTCGCTCGTTCGTTTGACCCGGATATCGAGAGCCTGAACGACCTGTATCCACTGCTGGCGAACCGTCCAGATATAGATCCGGAAATCGCAGCCGTCATGCGCGAAAGCGGTTATCTTGATTTATGGCGGATTGAGATTGAAACCTTTCCTTGGCGTTACGACCAAACCCTCATCGCTACGATGACTAATCCCGGGCAGATGGCGCAGCTGCGTGAATACTGCATTGGCACGGTGATAGAAGCGTACAGCGGTGGCATGCGTTTTGCGGTCAATCTGGTTCAATTGCAGGCGCTACAAAGCCAGTACGGCGGTGAATCCTTCCGGCTATGGGTAGAGCTCTATGAAACGCTGGTTCTGAACGACCAAGCCCGCAGGGAAGTCGCTTTCACATGGCTGTCAGAGCACCATCCCGATGACCTGAAACGGCATATGGAACAGATCGAGCCCCACGGTCCCTACTGGTATTCCATCGTTGACCGCGTTGAGCCGAAGCTGGCGGCGCTGTCGCGCCTTGGAGTGGCTGCAGAGGAAGACCTGAACGTCTGCTCATTATGCGGTGAACAGCCAGCGGCGGCGTACCGTGTAGTCAATGGGGCTCAGACCATGCCAGGAGTGCCATCTCTACGCTTGTGCAAGGACTGCATCGAAATCCGGCGCGACATGGGCAATGTTTTAGCGCCGTTTCTGCCGTGACTTGGAACCTGAAATGCATAACCAGCCTGTGAGCCAGAAGGATGCGCTGCTTTGAGTCAGTCAGGAATTAGTGTTCTGGACCCTGCGCAACTGCTTCGAATTGAAGCCGTACATCGCGGCTATCTTTTTCAACACCTCTATGCGGTTCAATGTTTGTTGTCGGCTGCAACCTTCTCGGCGCAGGCCATCGCTGTTGAAGGGGATGAAGACGTCGAGATCCAGCTCGATGGTCTGCGCATCTATGTCCAGGTGAAACACCGCAAGGATCCCCTCTCCTGGGATGACATTGAGAGTGCGGTATCGCGATTTGCGGAACTGCGCCGCTCGCACCAGCGTTTAGAACGACAGGGCGCTGCACGGTTCATCGTCGTCAGCAACGCAGCTCCGAATGGACCATTGCTGGAACGGACTAAAGCCTCAGACTGGCCCACCGATGTGAGTATCGATTGGCCGGCGGCAGAGGCGAGCAATCGGATCATTCCCGCCCCCGCAACCTCCTTGATGGAGGCGGTCCAGGCAAGCTGCAGGTTGGCGGAGGTCTTGCCTTTCGCAACGTTGGCACCGGAAACACTCGTCTGGAAGCTGGCAGGCGTCGTTATGCTGGCGGCGACGGGAGAAAAAGCTTCGCTCGATCACGTCTTTGCGGCAAACGAACTTCCTCCGCTTTTTGAGCAACTTCTGCTGCAATTGCAGGATTTGCCCGTGCCGCCGGTTGCTTATCGCGTCCAACAAGACGAGCCCGCCCTTTTAACGGGCGACCGAGTCCGTCTGGTTGTTGGTCATTCGGGGGCGGGCAAAACGTCGTGGCTCGCGCAGGCCGCGCAGCATGCGGCGGGTCCTTTGGTCTATCTCGACGTCGCCGACACGCCAAGCGCCGCCTTGGCGAATGCGGTTGCGAGGGAGGTCGCAGGTCGTTTGCAGGGAAGAGGCTATGGTCTCGGCGAAATATTCCTGCCTGGCGCCTCCGGACAAGAAATCCTGCAACTTCTCTCGCGCCGGATTGCTGACCGCGGTGATGCTGTAACGGTTGCTTTGGACAATGTGCACAAGCTCGCGGCTGATGACCTTATCGGTGTCATCCAGGCCGGCAAGGATATCAATTTCCTCCTTCTTGCCCGGCCGGAGGGCGAGATCCCTGCTATCGAAGCGACCGTAGGCGTGAGGCGCGAAACCCTTGGTGGCTGGGCGGCTGATACTGTCGCAGCCGCTGCGCGCGACGCAGGCTGCAAGGGTGATGCCGCCGATTTCCAGCGCTTGATCGATTTGACGGGTGGTCTTCCACTGTTCGTTCAAAACGCTCTCGCTGTAGCGGAGGCCGACTACCAGGGCTCGGTGAAGCGCCTCTGTGCCGACTTGGCCCGCTCGGCGCACACGACGGAGATGGCCCAGGACCTTATCTTGGGCCGCGCATTCGAACGGCTGCCGGACGCAATGGCCAAGATCGCCGATCTCCTCAGTCTTTGCGATGCACCCCTCACACGTGAGGAAGCTGCCTCCTACGTGGTCGCGGCGGGTGGGACAGAACGGCCGATCTTTCTACAATCGCTTCGCAAGTTACTGAGCTCGGGTCTTTTGCAAACCTTCGCGAGCGACAAGATCAAGCTCCACGACGCGGCCCGGG
>TARA_R110002020_G_scaffold132437_1_pt1 | contig 10472 bp, 11 predicted proteins | sample TARA_R110002020 | Tara Oceans TARA_R110002020 (sample SAMEA4396489) | marine metagenome | biome: Westerlies Biome; feature: [MES] marine water layer (ENVO:01000295) within the mesopelagic zone...; material: water (ENVO:00002006), including particulate matter (ENVO:01000060) such...
TTTGCCCAGCAGCGGATCGTCTCATAGGAAACGATGACGCCGCGTTCGAACAGCATCTCCTCTACCAGACGCAGGCTCAGTGGAAATTCGAAATACAGCCAGACCGCATGGGCGATCACAGATGATGGGAAACGATGGCGCTTGTAGCTGACAGGACTGTGGCTCATGACGGCTAGATATCCGCAAATCTTTCAGCTGCGGTTAACCTGACATCACCGAGGCGACATCGTTGATAGTCCCGAACCTGCCGAACCAAGGTTCGCAAGGCGCATGTGCTTGCCGCCGAGCATCTGCTTCGTGATGACAACACCTTGCCGATCCTCGGGAAGGGCAGGGTGGATCCCCGTGTGTTCTCCGACGCTCACAGTTCCGGTGGAAAATTCACATGGCTCAAATTTCTATGGAAAGTATGCGTGCACCTGGCTAAATTCGGGGTGGAAATCAGCGATCGTGTCTCGATTCAAACTTGGCAACTACAGCGCATGCTTGTAACGTGACACTGTCCAGCTTTCTACGGAGCTGTTCCCCTTAAACTCAGCCCAGTCCATCCTAGTCCGGATTGGGCATTTTTTTCGGAAGATGTAATTGGTGGACAGGGCACAAAGCGCAGCCGGCGGACTTGAGCCCTTTCCAAGATAATTGACTGGCCTTGAGACGTCCAAAATTTAACGGAACTTGATGCTGGGGCCGGAAGATATGGTGCTATCAATTTTCCAATAATAACGTCGCCAAGAATTGTGAAATTTTATTTGGTGCAGATCCCTAAATAGTTTGCATTTTATCTTAATTTTACAATCCCTACTGGGGTTATTCCGCCAGGATGCAGGCGACCTGGCGGTCGGCGACCAGTCGTTGGGGAGGAATGACATCCGCGCATTGCGGTATGGCGATCGGGCAGCGCGGATGGAAGGCGCAGCCGCTGGGAATGCGGAGCGGGGAAGGCAATTCACCCTCAAGCTGCACCCGCTCGCGTTTCTTGGCCGGGTCGGCAACCGGCGTGGCCGACAGCAGCGCCTGCGTGTAAGGATGTTTGGGCGCCGCGAACACGGTTTCCGCCGGTCCCGATTCCACCGGCCGTCCGAGATACATCACCATCACCTCGTCGGCGATGTGCTTGACCACCGAAAGGTCATGGCTGATGAACAGGTAGGCAAGGCCGAATTCCGCTTGCAGGTCGATCAGCAGGTTGAGCACCTGGGCCTGGATCGACAGGTCCAGCGCCGAAACCGGCTCGTCAAGCACCAGGATCTTCGGATTGAGCATCAACGCCCGGGCGATGGCAATTCGCTGCCGCTGACCGCCCGAGAACATGTGCGGGTAGCGATCATAATGTTCTGGCCGAAGCCCCACCCGCTCCATCATGGCACGCGCCTTCTGGCGTCGTGTCTCCGCATTGTCGGCGGTGTTGATCTTGAGTGGCTCCTCGAGAATTGATCCGACCTTTTGACGCGGGTTGAGCGAGCCATAAGGATTCTGGAATACAATCTGCACAGTGCGGCGAAGATCCTTGTCCGTGTGAACGGCAGGTCTGCCTTCAATGGTCAGGAAACCGGAACTGGGTTCTTCGATCATTGTGACAAGACGCGCCAGAGTTGACTTGCCACATCCGGATTCACCCACCACGGCAAGCGTCTTGCCTGGTGTCAACTCAAAGCTCACACCATTGAGAGCACGCACCAATGCAGACGCTCCAAAGACGCCGCGCTTGACTTCGTAGGTCCGGGTCAGATCCGTGGCTTGAAGAACCGTGCTCATACCGTTATCTCCCGCGCCTGGGTGCCATCGGCGGGCGCGCCGTTGATGAGCGGGTGATTGCACAGGGCATAGCCCAGCTCCGGGCCTTGGCGGTGTGCGTTGCTGCGGCAGCTTGCGGTGGCGTAGGCGCAGCGCGGTTCGAAAAGGCATCCTGGCGGCCGGTCGAACTGACCCGGAACCACGCCGGGAATCGAGGGCAAGTGCCCGCGTCCGGTGGCCCGTTCCGGCAGGGCCGACAGCAGGGCTGCGGTATAGGGGTGATGCGGATCGGAAAACAGATCCTCGACCGATTGTTCTTCAACTTTCTGGCCGGCATATTGCACCTGGACCCGATGCGCCATCTGCGCAACCACGCCCATGTCGTGCGTGATCAGAACCAGCGCCATGTCGAACTCTGCGCACAGGTCACGCAGCAAATCCAGAATCTGCGCCTGGATGGTCACATCGAGCGCCGTCGTCGGCTCATCCGCGATCAACAGCTTCGGCCGGCAGGACGCCGACATCGCAATCATCACCCGCTGGCTCATACCGCCTGACAATTGGTGCGGATATGCCGAAAGTCGTTGTTCCGGTGAGGGAATGCCGACCGCTCGCATCAACTCAGTCGCGCGGGCTTTGCGCTCGGAGCGGCCAAGGCGTGTGTGGCGCTTGAGCATTTCGCCGATCTGGAACCCCACCGTAAAGCAGGGATTGAGGCTCGACATCGGCTCCTGAAAGATCATCGCGATGTCGCGGCCGATGATGCTGCGCTTGTCCCGATCCGACATCGTCAGCAAATCCTTGTCGTCGAACCGCATGACATCGGCCGTCACCGACGCTGTATCCGGCAAAAGGCCCATAAGCGCCAGCATGGCCACCGATTTGCCCGAGCCGGATTCGCCGACAATAGAAAGAATCTCGCGACCGTCCACATTCAGATCCACCCCATCGACTGCCCGGAACGGTCCGGATACTGTGTCGAAGCTGACGGTCAGATTTTTGATTTCGAGCAGGGACATCAGCTTTTCTTCAGTTTTGGATCGAGCGCGTCACGCAAACCGTCACCCATCAGGTTGATGGCTAGCACGGTGATCAGAATGGCCAGGCCGGGCAGGGTAACCACCCACCAGGCCCGCAGAATGAATTCACGTGCTTCGGCCAGCATCGATCCCCATTCAGGTGTCGGCGGTTGCGCACCCATGCCCAGAAAGCCCAGCGCTGCGGCGTCAAGAATCGCCGTCGAGAACGACAGCGTCGCCTGCACGATCAGCGGTGCCAGACAATTGGGAAGGATAGTGAGAAACATCAGTCGCGCCGAACCTGCGCCGGCCACACGTGAGGCGATCACATATTCCCGGTCCCGCTCAGACATCACCGAGGCGCGGGTCAGGCGGACGAAATGCGGCTGCAGGATCAGCGCAATGGCGATCATCGCATTGAGCAGGCCAGGCCCGAGGACTGCCACCAGAACCAGCGCCAAGAGCAGCGACGGAAACGCCAGAATCACATCCATGATGCGCATGATCACGGTATCAACCCAGCCACGAAAATAGCCGGCAAGCAGGCCGATCATGACGCCGCTGGAAACGGACAGCACCACCACGAACAGGCCGATAAACAGCGAAAACTGCGATCCGTACATGAGACGCGAGAGTATGTCCCTGCCCACGGCATCGGTCCCCAGCAGGTAGGTGAGACTACCCCCCTCCTGCCAGAATGGCGGCACCAGAAACGCATCGCGGTTTTGCACGCTCGGCGAATGTGGTGCTATCAGCGGCGCGAACACCGCGATGAAAACGATGAATGAAAAAATCACCAGCCCGATCACGGCGCCGCGGTTCTGGCTGAAGTAGTACCAGAATTCGGAGAACCGGCCGCGGCGTCGCTGCGCTTGCACGAGGGGTGTGGTGGTTGTGTCGGTCATGCCGCAACCTCAATGTCTGATTCGCGGATTGATCAGGCCATACAGCAAATCAACTACGAGATTGACGATCATGATGACGCCGGCGATCAACAGCAGTCCGCCCTGCACCACCGAATAATCACGCTTGAAAACCGAATCGACCATCCACTTGCCGATGCCCGGCCAGGAAAAGATCGTTTCGGTCAGGATCGCACCGGCCAGCAGAACGCCCACCTGAAGGCCAATGGTCGTGATGACCGGGATCAGCGCATTGCGCAAGGCGTGCAAGCCGATGACCCGTCGCGGCGGGAGGCCCTTGGCGCGCGCTGTGCGAACATAATCCTCGCCCAGCACTTCAAGCATCGCCGAGCGCGTCTGCCGCGCGATCACCGCAAGCGGGATCGTCGCCAGCACGATGGTCGGCAGCACCAGATGGCTCAGCGCGGATTTAAAAGCGCCGGACTGCCCGGACAGAAGGCTGTCGATCAGCATGAAGCCGGTCACCGGCGGGAAAAAATAGATCAGGGAGATCCGCCCGGAGACGGGAGTCCATTGCAGGATGCCGGAAAAGAAGATGATGAGCAGCAGCCCCCACCAGAAAATCGGCATCGAGTATCCGACCAGTGCGGTGCCCATCACGCTTTGATCGAGCCAGGTGCCGCGCTTGACGGCGGCCAGCACTCCGGCCGGAATCCCCACTAGGGTGGCCAGGATAATGGCGCACAAAGCCAGTTCAATGGTCGCCGGAAACAGCGTCATGAACTCATCGAGCACCGGTCGCTTGGTGACAATCGAGGTTCCGAAGTCGCCGGTCAGGATGTCGGTCAGATAATTGATGTATTGAATTGGCACGGGCTTGTCGAAACCGAGGGAAGCCTGCAACTCCGCATATCGTGCGGGGTCGACGCCGCGCTCGCCGGCAAGCAGCATGATCGGATCGCCCGGCAACAGCCTGATGAAGGCGAAGGCCACGATCGAAACCCCGATGAAGGTCGGAATCAGAAGGCCAAGTCGGGTAAGGAAAAATCGCAGCATGGGATCACTGGCGATGGGGGCGCCCGCTGAGAGCCCCCACCTGTCCTGTTCTGATTATTCGGCGATATCGACACCGGTGAACCAATGGCCACCGAGCGGATCCATCACGTAACCCGAAACCTTCTTGCTCATCGGCATGAAGACCACGGAGTGGGCGATCGTCGCCCACGGCGCTTCGCGCTTGAACACAACCTGGGCTTCTTCATAAAGCTTGGTGCGCTCTTCCTTGCTGGACACCGTCTTTGCCTTCTGGATCAGCGCTTCGAACTCTTCGTTGCACCATTGCGCACGGTTCGAGCCGCCGACGCCATCACAACCCAGCAGCACGGCGAGGAAGTTGTCCGGATCGCCATTGTCGCCGGTCCAGCCGAGCAGCACTGCGCCATCGCGGTTCTTGGCCTTTGATTTGTCGAGGTACTCGCCCCACTCGTAGGAGACGATTTCGACGTCAACGCCGACCTTGGAGAAGTCTTCCTGAATGACTTCCGCCATGCGGCGGGCATTCGGATTGTAGGGACGCTGCACCGGCATCGCCCAGACCTTCATCGAAAGATCCTTGACGCCCTCGGCCTCGAGCATGGCCTTGGCGGCTTCCGGATCATAGGCATCGTCTTCAACGGCGTCGTTGTAGGACCACATCGTTGGCGGGATCGGGTTCTTGGCAGCCTGGCCGGAGCCCTGGAACACGGCGTCCAGGATGGCCTGCTTGTTGATCGCCATGTTCAGCGCCTTGCGGACCTTGGCATTGTCGAAAGGCGCAACAAGCGCGTTGTAGGCCAGGTAGCCGACATTGAGGCCTTCCTGCTGCATCATCTGAAGATCGTTGTTCGACTTGAGCGCCTCCAGATCGGCCGGGTTCGGATACGGCGCCACGTGGCATTCGCCGGCCATCAACTTCTGCTGACGCACGGACGCATCGGTGGTGATTGCGAACACCAGATCGTCAATCTTCTCCTTGCCGGCCCAGTAGTCAGGATGCGCCTTGTAGCGGATCACCGCGTCGGGCTGATAGGCCACGAACTGGAACGGACCCGTGCCGACCGGCTTCTGGTTGAGATCGGAAGCCTTGCCGTCGGCCTCAAGCTTGTCGGCATATTCCTTCGACAGGATCGAGGCGAAATCCATGGCCATGTTGGCGATGAACGGCGCTTCCGGACGGTTGAGTATGAACTTGACCGTCATGTCGTCGACCTTTTCGATCCCCTTCAGGAGATCAGGCATCGACATGCCGTTGAAATATTCCCAGCTTGCGCCTTCGACGTATTTGTTGAAGGAATTGTCTTCCTTCAGCTGACGCTCGAACGAGAAGATCACATCGTCGGCGTTGAGATCCCGCGACGGAGTGAAGAACTCGGTGGTGTGGAACTTCACACCCGTACGAAGCTTGAATGTGTATTCAAGTCCATCCTCGGAAACTTCATAGCTCTCGGCGAGGCCGGGCTTGGTTTCTGTTGTGCCGATGTTGAATTCAACCAAGCGGTTGTAGATGTTTTTCGACGAGGCGTCGAAGGTCGTTCCCGATGTATAGAGCGCGGGATCAAAACCTTCCGGCGACCCTTCCGAGCAATAGACCAGCGTCTTGGCTTGCGCTGCAGATGCAAGCATCGCTGCAAGCGCGGTGGTGGCCAAAAGTGAGGTTAGCTTGTTCATGGCACATCCCTGTGGTTGTTCGCGTTGTTTGATTTTTTTTCACCCGGGAATGCAACTCCACCCCCCAGCTTGCGCCGATCAAAGGCCAATCACCAGATCAATGCAAGCTACATTCCTGTCTTTTTTGGAGGGTCTGGCGCAATAATACGACACAGCTGCATCACACTGCATACAATTTGCATCATTGTTGGCTGGAGCGATCGCCCTTAGTATGGGTCTCCCCCAATTTGTGTGGTGAGTAGACGAAACCGGTCGCACCTTGCATTTCGCAGGGACGGCGCAACCACAATTTACACGGACCCCAACTCAATGACCTGGCGGTAAAACCTGTAACCCGTCGGACCCGCCTAATGCAAAAGTGAAGCTTGGCACCGCGCCTGTCGAACTTCCTCACCATCACAGCCACTGATGCGGACTCCGAAGAAATGTTGCCAAGAAAGCGTGCCTCACCCTTCCGCTCCCCAACCGGGACTGAAATTTTCAGCTTGGATGTAGCCAAGCCGATGAAAATGATAATTTCGCCTTTCATGTTGATCCTCACTGAGCACCCAGAACTTTCCAGAGATCATTCTCAGGCGCGATTAGCGAAGAGTTCGCGACTCATCCAAAGAGACTGGTGTTCCCGGTCAGTCGATCAAGGAGAAATTACTTTCCATATAGAAATGAATTATCTACGGTGTCTATATCAATGTAGAGATCGACGATAATATCTCCCAGAATTGATAAATGAACAAGCCACAACTCGCAGTCCAACAAGTCATCGGTATAAGTACATGGCCTCCCCATCCGGAAATTCGTCTTGGATATGACGTGCACAGACACAATAGGGTCATCAAGGATAATATCTTTTATCCTTTCGATTATGGGTTTGTGATGACTAGTTGGCATGGCTTTCTTCTGCAGAAGTGAACGGCTAAGGCTGCGTTCGGGCAAAGAACGCCTCGACCGTATTTCCTACAACTGCCTCATGCCACCTTTTCAGGGTTGCATTTAGCTGCGCGGCGAGCGCCGCAATTAATGTTGAGCTGAGGCGGGAATTTTCTTCGTCATCGACGAAAGCTTTACCGTTGTCCGCGACGGCGACCATCTGACCTTTGGCGTTTTCGTGAAAGGTGACAGTGAGGCTCGAACCCGCCCCATCCCTGAATTTCTTTGATAAATGTTGCTCACAATCTCATTCATGACCAGCGAGAACGACGTCGCCTGCTCAAAAGATATCTCCCAATCCTCCCCCCGGGATTACATGGGCAATATCTTCCCGCCCGAAAGCCAGACTCATTTTCTGGCAAAGTTCATCCATGAACCTTGCGGCTGACAAGGAACGAACACCCGTTTCCTGCAATTGATTACGGATATCTGCCATGGCGCGGATGCGTGTCCGTAATCCCTCCAGAGCGTCGCGGGACTCTGGGGGCAGCTCCCGCACATGGAGCCCCACGAGGCTCGCCGTCACCTGAAGATTGTTCTTCACTCGGTGGTGAACTTCCGCGAGCAAGAGACGCTCCGTTTTCAACGACTGTTGAAGGTCAATCGTGGCTTTCCCTACCTCCTCCAGCCTTTTCTTGATCTCGGAAGGCGCGGTCAGGGACATGATGCGTGGAAGCACAAACGTGAAGCCGATTGCCGTCGCCAGTGAGACGACCGCCGTCACCCCCATGATGGCGAGTTCCACCGCAGAATAAGGCGTTACCTGCCGCACAGCGTGAAAAGCGTGAGAAACGTGGCTCACCCCGCAAGCGATGATGAAGAGAGCAAAACCAGTCCACAGCCATGGGAACGGGATCTCCCGCCGCCACTTGCGGAAGACAATTGCCATAACTGTTGGAAGCCAAAAATACGCAATCGCAACCACCAAGTTAGTGATCACCGCGATAGGACGCCAGTTTTGAACGGGCTCCGCGCCCGTGCAATAAGCGTAAATAATTTCGAGCCATTCAAACCAAGTCATCAGTCAACCACCAGACAGGGGGTAAGGGAGATGGACTCCGACACATCGCTGCCAGCGGCACACAACAGTATCTGCTTGGACTACGTGCAGCCATCACCGAGAACAAACGGCTCGGTGATGTCCTGGCGTATATCAAGGAACGGCAGGCGTCGCAGGACAAGCCGACGGTCAAGAGAAACAGCGACAAGAATGGCTACGTCAAACGCACCCGCAAGCCGGGGCGCCGGACGGACTTCATCAACGATCCGGCAGTGATTGCGCGGCGGAAGAAGGCGCTGTCGCGGCAGGAAGCTGCGGAGTCGCTTCGGTCGGTAGTCTCAAGGCTAAAGCAGGATAGGTGTTCCCCACCCGCTCCGATCTCACCTTGCAACCCGGGCCAGCCGGTCAGATCGGGGCTGATCGGCGTGCCGTTTGGCAGCTCAAAGTGACATTCTTACTTTGCGCAGCGGCGGACATTTCAACCTAGCTGCCACACCAGTTATAGCAGCCGTTTAGTAATGCGACAGTTGGGCCAGTTAGAGATGCGACAATCTCGCCTCTCGACGGACTGGTCAATATCAACGTGGGGAGCAAGGATGACGACCTTTAGCCTGGTCGAGACCATGAGCGATCGGAGTCGTCATGTCCTGTTTGATCACTATGTCGCAGAAAGAATTGCATTGCCTCGAAGTCATTCAAAAGATCCATGATGAGCGGCTCAGCGTTGTTCAGGCAGCCGAGTTGCTCAACCTCATCGTCGATGACCAACACCTGCACGCCGATGGCCTCCATGATGCGCAATGCAGCCTGTTCCATCTGGGCAATGTCGGCACGAGTCCGCTGAGGCGCGCCGAGACGGGTGAGTAGCTCGGCATAGAAGCGTCGCTTCGCCTGGGCGGCTCGTCATCTCCATGGCCAGGACCGGCGTCTTCAAGGTGCCCGTCAGAGGATTGAAGCTCGGCGGGTGCTTGTCCCGGAACCGCTTCATGATCGTGGTCTTGCCCATACCGCTGTCGCCATATGTCGCGACCGAAGGCATGCGCGTGCCTCGCGGATGCCCGGTATTTGACGATGCCGTTGGCGAAGGTGGCGACCAAGCTTGGTCTGGCGCGTTCCAACCATGGCTCCAGATTGGTGAGAGATTTCTTCCGGATCCGCTTAGCTCCATACCGGCCAACAGTCGTATCCGGACTGCATCAAAGGCATGATACCTGACCGCATCCAATCACACGTCCAAACTGCTCGAAGAAAGATCTTGCACGAACGGGGGCACCCATACATGACCCGGTCGAGATCATCGAGGCGTTGAGCTGAAGCGGGGAAAACACCCCCCATGCCTTTAGTGAGGCGGCATCAACAGGGATTAGCCCTCTTGCTCTGCGATACTCGGCGCTTCAACGTTCCAGTCCGGAACACTTACGTAAAATTTTAACGGATATTGCCCGTCCAACCGAAGCCCTCCATGCGGATCGTAGTTCTCGTCGCAGTCAAGACTGTCGTCACCACCTTTGTTTTCTTCGTTCGGCGCATCAGCCCGTGCGGACTTTTGATCCGGCAGATCGAGAGCCGCACGGGCTGTTCGAATCACTTGCATGAAGGTGTCATACTCATCGATGAAGTCCCGGGTCAAAAGGACTCCTTCCTCTGTCTCGTTGCGCTCGACAGCTAGATCACGCGTCGTGTGGAAATCGGCAATCAGCTCGGTCAATGCCAGGCTCTTCATAAGCTGCAAACGGAAGTGATGAGCAATGCATTCTTGCTCTGTGCCTTTGTGCGGAACTGATGGTCGGATCGACCACCAATCGTAACTTCGAAGTGAAGTCTGCTGAATAATCCCTTCGGGATCGACCAGGGCAAAGCGAATAACGTTGGACGAGCTTGATAGCCGAGCGTTTCTGGCTGCTAGCTCGACAGCTTCTTGTTGGGAATCTGCATCAATTATCAGAGACTCCGTCACGAGAGATTGCGTGTATAATTTATACTTCATGTCATACTCCGAGTAGTTTTTATCATTTGTCTAATATGATATAATAAACCAATGTATATGTTGAATTTAACAGACTATATAATATTTATGAATTCTACCATGTTTCAATATCATATGTATGTCGAACATAGTCGTCGCCAACCCCACGCGATGTGCTTGAGCAGCAACTCCTCAAGGTGCAGGCTCAGCCAAAGCCGAAAATAGAGCCAGACCACGAGGGCGATGATGCGGGATGG
>TARA_R110002020_G_scaffold67718_4_pt1 | contig 10472 bp, 13 predicted proteins | sample TARA_R110002020 | Tara Oceans TARA_R110002020 (sample SAMEA4396489) | marine metagenome | biome: Westerlies Biome; feature: [MES] marine water layer (ENVO:01000295) within the mesopelagic zone...; material: water (ENVO:00002006), including particulate matter (ENVO:01000060) such...
TCTGGGAGCATTCAAGAAAATGTGTGACTGGTTGGGGGTGAGTGCTGACTGGCTGCTTAATTAACGGCTAATAATCCCGGCAATCTTATCGATAACGCTTGCGCTTCTCTCTTTCATTGCACCAAGAATAGGATAAGCGTTAAGCCCTACCACTAGCGTCCAGCCATGCCAGTTTTCACCAGTCGGGATAAATGCGCCCGCCGTAGTTCCAATAACAAAGCCCACCACTGAGACAAAGAACATACCTAGCAGGGTAAATTTCCGACGCCCTTTATCTATTTCATAAAAGAAACTAGCCACTGAGCCAATCATCCCAAGAAATCCCGCGATTAGTAAATTAACTACTTGTGTTATAAAATTTGGTTCCCCGAAAGGCATCGGCTTTTCCTTTAACTACTCTTGAACCATTACATATTTTGATTGCATGATGGCAAGAAAACGAATAAACACAAAAGGCAGAAATTATCCCTAAGCGAATTAAATAATGTACAGCTTCTAGCGCATCAAAAAACGCTATAACCGAAACTAGCGTTATCGTTATCACTGATCCAAACCCCATTACGCAGTACATGGCTTTAATTGCTTGAGCTTCGTGTCTGTCACACCCCCAAACACTTGAGCCGATAATATCCTTTATTAGGATCGCTTGGCCTAATATCAAAAGTAAATGTATAAGCACAACGCTATCCATCCTGAATAACCCTCACCTGATTAATAAGCATTTGATATCGAATGAAGCATTCTTCGATGACGCCAGTATTGATAGAGTCGGCCTTTAGTGAATCGCTGACACTATCAGACAAGTCATCACTGAGTTTTCCGCACCCTTGTAGCAGTGATGGATCAACAACCATCCTCGGGCATTCCTGCTGAGTGGAAAACGGCGTTGATTCGACACTTGTGTTTGAGGCGCAACTTGAAATACTCGCCACCAAGATTGCGACAGTCAGAGGTTTTCGCTGCATTTTCAGCTTCATTTAATCTCTCAAGTAACCGACCTGAATTACTGGCACTGATATCTGCCCGTTTTTGGGCGTCAAGAATAGATTGATTATACCTTAATTTCTCGGCTCTTTGCCACTCGACGTTTTTTGCCTGCAACGCTGTTACCGCCTCAAGCTTTTCAATGCCGCACTGCTCCCAAGCCTCGGTGCGCCCTTGGTCGATATAGCGGGCGACAGACTCATTTTTGTACTTTATCAGCGCATTAATAGCCAGATAGACAACCAGTGTTATCAAAAATATGACAATAATCTTGACGAGCTTACCCGTTAAAAAAGGCGGCATTTAATACTCCCAGGTTGGTACGGACAAATCAAGTGTTGGTGTCCATGCCATGTGTACGAAATTCTTACCAGCAGCTACCCGAGTGGCGCCATGCCTGCCAGCTAGAACCATCAGCTTGTTTCTCATCAAAACTGTGTCATAAAACACATCGACAGCCCATTGCTCCTGATGATCGCCGGGTTTCGATTTATTCACCTCATTAGGGTGATAAGGGCAGCGCCCGCCGCTTGTGATCGTCATTGGCAACCCCAAGTCAACCCTAACGTGCTGCACCTGGTTGAGCGTATATTGATTCACGCTCCGCTTATCGCACTGAGGATGGCCGCAAGTGCAGAGCAGTTTGGAGTCGGTGTCGGGATGGAAGTTCTCGGTGAAGATCATTTTGTTAATCCTTGTAATTAAACTGCGCCCAGCCAAACAATCTTACTGGCACGTAAAGGAATCCAAACAGCCTCAAATACTGCGACATTATCAGAACGAAGTTCCAGAACATTACCATTAACAAATTGAAAATCAACATTCTGTCCTGATAATACCCTATCTATGCCGGTGAGGTGCAAAACATCAGCTTAACTTACACTTATTGAGTTACCGCTATCGCTATCAACCCAATCCATTAATAAAATATAATCCCTGTTTGATGGGTCAACAGGGATAAACAAAACCCCATCATCAGTAACCACCCTAACAGCATTATCTTCAATATACTCCGCTGAAATGATATTCATAACTCAGCCTCCGCTGTCCAATGATAATTAACATCATTATTTACTGTTTCGGATACAGGTGCTGCCGCCTTGCCAAAGAACCCACCGTCACCAAAGTTAGCAATAGATGACGCAACATCATTAGTGCCTATTCTTATTTGACCAGAAGCTCCCGTGGTTGGGCTATAAGTCGTAATAGTCGGGCCTGCTCTTTTTGTGGCCTTATAAGAAACATACACGCCCCATTGAACAAACTCGGTTGAGGTAACTTTTACCTCTATTCTGCCCACCGCTGTAGGGTAAGTACCAGGTGCTGTAGGATAAGAATAACTCTTCTCATAATACCGCTGACACCGCGCCAACTCCGTACCAAAATCAATAGACTCAAATGCTGTAGACCCTGCGCCTCGCTCTAACTGGATAAATGTAGCACCAGTCGTAATTATTACCGAGAAATTACCTGAAGTATTTAGCGTGAATGGAGCGCCGTTACTAACAGCGACACCATTGACCGTGGCTGAACCGACACCCACCCACGACAATACAAAGCTATCATTAATAACATCCGTATTCTCAATAACCTGCTCAATGTTTACACCGCCCTCACCTTTCCATCTATCAAATCCATACACACCATTAGCCGGTTGACCTCCGCCAAAAACCCTTTGATTAATAATAGTGGTACTTAGATTTCCGTTAATGAGTAAGTTTTTGCCTTGCGTGTATTGACCAATATTCCCTGAATTTATATCAGAAAAAGGCTCGACATTTGCAACATTCGGGGTAGCCTCAGAGGTGTATGGCAGAACTGTGGCCGACTTGGGCTTATAAGCAACTCCATTGTAAATCATATACTGATTGTAAGCCGTAAAATCAATACCAACTGCCCAAACACCGCCGTTTATTGCCGACATAATGTATTTAGACTCGACCCCTTTTAGTGTCAGTTTTTGATTGCCATCACTGGCCGGAGCTGTAAGCTCACTTGTTGAGGTTACAACCTCATTAATCGTCCCGGCATCCTGTTTAAGTATGGCAATTTCTTCTGCTGTTGGTACATTATCACAAGCCATTATAAAGTCTCCGTATCGCCATCATAGTAGTTATGGCTGTAATTAATACTTGATATTGTGTGAGTTTCTTCACCATCTGTAACTGCGAACTCTACAGTCTGAGGGAGTAGAGGCACTGACGCCTGTAACTGCTCGCTCATAAATATATACTTGGTGCGGTCTTTCTGATATCCATCATAAACAGCTTCATTAGGTGCTGATTGTAACACAACCAAAAACTCATTATCACCCGCCACACATTGCACTGTCGCTGATAAATCGCCATTTTCTTTGGTGAATTGGATAAAATGGTTCTCACCATCAGTAAATTCAACAGGTTGGGATAACTCTAATATCAGGCCATTAACCTCAACAACCTCACCATCATAAACCCGATACCCATCAGTAACACCCTCCCGCTTAGTAAATCGAGTGCCATCCGGGGAGTCAATTCTCTGGCCTGGGACAATCATTCTACCAAAAGCATCAACATCAAATGTGACTTCCTTGGTGTTATAAATCTGTTTATTCCTGATCCGGTGCGCTCTCCGTAGAGCTTGTATGCGCGTTGTGCAGCCTGGCATTTCTATCTCTTCAGGATTGATCGCAGAGCCATCGGCAGGCAAGATTATTGTTTCATTGACTGCTGTCAGCTCATCACGATATGTCAGCTCAACACCATCATTTCTACGGTGAAACTTAACCTTACTTGATTCGCTATCAATAATTTTATTTCGGTGTGTTATCTGTTTGAATGATACGTCCTGCCTCTTTTCAAATATAGCATCGTAAACGCCAGAATGGGCATACGGTAGGCAATTAACAACATTACACAACAACATAAAGCTCTCTTGAAATGTCATTTTCGTTGTGTCGAAATCATACCCAAATCTGCTCATTTGAGAATCACCAAAATAAGCGTCGATTTCTTGCGACAATAAAAGAAAGCCATCAGCATTAATATCATCCAAAGTCAGTCGGCCAATATAAGGGTCCAAGCTCATGTGAATTAATATCTGCGCGAAATCATCAGTGGCGAAATTCTCAGGAGTTCCTAAATTACCGCCCGCTGTATATTCTGTGATTTTACGGGTTACATCGAGGTTTATTTTCCTTTTCTTAACTAATCGTGATGAACTGTTTGAGGGTATCCGTACATGAGCTAAAGTTACATCACCAAAATCTAAATTTCCCGCAGCCTTAAATGAATATAAATCTCTCCATTCAATTTTATCGACGTTGCTTATTTTTGACCCTTTATCCCGTAAAGTTTCCCTTGAGCAAGTAACCCTAGCATAATCATAAGGTATTGATATTTCTTCAGTTGTAAAAACTGGTCCTCTGGTGTTTGATATATCCGATCTATATTGAACAGAGGTGTTAAACTCAGTACCAGTACCTACACCTGAAGAGTTTAATTCCTCGATTAAAACATTAATCGTGGCAAAAATAGGAACTTCATTATTTTCACTGAGCTTGTAAAACCCATTAGGGCTAACAAAATTAAGAATTATTTTGTCAGAAAAGTCTGGTATTGTTAATGGTCCGATAAAGCCAAAAGCACTGGCATCACCAATGACAGGGATAACACTAATACTCTCAAAAAAAACTCGGTTATTGTACGCCGGATCAGTATGCCATGTACCAGGAAATTGAACGCTCCCACCTACCGGACCTAAACTAAACCCAACATTAGTCGATGTTTGTGTTGACGATGTTAAAGCTCCACTCGCAGTATTAAAGGTTTTTATTGGAACTGAATTGCTTAGACCATTCCATCTATTTTGTACAGCAACAGGCAGAGCTGATAAATTGATTGTCAGAGTTAATGTCGATACGGCTGATAATGGGTAATCTATAGTCGCGCCACTCAGCTCGTTTAAATCTATCAAGTCAAACATAGTGAATAAGCGAGAGGTAGGAATAACATTATTATTATATAAAGTTATATCTGATGGGTTTTCATGTAAAAAAACGTCCTTCAGGGTGATATCTTCACCCACTGCATATTCGTCCGTGAAGTCAAAGCCGCCAGGGTATGAGGTAGCAGTGATTGTTCCTGTGAGGCCATCAGACGAAGAGAATACAAAATCAGCACCACCTAAATCTGACTCATTTGGAGGCAACAGTTCAGAGGGATTCAAATCATTAGATTGACGATAAATACCAATATCCTCAGTGATTGCAGGTCCAATATCTATCTCGGGAGCTCCGTTACCTGGGTGAGTATAAGGTCCATAGCCTTGAAATGAAGCTCCGTTTATAGTTTTTATTTTAGTATCACCATCATAAACAGTATCGTCAGATATAAGATACCCACCTCTGCCTATACATAATAATAAATATTCGACCTCTTGATTGTTTTCGCCTTTTCGATATGGAGCCTGCCACAATGAAGGCACATGCTTTGCCACTGATCCAAATATATCATCAATACGCTCATTGATTCGCAGTCCATTTTCTCGATCACCAAGAGAGTTGGTTGACGACTGTTGTTTACGAGTTCCCGCTTGGTTGGGCACTTCAGGCTTTGGTGTTAATGCAACTACGGCGACAGCGACAACTACAGCGACAACGATGTACCAAATGTACGGAACCAACACCGCTTCTGGCAACGCTGATTTATGCGTAACAAATACCTCGCCATCAACGATATCCAAAAACTCGCCATCGCAAGTTTCAATGCGCTCACCTAAGATATCTTGACGGAAAAAGGCCAAGTCGAGAAGCTTATCTCTATCGTTGAAATTATCACCCAACCATACGCCCAGTGATGAACAATCGTGCTGCTCAACTTTACCGAGAGAAGGGTCTTTGCTGTATGTAATTCTAACCATTATTCCACTTCCAGAATGTTACTTTGCCATACGTGCGCTGAATCATACCAAGCGAATCCCGACAAACTGCGCCATTGGTTCCTGTCACTTTGTAATTATGCCATACAGTGAAATTACTATACACACCAACATGAGCTCTGTCGTCTGGGGTGGTCATTTTAATTAAGCAATTTTCTTCAGGTTGCTCTATTTGAACAAAGTTTCGTCTAAGCCACAAAACAAAAGATATCTCAAATGCTCTTTCTATTGGAATGTGAATGCCTAGATTTTCAGCATACCACTCAGCAAAGAAATGAGCACAATGATAATCGTTGCGATAATGGTTTCCGATCATATTAATCCTCGGAATAGTGGGTTTCTCTCAACAGTGGCAAGCTCGCCAGTTGCCGACTCATCGACTAATTTACTCGATGCACCTATCTGAGCGCCTTGCTCATCAAACCCTATTTCATTTAAATCCATTGTAATTGTTGTTTGCTTTTGAGCAGATATCGTCTCATCTTCATAGATGACGAACGCTCTGGACTCGATATACGGCTTGCTGTCGGTCAATGGGTTATAGTTATCCACCTCACTCGCTATAATATCGTTTATCTGCTGTAGCACAATGCTGCGAGTCTGGGATAGGTCTGCGTTGCTGCTTGCCTGAGACAGCTCCAAAGGCGCATAAAACGCTGTGACCGCTTCTGCTGTATCAAGCGTCACCTCGATACCATCAGGTACTTGACCTTGCAAATGATAGTCTTGGGAGAACCATGCCGCTTTGATCGATACAACCTCAAGAATTTCTTTATCCTTTGGCGCTGTTGTAAATATATTTTTCAGCTCTATATCTGTAAAACTCATGGCAGCTCCATTATTACCTGATGAACATCACAAGGCATATTCGGCTTACCATAACAACTGGCAATAATAATCCAATCGTCAAGGCATTTATCCCTCGCACTGACAATCTCAAGCTCAACCGATATCAGGCCATCATGCTGTGACGAGTAATCTTTGCTTGCAGAGCCAATAACTTGCACCACATAAGGTTCAACGATTGGTCTGTCAGCCATCAAGTGACAGATAAAATATTTACCCTCGTTTTTATTAAAGAAATAATAAGCGTAATCCTGCATTGCAACGTTATCGAAAAAGAATGATGCTGCCGCCCTATGAGGTTGATTGAAGTATTTTTTCCGCTGTCTTGTAGTTCCACCCGCTACGGATGAACTAACCGCGCCAGATATCTGGCTGTGAGAATATCCACTCAACTGAGGTACAATATTCACACCACCGTATGAGAGCACATCAAGATCAGAAATATCACCTTTAGTAGCCATTATAAATTCCGCTGTGTTTGAAATTGCTTATTCATTGTCTTTCTGGCCTTTGATGAAGTGTTACTCATCACCGTCGAAACACCTTTGTCGATATTCTCCGCGAATACCTGCTCTGCAATGATACGAATTTTTCCGTCATCAGTCACGCCCGCTTCGCGGTGTATGACACCCGGAGCGTTATTGATAATAGTCACTCCACCCCCGCCAGTCATTTTGGCAGTATCTTCTCTCGATGTAACCCGAGCTGGACCTTTAACCATAACGCCATTAACAAGTTCGTCGCCGTACTCAGAAACGATACCACGTTGTCCTGAAGGTATATAGCCGCCTTTGTCGAATGCTCCTGCAAAAGTCGTTGCCATAATAGCCGAGGCGTTGGCGACACCGAGAGCAGTACCGACAGGAATAAGTGCTGGGTTGACAAACATTTCGGCCAGCTTCATGCCTAACGATATCCCATTAACCAAAGCACTCGCCGCCGCAACGCTCTGTTGCAGCAAAAACATTGCTTTCTGAAATCCATTCATTTCCGCTGTTTGGTCACGAACCTGCTGAACGCCATTAGTCATTAAATCGACCAATGATGACATTTGGCCAACTGCATCACCGAGAACCGCGATACCAATTTGAGCCATCGCTATTTTATGGCGCTGGGCTTCTTTTTCAATAATGAGGTTGTATTCTTCCTCGATCAAGAGCTCCTGTTTTCTGGCTTCCTCAAGGGCTTCCATATTTTGTTTGTGCAGCAAAGCCTCGCCGCCAAGGGTTCCGCTAATTCCAGCAGTAACCCTTTGAAGGTTTCGCCTCGCTGCTTCTTTTTCTCGGAAAGCCTGTTCTTCCTGCCTGTCCTTTTCATCCTGAATAGCCTTGGCCATCCGAGCCTCGGCAGCGGCTTCGGCCTTAACCTCTCTTGCGGCCTTACGCTTTCTGGCCTCATCTTCTCTGGCTTTTTTTGCAGCAGCTCTAGCGGCGGCAGCAGCATTTTTCTCAGCTTCTTTTGCAGCAGCGGCAGCAGCTTTTTGGGCTTCTTTGTACGCCTCTTGCTCTGCCTTTGCTTCGGCAACAAGGTCCTCTCTTGTTTCCAGTAGGATTAATTCATTCTTTGCTCTATCACGCTGCTCATCCGTTAAATCCTGCTCGGCAAGCGCCATGCGCCTTAGTTCTTGCTCGGACTTTCCGTAAGTGACGTTTTGCTCTTTTAGAGACTTAATATACTTTTCTGTTTCAACCCTGCGATCTGTTTCTGTTCTTGTTTTACCGCCAAGAATAGCCGCCAACTGTTCTTCGACTGTTAGGTTGGTTTGTGTTTCTTGATTCCTTAATCTACGGAGCTTGAGTATTCTTTCCTCGCCCGCCTCTATCTGACCCTGCGCTTTCTCCCTTAATTTTCTGGCGTCAGTCTCATTATTAGTATATAAGTCAGCGTCCTCAATGGCTTGTTTTTGAGCTTTAACAAGGCGCTGAATAGACTCTATCTGATTGTCATAATCCTTTCTTTTTTCGCCGGACTTGGCAAGTTCATCGCGCTTTATTTCAATCGCTAATAGACGGGTGCTTTCGTCAGCAAGTTTAACCTGCTCAAGTGTTAGCTCGGCAGTTTTTTCCTTCAGCTTGTCATATTCTTTACCAAGAGCGAGAGACTTAAATATAACACCCGCTAATGCACCAGCAACGGCGATGAACGCACCAACCAATGCACCCGTTGGACCAAAGGCACTCGCCATTTGAGAGCCCTGCTGACTCAAAATAACGAGACTATCCGTTCCCATCTGCATTTGTACAGCCGTATCCTGAAGCTGCCAACCAAGGTTTTGAGATACGCCGCGCATATTACGCATTGAACCCATTGCACCCTTAGATGATGCCGCGAGTCGCTGCTGTTCTTTAACAAGAAGAATAATCTCTTTTTTCTGGCTAAGGGTCGCATTGGCGCCGAGCTTATGGATTGCTTTTAACTGATCCAGTTTAGCGCCGGTTCTGCCCGCCTGCTGGGATAATGATCGGTATTCGTGAGTAACGCGTTTGACGGCCCTCTCTTGCCTGCCTTGCTCCCGGAGTAATAACTTGGCCTGCCGAGTTAATTCCTTTTGGTTTTTTATGACAGTAGCATCAACCTTCGCGCCATCACCCATTTCTTTAGCAAGTAGCTCTTGGGCATCAGCAAGATTTCTAACAGCGGCGTCAAACTTTAAAACGCCCTGTTGTGCCTTATCACCCTCCCAGGTGATTTGAAAGCCATATTTCCGTAGTTCAGACATAAATTAACCCTTCAAAATCCTACCAACCGCTTTATCAAAATGTAACTGAAATGCCTTTTCCTGTTGCGGCAATGACGAATAAAATGCGCTGGACAAGAAATGGCTGGCGGTAATATTCTTGGTGCCGTTTTCGTGCCACCATGCGACCTGGGGTGCGCTTGGCTGTAGTTTCTTGACGGAGCCATCTTTTTTGCTAACCCTACGCCCAAATGAGGCGGCAACATGATCGATCTTGAATACTCCAACTGTTGCTGAAACTGATCCATCCGGGTTTGGCCTTGGTGGACCTCCACCCCCGACACCGATATTTTTACCAATGGAATTGTAAACAAAGTCGGTACCTTTGCCGGTATGAGACAGCCATGACGCCTTAATCGCTTGTACTGCAACCTCAAGCTGGTGATCCATCGACTCTGCGATCATTTGCGGTATTTCATCCGATAGGTCGGATATAGCGTCAGCCATTTCGTACATTTTAGAAATGTCAGCTTTTAGTCGGACTTTGGCCACTTTTCACCCCATATAATGTCTTAAATGCTGATTTTTGATCCTCTAGTGTGCCATTATACTTGGGAATCGTCGCCTTGTCTTTATTGTCGTCAATACTGAAAAAGGCCGACCAGTAATCCAACTCGGAAGCTGGCCACTGCTCGACCTCAAATACAGGCTTATGAAGCTCTTGGCAGATACGCTTAATTAATAAGAGTATCGGATTTGAAAGGATTACTTTTTTTTATCAGCGACCTTTTCTGTCTCTAAAGGATTAAGGTCGTTGACAACCTCTGTCAGCGCATTAAGCATTTCCAGTGGGTAATCGGCATCCTTGAAATCCTCGATGGATTCCCAGTAATAACCTTTGCCGTCAGCAGTTTTAACTGAGGTAATAACTCTGGATATATTGAGCTCAACACCGGTTGCTGTGAACTCACCGGACTCTGAGAATAACGGTTTTTGAAGCTCAGCCAGTCTCGCACTGTCGCCCATTCTAAATTGAACGGCCTGAAGT
>TARA_R110002020_G_scaffold464319_1_pt1 | contig 10470 bp, 7 predicted proteins | sample TARA_R110002020 | Tara Oceans TARA_R110002020 (sample SAMEA4396489) | marine metagenome | biome: Westerlies Biome; feature: [MES] marine water layer (ENVO:01000295) within the mesopelagic zone...; material: water (ENVO:00002006), including particulate matter (ENVO:01000060) such...
CTCAATATTATAGTGCTCGAAATATTATTAATATCTATAATTACTGTGGGTTTATTTAAATCTGATGAGTCGAGAAAGCTCTCTATGCTACTATTTATATAGTGTAGAAGACTGAGGTATGAAGTTTCCTTTTCTTAGGTGACGTTGTTAATATCGGGGTTTGACAACGCACTCATAGAAAGCTTCTGGGGCATATTAAAGAACTAGCTAGTGTATCAACAAGACTATAAAACAAGGTTTGCAGCGATCAGCGATATCATTAGATATATCGAGCTGTACTACAACCAAACGAGGATTCAAAAGGGCTTGGGCTATAAATCACCAAGACAGGTGTGGTTTGACTTTTATCGTCAGGCTGCGTAACTAAAATCTCCCAAGTTTAACTGTACGGATTTGACAGCAGGGATCAGCGCTTTTTATGTGCAGATTCTCTAAATTAAGTTAATGTGAGACTATCATCACATCATCTCCCTATTGCTATGGTTAAAACTTGGCCATCGCTTGCAAAAAGGCAGATACGAACCTCAGCCAAATAAAAACCTTTATTAATAAAGGTTTTATAGAAAAAATGATTCTGCTCTCATTATAAGACCTATATAAACACCAAGCCATCTTCAGTCTGATGCATCTTAATATCGACATCATAAACATCGCTTAATTGTGGACGTGTCATCACCTCACTAGGCGTTCCTTGTGCAACAACTTGTCCACCGCTTAATAGCACCACTTCATCAGTATAGCGATGCGCATGGGTCAAATCATGCAACACAACCAAGATACTTTTGCGTTGCTGTCGCACCAAATTATGCAAATAATGAAGTAAAAAACGCTGATGACGAATATCGAGATGATTGGTCGGTTCATCAAACATCATGATTTTAGTGTCTTGCATTAGCGCACGCACGATAGCCAAGCGCTGTTTTTCACCGCCTGATAAGGTTTGCACGCGGGCACTGACCAAAATTGATAACTCAAAATCCTGTAGTAAACGTTGCGCGCGCTCAACATGATGGCTATTTGGGCGCTGATACCATGCAAGATTTGGCGAGACTCCTAACAGCGCATAATCCAATACCGTTAACGGCAGCTCAAAACGCTCATGTTGTCCAACCCAAGCGATATGACCATCATTCATGACCTCGTTGATCGGCTGACCGTAAATCGTAATGTGACCATCCGTTTTAAGCGCGGTTCCTGTGTGTTGACCTAAAACCGTATGCAGCAACGTACTTTTACCCGCGCCATTTGGTCCGATAAAGGCGACCAGCTTTTGGCTTGGCACGGTTAGCTTGTCTATTCTTAACAATGTTTTATGACCGTGCGAGATATGAATATCTTGCATCGACAACAGCTCGCCTTCATCACTACTCTTGATATCACTACTATTTATACGACTGTCTCGACTCGCTAATGATGTCTTTGATATAGCCGTAAAAAATGAATGAAACATAAACACTCTCTCCAATTAGCGGCGGCTACTACGCACAAACAGCCAAATAAAGAATGGACCGCCAAGCAACGCTAAAACGATGCCAACGGGCACATCCACTGGATAAGCAACATACCGCGCCGCGCCATCAATGACGAGTAATAATATCGCCCCAAGCCAGCCAGACCAAATCATGAGACGCATACGTCCGCCGCCAAACAGAATAGCCAGCAGGTTTGGTACCATCATGCCAATAAAACCAATGACGCCTGCTAAAGACACCGCTGCCCCTGTTAATAATGCCGAGGCAATCACGACCAAACAACGAACCACACCCACTTTGATACCCAAAGATTTAGCAGCGGCTTCACCAAGCATCAGTCCATCCAACTGACGACCTAACGGTAATAAAATCGCTAAGCCTAAAACCATAGAAATAATCGAATATCTCAGCGGTACAAAGCCCGCTTCCGCCATACTACCTGATAGCCAGTTGGTCGCGGAGCGCAGCACCATATCATCAGACATGAATAAAATCAGGCTGACCACAGCGGCACAAAAAGCACTGATGACAAATCCCAATATCAGCAAGCCCATCTGCCCACCACCTAAAAACCGATGACAAGCGAGAATAAATAAACAGACCAATACGCTTCCGGTAAACGCCGCAAGCGGTATCCCAATGCCCCCAAACCCCAATGCCAGAACCAAAACAACACCAAGCGCCGCGCCACCTGACGTACCGATTAAACTTGGATCTGCTAAAGGATTTTCAAATAAAGCCTGTAATGCTGCACCACTAACTGACAACGCCATACCAACCAACAATACCGTCACTACGCGCGGATAACGCAGCTGCCAGATAGTATCATTAAGATGATTAGGACTTGACCATTCGCCAAAGCCAATACCAAGCGCCAACCAAATTAGCAGCACAGATGCGACAGTAGCGGCAACATAATAGATGCTATGTCTGTATTTTCCAGTTTGTATAGGGATAGAAGCGGAAATCGTATTTGCCATGTGAGATATCGTTTTATTGAATATAAAAGAGATTATGCTATATATTGCTTAAGCTATTTTGCTACAGCGTTCAGCTTTTTTAAGACTTGCGGTGAATTCAGACCATAACGTAAAAAGTCATCTGCTGGCCAAAAGTGGACGCCAGCATTTTTACCAGCCGCACTTGCCGCAACCTCAGGACGTTTACTAAATTGACTGACACCGCCAACCACTGCCTGATTATGATCAGCAATGATAATGACATCGGGCTTAGCAGCCAGCCAGCCTTCGCGTGACATAGGTTTTAACCCCGATACGTTTGCCGCATTGATTCCACCAGCACGCCGAATCAACTCATCGCCTACCGTGCCCTTACCTGCAACGATACGACCATCGTAACTTAATAAATAGCGCTTACCGGTTTTTGCCATTGGGCTCATTCCTGCATTCCAACGCTTAGCAAGCTGCGACCCTTCAGATTTTTTATCCACGTAACTGCCAATTGTTTTAATACTATTGGCAAAGGTGCTTACCTCTTCTTTAGGCGCTACATTGACAGCTTTAACTTTTAAGCCGTTTAAGCGCTGATAAATACTCGCAGGCTGTACCATATAACTGCCGAGTACCAAGTCTGGCTTGACCGCCAACACTGACTCGGCGGTAATATTACGGTGCATACCCACGGCTGGCACGCTCTTTAACGCTGGATTATGATTGGTTGCATCTTTACCAACCAATTTATCGGTCGCTCCTAGTGCCACCACGACGTCTGCAACATCGGGGCTCATCGCGACAATACGCTCATAAGCTTGGGCAGAAAGTGAAGGCACGGCAAATGCGCCAATAATGGCAGCAGTACTGATAGCACGACTCATCAATTTTTTATTTATCACTGCGTGAGTTATTACTGTTTTTGATAATGCAGAAGACATAAGCATTCCTAATTTGCTAACGTAAAAAATGACACTATTAACAGAACCATTAACGTGTATTCAGCATCCCAAATAACTCACACAACAGCTATGATTTATCCGTTATGTGAGTGTCAATATCGCAAAATTTGCTGATTTTTTATGACGGGTTTACACGCTCTCTGCTTCAGCCATTGCAACTGCTGCTAAGGATTCTGCATACGAATGCGTTTCGATGATCGTCGAGACAATTTGCTGCCATGCTTCAAGCTCAGGCGTGCCTTCAATTCTCTGACCGAACACGCTAAAAATACTGACGCCGTGACCATCAAAACCTTCGATACAAGTCACGATGCCGTCTTTGGTTGGGCGCTTAACGCTCCATACTTGCTCCAATGCTTTATCTTTTAAATGCAGCGTAAAGTTATTATGGTCTTTATCTAAAATATTAAACCAATCGCCCATGCGCTTGAGTGTCTGCACCGTGCCAGTCTGAATCTGTACCAGACCACTATTACCGACAAATATCATAATCGGGCATTTGGCATCACGCGCTTGCTCAAATACCGCTTCGACCGCGCTAATATCAAGCTGCTGCGTCATCTGCTCTGGTGCTTGATGGTAGCTACTAGCACGATCGATATCGAGATTTTTTAATAATGAGTGAAATTGATGCACGTCTGTCATTGCCTGCCAGCCTTGTTGTAGCTGCGCACGCTCCTCTTCACTTAATGCCTTGTAACGCCAGTCATTTAGCGGCTCTTGTGCTTCTAACGTCAGCGTATCATTACTGACCGTTTGCTGCTGCTCCTGAATCATCGCTTGCCAACGGCTGATATTCTCATCACTCAACTCTCGTAGATACACTTTGTCGATAGCAGCACCTTGGGCGTTATAAAACTGAATACTATAAGATGGCTTATCGGCGCGGCTGGTATCCGTTACCGCCAGCATATGCTGCCATTGCCACATAAAGAATCGCAAATCTAGACCACCCACATTGAGTGCTAATCCCATCTTTTCGCCAAGCTTAAGATTATGATATAGCGCGGTTTTTTCATGCACTGCCAACTCGTTTCTGACGATGCTTTCCATTTCACCAAAGTTTTCAAATTGCTTTAATACAGCTTTACACTGATCACCCATATACTGGCTATAAGGCGAGGCTAACATCAGTTCAAACTCGCTGATGCCTAGCGCAGCCGCTCCCTCTGTGGGAAATAGCATCTGTGTTTTTGCTTTTAATGCTTGGTATTGTTGCCATAGCTCAGTATTTTTTTTAGTTAACGATAACGGTTGACTCATGAGGGTCTCCATAAAATAAATAGCAGTAAAAAAGCCAATGATCTTGGCTATGTAGTATTGAGATATGAATATCTTTAGAAAATAGCAGAGACGATGACTATGATTGATATTTGATAAGACCAATGCCTGCTGTACTACAGTGCTTGCAATGATGCAGCAAGGGTGTATTTATCAAGCAAACTTTTAGCAATTATCGCTTCCAATTCATCATTTATAATTTTGTCTCTAGGCTTCGGGCGAAATCATTATGGCAACATTTTTTCACTTTGTAAATAATAATAATTATCATTTATATATTGATAATTGTTATCGTTTGAAATACTATGTCTGGGCTTTGTTACTTAATCTAGTGAGTCAAGTAACCAAACCTTTAATAATTAATACTATGAAACGGTCGCTTTAGATCGCTCTTTTTGTAGCAAAAGGTCTTTAAGTAACACGACTTTCTTACTCTCTCTTTTTACGATGGCTGTTTTATTTATGTCAATTTTAGCGTTTGATTTATCGTTGACTCATACGGGACTAGACACCCATCCCTCACTGCTGCGTCGTAGTCCATTAGCCATAAGTGTGGCATTAGCATTGTTTGCATTCACGTCAGTTTCAGTCCAAGCAGCGCCAATTTTCGCAGAGACTAATGGTGATATGACCGACTATGCAGCCATGCCGAGCACACGTTTAGACCCTATCGTGGTAACGGCGACTCGCTCTGAGCGCGCTTTAAGTGATTCGCCAGTTGCCCTGCAAGTACTCAGTCGCCAGCAGCTCGATGACAACCATGCTCATACTTTAAAAGAAGCGCTGGCCTTGTTGCCCAATGTCTACTTACGTGAAGTCCACGGCAAGACAGGTTACGAAGTCAGCATGCAAGGCTTCACAGGTGATCAAGTATTGGTGTTGATTGACGGTTTACCGATCACAGCCAGCACTGGCTCGACAGTAAATTTGAATCAATATATGAATATGGATATCGAACAAATAGAAGTGGTGCAAGGAGCGGCGTCAGCGCAGTTTGGTAGCGCGGCGATGGGCGGCGTCATTAATATCATCACCAAACCCATTGGCGCGGCAACAGGACATATCACCACCGAGATTGCCAGCAATGGGCAGCAAAATCCATCTGGTAAAAAGTTAGATGCCAATAAGCGCTATGTAGAAGCCAGCGTGGAAGGGGCATTGGATAAAAACCAACGCTTTCACGCGCGTCTATCAGGCTCGTATCTGGATAATGATGGTTTGAGCTTAGATCATGAAGCGTGGCCCAGATTAAAAGATGCCAGCGAGCAATCACAAGTCAGTGCCCGCCTCAGCTACCGCCCTGACGGTAACGACACATCAGGTAATAACAATGACCACAACGATAGCCGACTGGTCAAAAATTCTCAATATTGGTTAGAGGCCAACCACTATAAAGAAGACGATGTTAGTCGTTTTAATTATTATGTGGCGCCGCGCTATTTGGCACAGCAACGAGATGAGCACATTACTAAGCAGCGCTTTAGTGTTGGTGCGCGCGCTGATATCACGCCGCATGTGGATAATCGCAGCAAAACTTATCGGTTGTCCGCACAAGCCCTGCATGAAGAATATCAAAGCGAATCCAATACTAAAACACAGCAAACTATCACCAGCGCCCGTGATACAGACATCAGTACCACGCTGGCGCAAGCGCAGCTCGACCTACCTGAGCTATTACTATCCGATAAGCACATTCATCTTATTCAAGTTGGCGGTCAGGTTCAGCAAGACAAGTTAAGCCAAACGAAAAATCAATCCAGCGAGCTTATCAGCGATAACGTTAGCCGTGATGTCGGCGAGCTATATATACAAGATGATTGGCTGATTGGTGATAACTGGGAGGTGTTGAGCGGTATTCGCTATCAAAACGATGAAGACTTTGGTGGCCATATGGCGCCAAAGGTATCACTCAAATACAACCATTTGGATGCGAGCGGTCGCGACCATGTCTTTCGTAGCAGTATTGGCGGTGGTTATCGCGTGCCCAACCTAAAAGAACGCTACTACGTCTTTGACCATAGCAATTTGGGTTATAAAGTCATGGGTAATCCCGACTTGCAGCCTGAAACCTCAACCAGTTACCAAATCGGCTATCAAGGTCAGCTGAGCGATAGTGTCAATTTGACGGTTAATGGTTTTTATAACGAGATAGATGATCTGATTCAGACCGATGAAGACAATGCGAGCTTTGAAGGCAATATCGCCATTTATAAATATATGAACGTCGATAGTGCCAAAACCTATGGCGGCGATATTGGCCTTGACTGGCAAGTGGACGAGCGCGCCAAACTACAAGCCAGCTACGCTTACCTCAAGACGCATAACAATGTCACCGATACCGAGCTGACCTATAAGCCCAATCACAAAGCGATGCTAGCGCTTGATTATCGTATCAACGACAAGCTACAGCTGATCCCGCGCCTTAACTATGAATCCAAACAGCTGATTAATACCAGCGAGCAGGCGTATTCGCCGTCTTGGTGGACGCTCGATAGCAAGCTCAATTATGACGCCACCGCAAACTTGAGCTTGTACGCGGCGATTAATAATATCTTTGATGTGCAGCGTGATGTCAGTGATACCAGTGACTATCGTCCCATTGATAATCGTGAGTGGTTACTTGGCGCCAGTTACCATTGGTAAGCCTTTGATTCACAATTATTCTAAAGCAGTTGTATTTGTAGCGCCGTTTTTCACCTTTTATATAAAACAACAACCATCAAGGAAGCTGATATGACCCCAATTCTCCCATTAGTGAATACCAAGCCGACCAAATTGGCATTATTTTTCAGTGGCAGCATTTTAGCACTCAGCATGACCGGTTGCGGGGGCGGCAGTGATGACTCGAATAGTAATGGCAGCGAAAATAGTGATAGTACACCGCCTACTAGCACAGCCAGCTTTAGCGAAACGGCAACTTGGCAAGTCACCAATCTAGCGCCTAATACTGCGACCTGTTATGACTTTGATGCCAAAGCTGAAAGCTCGTGTGACGAAGATAAATGGGATATCAAGTTTGATAACCAAGCGCGTTCGGTTAAGCTTTGGTCAAATAGCGGTGATTCTGGCGCAGGTTTGGGCGGCGTTTTTGGTTTGATCGATTGGTCAGATCTGAGCCGTTATAGCAATGCAACTCAAGACCCTGATACCAAACGTGATATTACCATGCACTACAATGAAGACCGTAGTGGCGGTATATTTGATGCACAGCCGTGGTTTGAATACAATTTAAAAGGCAACCATCAGCTATATCCGAACAATCGCGTCTATCTTGTCACCACAGATAATAGCAGCGCCATGACAGACAGCAGCGTCCAGCAGCCTATTTATGCCATGCAGATTACCAATTATTATAATGATACTGGTGCCTCTGGCCACCCTACTCTGCGCTGGATTGATACTGCGCTACCGAATAAGGTACAGACGAAAACCATCGATGCCTCAAACAATGATAATTGGGTCTATTTTGATTTAGCTACAGGAAAAAGTAGCAGCGATAAAAACAGCGCTTGGCAAATTGGCTTTAAGCGTAATGATGTGATTTTAAATGGTGGGGATTCGGGCAGTGGTAAAACTGGCGGTTATCTTGCCGCCACACCAGCCGGATATTATGATGCGCAAGGTAAACCGATTACCAGTCAATTTACCAGCGATGGTAGCGCGGCTACTTTAGCCGACCTTACCAACACCGCTGTATATGATAAACCGCTGAGTGCTAGAAGCTGGGTTATTGACAGTAAAGGCTCAGATCTCAATCCTGCTTATACCGGCAGTTTCCCGAACTTAGACTTTGGCTGGTATACCTACAATGGCATGACCCATCAACTAAATGCCAAAGCGGTTGACAGCGCTCAAGGCGCGCTCATTAGATCTGCTGAAGGCAATAGCTATGCACGCGTGCGTTTGGATAAAATCAACTATCCTGATAGCTCAGCCACGACTGCGACCTCATGGGAATTTAAAATAGACATTCAGCCTGCTCCTTAATATTTTATTTTTTCTGAAATCAAAGATGACGATATCAATCCTGACTTAATTAGCAACTGTCTTTAACGCTATAAAATAAGGCACTTTATAAAATGGCAAAACCCGCTCCAAGAATACTGGATGTTATTTGTACCAAATACATCACGCCACATATGTGCCGCGTCACGCTTGGCGGTGCTGGCTTGATTGACTTTCCAACAGATCAAGAAAGCGCTTATATTAAACTCATATTTCCTCAAGGCCATGGGACTCGACCACTAATGCGCACCTATACCATCAGTGGTCAACGTGAGGGTGAAATAGATATTGATTTTGCCTTGCACGACGCTGAAGGCCCTGCTTCAATGTGGGCACGTAACGCCCAAGTGGGTGAGCAAATATTGGTAGGCGGACCAGGACCAAAAAAGCTCATCAACCGTGATGCAGATTGGTTTTTATTAATAGGTGACATGACTGCACTACCTGCGATTGCTGTCAATCTTGCACAATTACCTGACGATGCACGCGGCTATGCCATCCTTGAGATCAGCAGCGAGGCAGATCGACAAAATCTTAAAAAACCTAAGAACGTTGACATTTACTGGGTTATAAACCCTACTCCAAACTCCGCAAGCAGCCCTTTGCTTGAGTATGTTAAAACCATTACTTGGCTTGAAGGGCAACCTGCTGTTTGGGCTGCTTGTGAATTCCATAGTATGCGTGTACTGCGTGACTATTTTAAATTCAACCGGTCCATAGCTAAAACGCATTTATATATATCTAGCTACTGGAAAGTAGAGCGTACAGAAGATCAGCATAAAATTGAGAAGCAGGAAGATGCACAAAACCTAGGATAATATGCTATTCACCTTCAAAAATCCGAGTTGTATTAACAATGATTTGAGGGCTATTAGCATTAAGGTTCTGACGTGGTCATTAACTCATTCGCAGGCCAGATTATAATATCCTAGACGTCGATTACTTTATTAACACGGGAATATAAATTTAGCCTCTAAATATTATTAGCAACTCAATTTTAATACTGGGGCAAAAGATTGCCAGAGGTATACATAATATAGTCTTCAAAACCTTCTTTGTATTTTGTGCTTTACTCAGGTGAGGTTGTCAAAATTGGGGTTTGATACCTTGGATAAAAGATATATCCTTTATTGCTAATCATGTAAAAGTTTCATTTGTAGGGCCTTGCCTTTCAAAGAACTGCTGAAACTATCGATTTTGATACTCTAAATTTATTGATAGGCATATATACTTGTTGATAGGTATGTTTAGCTTTTAGCTCAATCCTTTATCATAAAGGGCTTTTAGCCAATACTTGCAGCTACCTATCGCTATCTATTTTGTATTAATACAGTTATATAACATTTTGATATCAGAACCGCCTCGATTTTGTCTGAAGTTTCTTTAATGCTTGGATTTAAGCTTTGCGCTTATACTGAGGTAAGAATAGTTTGGTATATGTACTTTTTACGGGATGATCGGAGGGTTTCAGGTGAGTAGCCTATCATTGACATTATGGCTTGGAGAGCCACCCAAGTGAAAAATATTCATTTGCTATCTCAGTCAGCATGCGAACGGTGCATTCTTCAATCTCGGGAATTTAGATTTCGGTTTTCATTGGTCTACTCTTTCAGTATATTTAATATTAGGCAATCTCGTGCGGTTCAGTCCAATTTTATTATGCTAATACTGGAAGTATGCGGCTTGATTTCTACTGTCAAAACACTTAATTAAAACCTCCCAAGTTTATCTCTACGGCTTCTCCAGCATAGCTCACATTAAGAAGCATAAATTTAAGGGTTCAATGTCCAGACGTGGTAA
>TARA_R110002020_G_scaffold69785_3_pt1 | contig 10468 bp, 12 predicted proteins | sample TARA_R110002020 | Tara Oceans TARA_R110002020 (sample SAMEA4396489) | marine metagenome | biome: Westerlies Biome; feature: [MES] marine water layer (ENVO:01000295) within the mesopelagic zone...; material: water (ENVO:00002006), including particulate matter (ENVO:01000060) such...
TATTTACCAAAGCGCAAATGGAGTTTCCCAAAGCATTCAAGAGCGCAGAGAACTCGTTCTTGGGTAACAGCTACGCAACGCTCGATGACGGAATCGAAGCGGTAAGGCCCGTGCTTAATAAGTACGGGATAGCCCTCACTCAACCTTGTGTCAGGGTTCCGGAGAGGACAGAGAGAAAGGAAGACGGCACTGAAGTGTATTACCCTCCACAGGATGTCGTAGTGACGACCTTGAGGTACAAGGATCAAGTCCTACAGACAGAGGTTCCTGTTATCTACAAGGCTGGCGACTGTCAGTCTTACGGATCGGGGCTGACCTATGCCCGCAGGTATGGCCTGTTCGGGCTAACCTGTTGCTACTCAGGTGAGAAGGATGACGATGGCAACAAGGCTGTCGGCGAGGATGAGGTAAAAGCCAAGGTCGGCAAGCGTTCCAACTACAAGAAGAAGGCTGAAGACAAGCAGGCAGATGAGCCGTTTGTGAAACTATAATTAAAAGGGTGAGCAGGTGGCGACAAAAGGTACAGTAGCGTTTTGGCAAAGTTCGGCAAAGCCGATGCTATAGGTGTCCATGAACACTTATTCGCTGTGCTATATTGCCGTGAGCCATCTGCTCATCCTTACCAAGCTAACATGACTGACATTAACCATAGCGAGAGGGAGCATCACCCCGACTTCCCTCCGTCATCATTACCAGCGTTTGCCAAGTGTCCATGCTACAAGTCAAAGCCAGCAGGGCCAGCGGCAGAGAGGGGAACCAAGCTGCACGAGATGCTTGAGGAGATTCTAACAAACAAGGAGGTAAGCAGTGCGGTACTTGAGATTGACCATGAGCAGTTGTCAATAAAGTCTAAAAAGTTTACCATTTAATAGTAAGCAGGAAAGGAGATTAAGGATGCAAGCAAGAACACCAGAACAAATATGTGAGGAAACCCTTGAGGAGTTTTGCAAGGATGCAAGAGAGAAATTCCACAAAGGGCAGAAGGAGCACGGCGGCAATCTTGACGACAGGACAAGCTGTGGCGAACTAAAAGGGGAGGCGATTGACTTCGTCTTCTACACCTACACACTGGAAAGGCAGGTCAAAGAGCTGAAGCTCCAGTTAAAATACTATAAAGGATTGGCTGGGAGATGAGCGCATGGAACTCAGACAGAGGCGACCCCTGTGCGGTTGACTGCTCAACCTGCGGGACTGGCCCTACAGTATTGTATCATGTAACGAAAGACTTTCACCTCTTGAAGTGCGGGAAGTGTGGAAGGAAATCCACCATCTCAGAGAGAGGAAGAGGGGATGCGGTACTATCATGGAACTACGCTAACACCAACAACAGGGAGAAGGGATGACATTAGACATCAACACGCCACGGGGGCAGAGCGCGTTGGCTTACGAGAGGGAATGCATAGAGTTATTCTGTAGGCTCTACCCTGACTACAGATTCCTTGAGACTGACAAGCGGGAACCTGCGGCCATAGACGGGTTCTTCTACCTGCACAGGAAGCAATGGGTTGACTGTGCTGTGGAGGTCAAGACGAGGGACATGACAACTGAGCAGTTGATGTGTGACTACGGCAATGAGTGGCTGCTGACGCACGATAAGGTTCTAAGGGGGCAACAGATTAGCGAGCTGATATGCTCCCCGTTCGTGGGGATGCTCTACCTCATACCGGAGAAGAAGATTCTCACCATCAAGATTACCGACAACAGGGGCAAGTTCCTCCTCGACTTCGATGTCAGGAGGACAAAGACAAAAGCGAACATCAACGGGGGTGAGACAGTTGGAGACAACGCATTCATCCCAATGGAAAAAGCAAAGGAACATAAATGGATTACAAAACAAAATGCAGGTTATGTAAAAGCCCAGTAACCGTGAGCGTCAAGGAGGAGGACGACAGTGCTTGCAAGGATATGGGCATTGATACCAAGAAGTTTCTGGAGTTGGTGGTGTGTGACGATTGCAGATTTTTCAGGGAGACAGGGTACAGGCGACCACCAAAGAAATCACTATTCCACTTCCTATGAAAGCACTTGAAACTTTCACTATAATACTAACAGCACTGGCCTTCTTTGGTCTTGTGCTAAAACTTATTTCACTAATATGACAAAGGAAGATAGGGAAAGGATTTGGGAATGGGAGGATGTGGCAAGGAAAGCTCTTGTTACTCCAAGGTTAAGCCGAAGCGAGGTGGACACCATTCTCATCGGGCTGACGAGAAGCGACAACGCTGAACTGAAAGCCGCGATGGAGAGGATGAGGGAGAAAGCTTGGAAGGCTAAAAGGATGAAATGAAGATTAAAGGCAAGACCTTCCACAAGGAAATACTGTGGGCAGCTAGGTATATTCTGGAAAAGGCAGAAGGCAAGGAGCTGCACAGCGAGCAGGTCGTCTCAGTGATGAGAGACGGCAGCGAGGCCACCTTCGGGAGCGTTGACGCCTACTGTGATGGGCATCTGTTTGATCTGAAGACAGGGCAGGTTAGGGATTACGATGCACAGATGGCTGCTTACGCTCTCGGCATTATGCAGAAGCACAACTTAAAGGAGGTCACTTGTCACCTTATCTATTCCAAGAGAAGGTATGTTGATGTTAAGGTAATAAGCTTTTCTGAAGCTGAAAATACTGTATACTCCATAATCGACTCCGTCACAGATGAGACTCGATCCCCTTGGTTATGCGAATACTGCAACTGGTGTCAGAGGGAGAAGTCCTGCACAGCAATAAAGAATTTTGGTTATTCAATAGGAGGCCAGATTGAGGCAATGAATAACTTGAATCTCGACGAACCGTTAAGTCCAGCCGTCAAAGTGCGGTTGTTATCCATCGTTGGTACGGTGGGGAGATGGGCTGACAGCGTTAGGGAAAAGGTAAAGGGAAACTAAAGTATGCCTGAAGAAGCAAAGCAAGAGATAGTATGGCTGAACCTTGATGGAAAAGGTTGGCTATATAAGAACGAACAGAAAGTCAACGACAAGCACCCCGACTTCAAGGGGAAGCTTGCCGGAGTTCCAATGGCTGACCTGCAAAAGGCAGTTGACGCAGAAGGGAATGTAAACATTCACCTGTCTGGATGGAGCGAGAAAGACAAGAACGATGTAGGCAGGGTCGGCCTCAAGCCGTCTATCGCCCTACCCAAGGAAGAAAAAGAAGCAGAAGCTTCACCGTTTTAGGCGGTACAACCCAAAACTACACCTCCTCTCCCCGTTTTGCAGTTTCGGTGGGGAGGAGGTTGTATCAACAAGAAAGGAAATATGAAGGATAAAAGACCACCCTCAAAGAGAAACCTCTCTGAGAATGAATTGACGCTAACAAGGATGGCAGTTGTGTCAGCAACCTATGCGTTTGGAGTTGAGGATCACGAGATAATGAAAGTCCCAAGAGGACATGAGCGTCTCGCAAGGGCAAGACAGACTGTCTATTGGTTGCTAAGAAAGACCGGAATGACCTACCCGCGAATAGGGGCTTTGATGGGAAAGGATCATGTGTCAGCAATGCACGGCGTTAAGAAGATAGAAGACATCATGGAGCTAAACATGAAGGTAGCTGACTCAGCCTGTATTCGCAGGGCGTTTGATCACTTCAAGGAGTTCTACAATGATTACGACAAGAAGCAGAGAGAGCGTTCTGTTAAGGAGATGGAAAATGCTTTTTGATGAAGAGCGTCCCGTAAAGAAGCCTGTGTCTATATGGGAGCTAACCAAGCTACTTGCCAACATCAACGACATGAGAGCCGAGTTACTACTCCACAGGGGCGAGGCTGCTGGCGGAGATTATATCTGGAGCAACGAGGATGCTCGGAAGGAATATATTGAGTTAGGCAAAAAGCGCAGGGCTATTATGTCCAAGCTCGTGACAGCTAGACTTGACTGATCCTCGTAACACACCCCTTGGTTATCGCAGTAGCGTCAACGATGGGGTCTTTTTCGTCATCGGGGTAATGCCCCGAACAAGTGATGATGTAGTCGTCCTTGATGGCCATCAGTATGCCGTTGGTTATGCACGGGCAGGGCTTCACCTTGGACAGCTCTGACTGTACATAGCCAGCGGGGTCAAGCCACTGAACCTCGACTCGTGTTCCGATCCAGCACTTTGGAATCCTCTTCTTATAAACTTTCCCACCCATCTCTATATTCCTCCCATATACATATTCTTCTGTTGCCTCTACCCCTCCCCGAAGGAAAGAGTACAGCATGGTAAGCTTTCCTTTTCATCAACTCATCTATAGGGATAACGTAGAATCCGTTGTCCGGAATGTCTGAGTAATCCTCTGAGTAAGGGGCGAAGAGGACTATCGCATCACACGCCTTGTCGGTATACCTTACCTTATGCTGGCTACCGTGCGTAAGGCAGCAACGGTAGCTTCCGTGTCTGGACAGAGTTGCGCTCTTGACTTGTATTCTGATAAGCCTCCCATCCTTCTCAGCTATTATGTCGTAAGCGGTATCCCCAAAAGGGATGCTCACATTATAGTCCAAGGACGTTAACTTCGCAGCTACAGCAAGTTCCGCAACACTTCCCGTTCTCTTATTCCCTGTTCCCATCCAATCATCTTACAAATATCCCTGACCTAGTTCCACGCTTTCCCCTCTTGGAAAGCACAGGGCCAGAGTAGGAACTCCTCCCTCCTCTGGTCTTCGCTGGCTTCTGGTTCATAACCTCCTTCATCTGGTTACGGGTTTCCTCATACCTTTCGGCTTCGTATTCGTCTCCGGTAATAAGGCCGGCTTCAAGTGCCGTGTTTCGGTAGGTGGAGTGAGCGTCCAGAATGTCCCTGAAGTCATCAGGGCTGAGTGTGTTCTCTGCCCACTTAATAAATTCCTGTTGAGCATCGTCAGAATACCTTCTGCCTATCTTCATTGGTTGCCCTCCAAGGATCGAGCTTGAGACGTTTGACCATGCCCTGTCCCTGTTCTCCATGCTGTCAGCAGCTTTAAGAGCGGCTTTCCTCACCTCAAGCACATCCCCTATGTAAAGATTGTCCCTCAACTCCCTGTAGTATTCATGCATTGCGGTTGGGACTCCGGATGGGCGATCAGTGTCTATGTTTTCATGGAACCCGTACCTCTCTATTGCTCTACGCATCTTAACTCTATTCCTTTTTGCTACACTTCTCTGTGCTGCCTCTATCTCCGCTATTGACAGGGATTCAGCGACTTCACCTGCCCTCGTCAACCCCCTCTTCAAATCCCTGTAAGCAGTGACTTGCCTACTGAAAAAGTCCTCCACCCTCTCCGTTGGGCCTACCAAATAAGGGTTGGTCGCGGAGTTAATCGCATTCTTTACTATCGAGAAGTTTGCTGTATCTATGACGGACGGTATTTCGTCAGTGTGTCGAAACTGCTCAATAGCCCAGTTAGCCATAGTCAACGCCCCTGCATCTGCCAACCCTTGGTAAGCCCGTGCGCCGCCTTTTATTACAGCCTTGTCGATAGGGCCGTTGATTATCTCATAAATCGAGGCAACATCCCTCTCCCTACCAAACAAAAGCTCCTTGAGCTTTGCCAGCATTTCTTGAGTCATAATGTGAGAGGCGGCTATATACATTATCATCCCGAAGCTTGCTCCATACCCCTTCTCCTTCTCCATGAGGGTCATCATTCTTGCAGTTGACTGTGTCTGGAAGGCCATATGCGGAAAGAACTTCCCTAGAAGCCGTCCCAATGGAGTTGTCATCCATCGCGGCATTTGCTGTGGTTTAAATGATCCTACGTTTTCTGACACAACCCTTATTATGAATTGAGCCTCTCCGTCTAAGGTTCCCTCAAGCGCGGCATCAACATCAACTCCCCTAAGCGATTTGGCGTAAGCCTTGAAAGCCTTAACAAGCTTGGGGTCAGTGTTCGTCTTATAGGCGTGTTGCACATCCTTTAGGTAAGCGTCAGCCATTTGGGCTGAAAGCTTCCGAACCCCGCGCTCAGACCAAGAGAAGGGCTTTGTTGCAAATTTGCCAACCTCTTCAAGCTTGTTTACAGCCGAGCTTAGTCCTGTCTCTGCCTCAGTCTGGTATCCGCTGGCTATGGTATCAAGAACGCGCTTCTCCACTCCCATTCGCGTCAGTGTCTGAGTTCCAAGCTTCTCTCCAAAGCCCAAGATTGAGACAAGTTTGCTTGGAAGAATCCACTTCCCTGCCCCCTTCGCAAACACCCGCTTCCTTCCCATAGCCATTCCAGTTGCAGCTATCTGCCCGATGGCTCCCATGTTGTTTATAGAGGACACAACCCCGCTAAGAAGATTGTATGACACAGTCTTACCCAAGGCAATAATCCACGGAGGGGTGTCTCTCAGCTCAAGAATATGAGCCTTCATGTCTTCCATGTACTTCACCTCTCTCTTGACATCATCCATAGAAAACTCAGTTCTATACTTGTTTTCCGATGCGGCTCTGAGTGTTTTCGTTATTGCGTCAAACAAATCAAGCTTACCGTCAACCCCTTGTCCATATGCCTCTATTTCTGACAGCCTCTTTGCCCAAGCCCTCGACTGAGCCAAGAACGATTCCAGTCCGTAGTCTATCAGCTTAGTCGGCAATGGGTTATCCCTTGTTTTCTCAAGGCCACTGTTGGCGTTTGCCTTCATTGTTGAGTTCCCCTCTGATGGGAACTGCTTGTTCGCCCACGCAACCATGCTTGGCATACCTGAGCTAGTAGGTTCTATGTCCAAACCGGACATGAATGCCTTGAGATCAGACTGCTGCTGTTCTTTAAGGTCTGAGTCGGAATCGAGGCTATTTGCTTTAAGTATAGGGATTAAATCTCTGTACTCCTTCTTTAAAATCTGATAAGCCCCACCTTTACCGATCCCAAACTTTCCAAGAATCCATTTCCCATCCTTGTTCCTCTGCTTCACCTTTGCGTTTACGCCGTCTTTCCCCTGCGCCTCCCATGCTCTGTCAATTCCTCTCACCAGCTTCGCTGCCTCTGGACTCAGGCTCTCCATAGACCCATAATCAACCCCTTCAACTGGCTCCTTGCCTGTTTTTCTTGCTAAACGGTAAGCATCATCCCGTTCGCTCCTAAAGGCTGACTGCTCCGCATCAATCTCCTCAGTTACGTCAATGCCGTCAAGCTCCTGAAACACGAGATACTCGTACATCCCGTCCAGAAGCTGCATCCTCACAAGCTGATCCTGAATCTTATTCCCTAATAAAGTGTAGCCCCTCTTTATCGCCTCATCAGGAGCACTCCTGCCAAGAACTGAACTTATCCTTACCCACAGTGACGGGGCAGTGCCTATGGTATGGTAATCCATCCCCTTCTCAATGTCTTTAAGCTGATTCTTTGTGAGGTCGCCCTTGTTAAGTGCAGCAGCACTGGCCAGACTCATCGCTCTCCCCGAAGAAACCAAATCACTCATGGCCGCTACAGGGGCCATGTCATCCTTAATGATCGCATCAAAAACGATCCCCATCTTAGTAGACAACTCCGCTCTAAACTCATCCTTGTCCAACATCCTCCTCTGCACCGGAGTCAAGCTGTCCCAAGCCACGTTAAGCGCATCATCAAACGTATTCCGATCCAGCATGATGGCATCAAAGACAGTCTGCATTGCAAGGTCAGTCTCAGTTGCCATCTGCGGATCAATCTGGACTCCCTCCTTATTCAGTCCAACCCTCTTAGCTGCCGCCCGTGCCTTGGTAAGTATCCTCTTCTCTCCTTCACTAACCTTCTTGTTCGACAACTCAGACTCGGCAAAGACCTCAAGAGGGTTGATGATGGTATCGCTCTCAATGTCAATCTCAGCCATCTCAGGCTCAATGTTGAGCTTCCTGTACCCCATATCCTTGAGTTCCGCCCTTGCAGCAACTATCTCAGTGGTTGGGATTTCGGATGTCTGACCAACAAAATTACCTATCTTATCAAGAACTTGCTTCTTCTCATGCTCCGTGATCTTGATTCCTCCTGACTTTGCATTGGCCACGAGGTTAGATATGGCAATGTCAGCGATGTCAGCCGCCTTAACTCCAGCTTTAACCGCAAGCACACCAGTCTCTACGGCTCCCTGAATAAGCTGTTGAGGGGTTACTCCGGATTGCCGCAGCACTATCCCCGCATGAACTTGAGGTTTCTTGGGATAAGTTTCCACCTTCCCTTTAGCTAACTCAAGAGCCTCTGTCACCTTGTTAAGTGCTCTCTGTACTGTTACCTTAGCCTTCTGATCTTGATCAAAGCCTTTGCCGGACATATGTGCAGACAGAAGCCTTCTCTCCTCCACTGTAAGGCTTCTGGACTTCGGCCCTCTAAGTATCTTCCCAACATCAGCAGCCTTGGATGGTGCGACAGGAGCTTCAGGGGCTACAGGTGGCTGTACCTGCCCCGAAAGAATCCCCTCAAGGTCAGCAGCTTTGGAAGGGACTGGAGCAGGAGGAGCTTTAGGGGCAAGCCCAAACACCTGCTCCTCATATGTCGTGCCCGTCATTAGCTTGGGCAAAATCTGCTTCATGCTAGGACTAAGTCCCTCCAGAGCAGGTTCTGCCGCTCTCGGGGCTTCGGGGGCAAGGACATCAGGGGATGCCGCAGCAGCAGTGGTGGCTGTTTGTGCTCCAGCAATCTTGCGAGCTTTGTCGGCCTGTCTTTTCGTCTTGAGCTTCTCTATAAATGTTGGGCCAATAACCGTCGAAGCCTTGTCCGGATCACGCCTTGCAGCTTGTGGGTCTATTACGTTTAGCGGTTGGTCGGCTTGTTCAATGGCTTTCCCCACCCCTCTCCTTGGCCCGAATTGGCTAACGGAAAGCTCCCTGAGAGCTTTTAGCTGCTCTTCTATAACCCCCAAGCGGTGCATTAACTCAGGGTCAGGGTCTCGCGACAGCGACATTGTCCCTCTAAGCGATCTCTTTTCATCTGTTAATTGTGATATTTTAAGCTCAAGCTTTCCTCTCTCAATGGGGATGTTCTGCTGAGCGGCTATGGAGGAAGGATCAAGGAAACTCTCTACAGGAGCCTCCACAGCGGGAGCTTGATGTGAGACAACCTCATCCGGTGTCCTCTTAAATTCGACCTTCGGGCGAGCTGGCATCTCTCCGGACAACACCTTAACCGCATCCTCAAGATTGTTTACTCCCAACTTAGTGAAAGTCTCCTCTATTGCTGCCTCAAACACCTGCTGTGGCTTAAATTTCCCTACGCTTTCTCCCTCAATACGAGTGCCGGACTTGATCGCCTCAAGCTCAGCTTCTTTAGCCTGACGAATAGCCTTCTCTTCAGCTACCTGCAACTGTGTATCGACCCCTACATTCTCCAGACTCAATAGGTTCAAGTCTTGTTCAAGGTCTGCAATGCGCTGCCGCTCCTCTATCTTGGCAAGCTTCATCGACATCACCTTGCTGTCCGATTGTTCCTGCGTTACTCCAACATCATCAATCGTGGGGTTCTGAGCCTTAGCCCAAGCCAATGCACTCTGGCTGATCGTGGGTTTTACCTTTGATATGATCCTCTCAGCCGTCTCCCTTCCAGCCTCATCCATGTCCCGCTTTAATACCGCAGCCCTCTCCGCATTGACTCTCTCACCACGTTGAGCCTCAGTTTCTCCACCAAGCTTTTCAAATCTTGTGGTCTTGTCCACTTGGCCGAGAAGACCTCCGAGAACCACTCCCCACCCAAAGGATTCAGCAGCCCTGTCAACAGCCTCCTTGAGTGTCAGGTCTGGCTCAAAGCCTCTGCCCCAATCCAGACCGCTTTCAAGTGCAGAATCAACACCCTCCTCAAGCCCCTCAAGGCCGGACGTGTTGAATAACCTTCTGAGGTTCGATACTCCCGACAAAGTCCTCGCGTCAGCACCAAGCCTTCCAGTCTGGGCAGTAGACCCAATGATCGACCTTGCCCTCACTCCCGTCTCTATGCCCGCAAGTCCAAGCTTTGAGGCGAACACACCCCCAAGAGCAGTGACTCCAGCCGTCTTGGCTCCTTGAAGCATTGCCTGTCCAGACACCTTGTTAATTGCCTTTATCCTCGCATCATACTCGCTGATGCTTGGGTCTTGCGTCATTATCCTTTCAAGCTCTTTCTCGGCAAGTTCGGCCTGTTTGGCTCCCGATGCTTGTATTCCCGATATAGAGGAACCGAGGGCAATCAGTGCCTGTGGGTTCTTTGTGATCAGCGTTCCAGCAATGGCTGGGGCCACTCCTCCCAATATCCCAAGGCCAGTGGCAGCAAATTCTCCTATCTCTTCAGCAGACTCCCTGTGGGTTCTTTCAAAATCCTCCTTGGCGACCTCACCAAGGGTTGACTGTCTTAGCTTTGATTCCTCCTCTAAGTCCCTAAAAAACTTTTCTTTATCAGGTGATCCGGCAAGCTTGGAGGCTTTGGCTGCAAGACCGTACTTTAACTCGTCCGCCTTTTCGCCCATTGCGTAGATGTCTCTTACGCCCTTCTGCGCTCCAGCCCATGTAGATTTCCCAATAGCCCCAACCTTAGCAGCCCCAGTCTTTAGAAAGCCACGCTTCTCCTTTACTCCAAAAATCTCTTCGGCAGCATCCTC
>TARA_R110002020_G_scaffold146184_3_pt1 | contig 10465 bp, 17 predicted proteins | sample TARA_R110002020 | Tara Oceans TARA_R110002020 (sample SAMEA4396489) | marine metagenome | biome: Westerlies Biome; feature: [MES] marine water layer (ENVO:01000295) within the mesopelagic zone...; material: water (ENVO:00002006), including particulate matter (ENVO:01000060) such...
CCAAAGGCGAACTACTTTATACATCAGTTGGTAATAATACTAAAGTATATGATAAATATGTGAAAAATTTTAAGCAGATAGTATATGACCCATATCAATTTGAATCATTTGTATATGCAGACTCCAAAGAGCCTATTTTTACGGCTGATACAGTACATTTAAATAATAAAGGTGAAGTTTATGTCAACTAGATACATAATCTTACATGGTAATTTACAAGCAGGATTCACAGCGCACGGGCCGTTTGAATCTATACACACAACAACTAGCGATGATGATGGCATGTTAGTTGAAGATGCAGCAGAAGTTTTAGAAAGATGGGTAGATGATGCAAGTTCAATTCACATAGTACCGTTACATCCAGCTAGAGAAGTAGAAGAAACTGCTGCCCGAATTTCAATAGAACGAGAAAGGTTTGGTATTTTTAATGGAAAAGACAGCATATGAATGGGCTAAGGAATTTGGCCTTCAGATTATAGACCCTGATGGATTTGGAGAACGTGCCGAAGACGAACCTTGTATGAATGAATTAATGAATATAAATATATTTAATAGATGTATGGCACGTTCTACAACTAGAGTCATAGATAACCATCTATGGCGCAATCGACATAAGATACAAAGGATTAATCGTGAGCAAAATGAAACGTAGTATATATAATCGAGAACGAATAGTAGAACTACGTCAATTGCATCCAGGCATGACACTAGAAACTATAGGTAAGGAAGTAGGAGTATCAAAAGAACGGGTACGGCAAATTCTGGTTAAAGAAAACCTACCGACAGTATCTACGGGACATAGTAGTACAAAAGAAAAAGAAAAAGCACCTTGTAAAGAATGTGGCACTCTAAGTAAGAATTTCCAGACTAAACAGTCATTGTATTGTAGTAGAGAGTGCGTAAGAATAGCCCGTTCTAAATATTGGACTCGATTTCATAAAGAGAATCCAGACCGTAGGACGACATATCAATGTTCATACTGCGGGGCAAACAAAACGATACGAACTGGCGTATATGAAAGACAAGTTAAAAATTTTAAAAATTTATATTGTAGTCACTCCTGTTCAGTCAAAGCACAATGGGACGACAAACATTCATTAATACGATTAAAGAATCATAAAGACTTGACTTAAAACATACTATATGTTATAATAGATATATAATCAAATAAACAGGAGCATCAATCATGGAAAAAACATTTTGTGAATTATTTGCAGGAGTAGGTGGATTTAGACTAGGTCTAGAAGATTCAGGATGGAACTGCACCTTCTCTAATCAATATGAACCTTCTACTAAAGTTCAACACGCCTCAGATGTCTATACGGCTCATTTTGGAACTGAGACGCATGTCAACTGTGACATAGTTAACTTAGATAAAAAGGATATTCCAGAACATACACTACTAGTAGGTGGCTTCCCTTGCCAAGATTATAGCGTAGCAAAGCCTCTAAGCTACTCTGAGGGCATACAAGGCAAGAAAGGCGTACTATGGTGGGAAATAGCTAAGATAATCGAAGAAACACTTCCCCCGTTCATATTGCTAGAAAACGTCAATCGTTTGTTAGTGTCTCCAGCAAATGCACGTGGTAGAGATTTTGCAATTATATTGTCTTGTTTGGAATGGTTTGGATACATAGTCGAATGGCGAGTAATCAATGCAGCTGACTATGGATACCCACAACGGCGCAAGCGCATATTCATTATGGCCTATCAGCCATTTAAGGATGCTTCAGTAGTCAATATTGATACAATTACTGATGGAATCTTAGGCCAAGCCTTTCCATGTAATGTAGTTTCTGACTCTCCTTCATACTATATTGGAACTGAGAAGATTGGCGGTGAAGGCATTGAGAAAGACTTTGCCACGTATATCCATTCAGTATCTGAAGCGTGGGATAGAATGGCTAATAGAGTCTCACCCTTCAAAGATGCAGGAGTCTTTTATAGTGGCGTAATGTATACCGCTACTACAGAGCCTGTTTATGATAATCGAAAACTAAAGCAAACGTTGAACGATATTCTTTCTGCCGAACAAGATGTCCCAGAAGAATTCTTTATAAATAACCTAGATAGATGGGAATACCTTAAAGGTGCTAAGAAAGAGCCACGTATTAGTAAATATAATGGTTATGAATATATTTACCAAGAAGGAGCCGTTGCATTCCCCGATGCACTTAATAAGCCTTCTAGGACTATTATCACAGGAGAAGGTGGAGGTTCCCCTTCTCGCAATAAACATGTAGTTCAAACTCCATCAGGACGTTATCGTCGATTAATGCCTATTGAACTGGAACGTTTGAATGGCTTCCCTGATAATTGGACTCAATTAGATGGAATATCAGATACTAAACGTGCATTCTTTATGGGTAATGCATTAGTAGTTGGACTGATTAGACAAGTTGGAGAAGTACTAACTAAGGTTATCAATGATATTGAAGTACGTGACTTGGTAGGAGCGACTAGTGACCAATAAACCAATCCCTATTTTTGATGAAATTCAAATACGAGCAATATGTCCTAATTCCCACGATGAACAACAGGGAATGTGTTTAGAGTGTGATGATACTGAATATATTAACCGTTGGGTTAAGATTGATGATTTGCTCGGACAAGTCACCTTAGACCATATGCCTGTAAATCTTCAATGGCGTTCTCCTATAATTAATGATGCATAGGAAATAAGTATGCGATATTTTATCGATGAAAAAGGCATAGACCCGCCCAGGATGAGAATTCTTATCTGCGGGGGCAGGAATTATAAAGATTGGATGAAAGTACGCGACTATCTAGATACGGTTTCACGTACTGCTATTATCATACATGGTGGAGCAACAGGAGCCGATAGTATTGCAGGAAATCTTGCTACGTATTTAAATATGAAAGTTATAAAATGCATAGCAGATTGGGATAAATATGGAAAAGCAGCAGGAGTGCTGCGTAATCAACAAATGCTTGATGAAGAACATCCAGATTTAGTAGTGTATTTTCATAAGGAATTGGAAAATAGTAAAGGCACTAAAGATATGGTCACAAGAGCCATTCAATATAAGATTAAAACAATAAATGGGGAAACGGGAGAGGAGTATCATGGCTCTATATAAAGTTAATGGACACTATATTACATATGTCGAAGGGTATATCGAAGCGGAGGATTCAGGTGAAGCTAGACGAAAGGCTACTCACGGACGACATTGGAAAACATCTCCAAGTGAAATACCTATCCATGAACTAGCTATAGATTATATAAAAGAAGTAGATGAAATTGGTCTTCCTACTATGTTAAAGACTAAAGTACATCCAGCCTTTGCCAAAGGAAGTAATGAACAATAATGATTCTTTGGAAAATATGCCCCCAGATATCTATTTCTGGATTCAAGATGAAATAGACGGTGGGGATTTAGACCCCTTTATCACGTACTACGTTGACCGTGCAGAAGAAAAAGAAGGTCTTTTCAGAGATAAAGCTGATTTTATTAATGGTTTTACATTAGCTGTGGCCTATCTAAACCATGAACGGTTCACACTTGAAGAATTACGATGGGTCAGAATTGCTATGTCTGTAGCATTAAATGAAGCATTGACTTAAGGATTTAAATAAGGTATACTAGAGGTTCATATGGATATATTAGTACGTGATAGATGTTGGGATTGTTTTGGATTAGAAACGACTTGTGCCATATGTAACGATACAGGGCTAATTGAAAAGTGGATTTCCCTGCATCAATTAGCTGAAGAGATAGAACGCGCTAATCCTCCCGAACTAACACTTGATGAATCAATACCATTCCTACCTACTATAAATTTAGACGACACGCCAAATGTAAATATTTAAGGAGTATAAAATGTCATTACACGTTTATAAGGTAAATCTCACAGGATATGTGATACGCAACACGGATATTATGGATGACCCTAATCATATTGATTTAAATACTGTTATAGAAATGGTATTAGATAATCAACATGAATGTACGATGGACTTAATAGACTCTATAGGCGATACAGGCTGTGATTGCACAGAATGTACATGTGGAGCAAAAACAGAGTCCACACCTCTTATGATGAATCTAGGAGAACCTGGAACATCAGCGGATACATCAGTAATAGGTGAGGAGTCTATGACTATATGATGATAGGTAAAAGAGAAGAAGCGATACACCTACGCAAAGCCTATCCTGATATGACTTTAGCAGCGATTGGGGAAGAGATAGGAATATCTAGAGAACGAGTTAGACAGATACTAGTTAGTGAGAATATAGAAACACGGTCACTAAAAAGAATCCCTGTACCTATGCCCCTCTGCAAAAACTGCAATAATCCTGTCCCGATAAGGAAACGCGTCTATTGTAGTCCAGAATGTCAGCGTCCTAATGGCAAAACTACTACTCATTGTCATTTTTGTAATAAAGAAATAGTACTTATGTCTGCACAATATAGAGCTAGGTCTTCCAGAGCTACTCATATACACTGTAGTAGAGAGTGTAGAGGGGCCGATAGACGAGGAAAAACAAATTTAAGGTATAATAAATGAATGAAAACCACTAATGATTGGATTAAAGGCATGGAACTTGCTGCTAAACGTGGAGCACAATATAATATCGAGGCACTATCAGAAGAATTAATTCCAACTTTAATGGTATTAACTAAGAGTAATAACGTAGAAGTAGCCCATGTAACGGCTCCAAAAGAAGAAATGGCAGACGTTATCAAAGATTGGCTACTTAAACGACAAGCAAAAGCCTATGTACTGATACTAGAAGCATGGTCTACAACTTTTGTAGACGAGGCACTTAAAAAATATGATGGACGAGTTGCCAATATGCCATTAGACGATAGATTTGAAGTTACTACTATCATCATTGTGAAAAAAGATGAAGGAATCATCCAATATCTATCAGCTAGAATTGATACTGACCTTGAAGGCCATCGTAAATTAAGGGAATGGTCTAATGGAAATGTACAAGAAACTCGTATTTGCATAACTGAGTGGTGAATTTAATGCCTACGGGCGAAGATTACCGATTTTTATATGTTATGTTATATAACAGAGGACGGGGATATCACGTAGGAAAGGACAATGAAACAAGATCTTTACAACAACTACTTCTTGACGAATAGTATGAAATCATCTACGAACCGGAAAGTGAGCGAGATATTGTTGTAGGGAAAAAAGACGACCAAGTAATAGGTATAGCCGATTTATGGGGGCCGTGGGCTATAAATCTTAATGAACGCATAGACTTACCACCTCCATCAATAGCTTGACTTAGACAATTAAATATGATACGGTATAAATAATTTATATAAACTATTAAGGTGCTAAAGTAAATGATAAAGAATTGGTTTAAAGGTAAGAAAGAAGCTCCAAAAATAACAGAGATTACTACAATATCTGTACCTCAAACTCCTCCAGAATCCACTTCAACTCCCTTTAAAGAAAAAGACCCAACTCCTACTTGGAAAGATTTTGGTGATATAAAGGATTTTGGTTGGACATGTATTTATTGCCAAGAGAATACTGCCTATAAAGCATACTTACGAAAGATAGGCATAAAGCGATATGGACGCACTATTGTTACCCGCCATGACACACGAGAAGCTTTAGAAACTCACATTAAAACTGCACATGTAGAGCAATGGCCTGATTCAAAATTAGATTTTGCTAAGAAACAACGTAAAGCATATACCGAAGCCGACAAAGACTTAGCCCTTGCTTGTGTTATTAATGTATTAGCTACAGAAGATTGGGGTTGGAGTTATGAACCTACTACTCAGGGAGCCAAATGGCATAATAGACATAAAGACCGTTTAAAGGTAATAGTAAATGGTAATCTTGTTACTAGAATACCTGCTACTGAACATTATAAAAGGGCATGCATACGAGCACAGAATCTAGCAGCTGAACAGCTAGGACGTTCTTTTGTGGGTATAGATACTGTTCTTAGAGTTCGAAAAGGCCGAAAACTATCTCATACAATATTCGGCGAGGGCAATATATTAAATGAATTTGGTATTGCTCTGATAAAAGAAGCTAAGATTAAATTAGGCTTAATCCCTAGAGTACGCCTAGTCGAAGAATCTCCAGAACCTTCAGTAGCTTCTTTTACAGTAAAAGAAGCACCGATAGAACAAACACTTACTACAGACGATGAAGCCGTATTGAGTCAAGAAGATGAGACTCATAATAATATCAATGCTAATGTAGTCTTAGTTGAATTAAAGAAACTACTTCCTGAGAATGGGCATGCTCAACAACTTTATGCCCATATGACTGCGATAGTAGAAGAAGCTAAACGTGCTACTGACACTACTGAAGATCTGATGGCTATTCAAAAGAATCTATCTATAGCCGAAGAAGAACTAGCCAAATCACAAGTTGACCAGCAAAACATGGTTAATGAGCATAATGAGGCTACGCAACAGTTCAACATATGGATGGATAAAGTCGCTACCGCTGTTGGGTATGAATCGGCAGAGATCTTAATGAAAGATATTGATAGTGGAATATCACTGCCTACAAAACCGCATATGGAAGAAGTCCATATAAATGTTAGACAAGGGATTGCTGCAGTTTCTAGAAAAACTAAAGAAACCATTCTTAATCCTGATAAGCCTACAAAGATTTTCTAATGGCGATATGCGATGTACCTGGGTGCCAGAAGGAAGCTACTGCCTCTATAGAAGAACTATCTCTCTCTGTATGTGACTGGCATGAATACGAACATTCTAATGAATTGAAATGGATAGGCAAACAAGATGAAGACGCGATTGAAAATACTATCCCTAAGATGAAAGATAACGACGATGTGTTGCATAACAATGAATGAAGAAGCCGATAACAATGGAATAAATATTTGGGAATTACCTGACCATCTACAAACATGTTCTAAGTGTTATGGTAGTGGTGAAATTGATACATCAATGTTGCCTTATGACGAAGATTATCGCAAAGAAGTAGGCACATGGAACGACCCTTTCATCGCCGTAGAACATCCTAAATGTTTTTACTGCAATGGATTAGGATACCTAGAACGAGAACTAGATACTCAGTGGGAGTCTCTAGGTATTACCCCGCAACAGGCCATTGCAGATTGGGATGCTGCATTAAAAGAGAATTTTGGTGAAGATATTCTTAGGCAAGTACAAGAGATAAGAAGACAGCAAGGGTCTTGACTTAGAATTAATAATATGGTATAATAGGGGTATATCAAAAAGGAAAGGTTATATATGCCAAAAGGAACAATAACATGGAAGGGTCTTCCCTCTAATGGATTAGTAGTTGTGGAGGGACAACGAGGACAAGGTAAAACTTCTCTAGCCTGGTATATAGCAGAACTTAAACGTGCCGATAAACGTGGGAAACGAGTAATCGCATTCGGTATGCCAGACGTAGCACGAAAGGCATTACCGAAATGGATTTCCCATATGAATACATTAGAAGAAGTTTCAAAGGCTAAGCCTTCAATTATAGTAATTGATGAAGCTGCTTTCACTGCTAACTCTAGACGAGCAATGCAAGAGTCTAATATAGAGTGGCTTAAGTTAATCGCTATCTGCCGACACAAAGACCATCTGCTAATCTTTGTTAGCCAACATAACCGTCAACTAGACGTACAAATACTTGCAGATGCTGACTTGGTAATCATGAAGAAGCCTTCTCTGCTTCACCTACGGTTTACTCGTCCTGAATTCAAGCCTGAGCTAGAAACGGCTTATGAACAGTTCCAGGCAATAAAGGGTGATACCCGAAAATGGGCTTACGTAGTGGACTATCATAATGGCAATGCAAAAATGCTACGATGTCAGCTACCTAAATTCTGGTCTGACCGTATCTCCAAAGCCTACGCAGAAATGTCTATCGGTCTAGAAGCTGAGAAGCCTATGAACTTAGAACTTCCTGCAATGGATGGCATAGAAGAGAAAGTCTCAGCTTATGCCAATCAAACCGAAGCACCGAAACGAGGCCGTGGAAGACCTCGTAAACAGCCTACACAGTAGAAAGATATCTATATGACTATAAAGCCTCGTATTTGGCCTCTCAGGGCCAGTATGGGGCTTTAATCATGTGACCTGATAAGTAACTTGTGAACTGAATGAATCAACGCGATGTAGCGTACCAGAGACTACGAATGAATCATACCTCTGCAGAGTACCAGTGTAGCCTAATGAACCATATGAAACGATTTTTAAAATGCTTGATAGGATTCCACCAAATGCAGGAATGCAGTTGCGGAACATCGCGAATGTGCATTTGGTGTTACAAGTTTGAGGGAGAACCCCATACTAGTTAAATTTCCATATAACAAAGAATTAATCGAAGAGATTAAACAGATACCTGGCAGGAAATATGACCCTAATGAAAAGGGTTGGGATATTCCTGACCAGTTTTTACCTATGGCAGCTACGATGATTCAGGACTATTATCCCAATATTGCCGATATTATTAGGGACTTCTATACCATTACGAACCCTAAACCTGACTTAGGTAATATTTCCTCCGCAAAAGATATAGATGAATTAGACGTAAAGTACAGCCAGAAAGCGGTACAAGATGTTAAAGACCGTTTACGAACTCCATATGATTTGTATGCGTATCAAGAAATAGCTGTAGCGTTCTTAGAATCTCGTATACAAGACAGTAAAGGAGCATTGATAGGCGACCAACCAGGACTAGGAAAAACCATAGAAACATTAGCATGGTTGTCTCTTAATCCCGATAAACTTCCAGCACTCATAGTTACACAAGCATCCATTAAACGTAACTGGTATCGGGAAGTTGAAAAATGGATGCCGAATACTAGAGTGCAGATGCTTGACCAAGGCAAAGACAAATTAGATAAAGATGCTGAAATAGTCATAATTAATTATGATCTTATTTGGCGTAAAGGGATTGAAGAGCAACTTATTAAACGTAAGTTCCCAGTAGTTGTTTATGACGAAGTCACATCAATCAAAGAATCTTCAGCTAAGAGAACTAAATCCGCTAAGAAATTAGGGCGTAGGGCTGAATTTAATATTGGACTATCTGGAACTCCAATCTTAAATAGACCTATAGAATTTTACAACATATTGAATTTAATAGAACCAAAGCAATTTAGTTCCCAGTTTAAATTCGGTATGCGGTACTGTAATGGATATCACAATGGATTTGGTTATGTATTTAAAGGCTCCTCACGTACCGATGAGCTAAGAGAACAAATACAACCTTTAATGATACGTAGATTAAAAGATGATGTACTAGCTGAATTACCCGCTAAGAGTCGTAGAACCATATTCATAGATATGCCAGGAAAATACTATCAAGATTATGTAGCTGCTGAGAATAACCTAGTAGAGACACTTAGAAGCTTACCTTCCGGCAAAGTTTCAAACGAATATGAAGAAAGTAGAATGTGGCTTCTATCTAAACTTAATTACCTACGGCATATAGTAGGACTGTCTAAAGCAGAAGAAGCACAGGTCATAATCAAAAACTTTGTGGATGCGGGAGAAAAGTTAGTAGTCTTCGCACACCATCACGATGTCATAGATTTGATGGACGATTATCTAACTAAAGATAAGATTTCTCATGTAGCTGTAGATGGAAGAACTGCTGGCCCTGCTCGACAGGAAGCCATAGATAAATTCCAAACAGACCCAGATTGCATGGTCTTTGTTGCATCTACAGCGATGGGAATGGGAGTAACACTGACAGCAGCGTCCAATGCGTTATTTGTGGAGCGACAATGGACTCCAGGCATAGAAGAACAAATGGAAGACCGTCTACATAGAATCGGACAGACGAATGCCGTACTTATCCATTACATGCAAGTAGAAGGCAGCTTAGATGAAAAAATGGATATTCTAGTAGAGAATAAACGAATAATATTGAATGAAGTCCTCGATGGAGAGAGCAAACGAGATAAAGGGGAAAGTGTTATTAACGAGTTGCTCTCAGAATTAGCTAGATGAGCATAACACCTAAAAGAATTATAGTTGTTTTAATTCTATTAATTTTAATATTGTCTTCTTTATCTATACGAGATTACGAAAACAGATGGACTCCATCCGTTGACGATGATCCTCCTCCATGTGGAGTTAATACAAGTAGACCTTGTCTATAGGATATAAAAAAACCCCAGTCATAAAGACTGGGGTTTTCTTTTTGCCAAGATTTATAATTATTTAACTGTTGTAGGAGTATCTACGAGATTATCCGTAATTACTCTCGCTTTAACACTACTGTTGAAAACCGCACTAGCTGAGTTAATTCCTGAACCATCACCAAATTGATTGGTGTTGTCCATTTGAATACAGCCAGCCTTGATATAATCCCAGTCCCAGGCTCCAACACTGCTATCTACATCATCGATAATAAGCTCACCAATGATAGCACCATCATCGCCATTGGTATTGATGATGATACGGTCAACTACGGTATTTTCAGCCGTATATGTACCCGCACCACGATCGCTATCAATCACTA
>TARA_R110002020_G_scaffold3253_3_pt1 | contig 10465 bp, 17 predicted proteins | sample TARA_R110002020 | Tara Oceans TARA_R110002020 (sample SAMEA4396489) | marine metagenome | biome: Westerlies Biome; feature: [MES] marine water layer (ENVO:01000295) within the mesopelagic zone...; material: water (ENVO:00002006), including particulate matter (ENVO:01000060) such...
ACGCATCTAAAAACTCCAAGAAGCATCTGTATTGGTGATCGTTACAGTGAAGCTCAATCATGGGATCAAGCTCGCTGATTATATTATTAAGCGTGAGCATTCTAATTGCGATGGAATACCTCCTAATATCAATGTCCATTCGGTCTTCATTTGGGTTTGTCACGGGTTAGAAAAGGGTGGTGGGACAGGACACTTAAGGATTCTAGGTCGTCCAGTCCTGTCGGGTGTCATGAGAGACTTTGCCTCGCCTAGTTTACCACAGCCACCATAATTTTGCAGTGAGCGTTACGTCACTTTGATTTGTTAAGAACCCAGCTAGCTAGGGTCTCGCATCTTTGCTTTGAGGAGTTAATTAAAACGGTTTCAATACTGTCATGGAGATAAGACAACAGTTCTACATCACCTTCAGATAAGCCGAGACCCCTTAGCTGGCTGTCCGCCATTTTGTCTAAGGTTCGCATGATGGCGATCGCCTCGGTTTCGCTCAATACAAACTCAGTTTTATTTATTAGGACTCTCATTATTTGTTTTGTCTTGGGGTTCAGGCATGTCGCCTTGCTCAAGGTGATCTTTTTGGCCTTGCTCGTAACAGCGTTTTGCCATCCTTTTGTAATACAGGCAACCAACGTCGTGCGAAAACTCTTTATCGAAGAATTCATCGAAGCCATCGACGGCGATCTTGCGCTTTTTCATTTGTGATCGTTCTAACGCTAAGAAAGCAGGGGACAGCGGGATTGGGGAATCTTGCATAAAATGGCTAAGGAAGGTCTTCTTCGTGATCCCTTTGATCTCTGTCCCAAGCTTTAAAGGCGCGGTTAAATTGACTTAGGCTCGTGGTTTGAGGGTCATCCATATGGGGACACTCATCGACGAATCGCTCAACGCTACTAAAAGCGTCCTCTTCGGTTGTTGTTTCTTTGTTCATCGTGTGTGAGCTTAGGTTTTACGCTTGAGGCGCTCTCGCGTCAAGTGCTTTCTGTGTCTCAGGGTGCTTTTCTCCAAACCAGCATCGTGCGAATTGATTTAGGGCATCAGATGCCATATTTGCTCTCATGCGGTCAATTGCGTCGCGGCTCAGGTTTAACCCCTCCCCGACACCCTCGCTTGCTTTTAAACTCTCCAGAGCGCATCGGGCTTGGATCTGGGCTAGGACTTCGATTGATTTCTTTTGCATTTCGTTTGTATATTAGTTTTTGTTTCGCTCATTACAAGCATTATTTACATTTATTTTTTAACTGTTAGGCTTTGCTTATGCCGCAAGTGAAAATATCACCAGAGAAGCTTCAGGAAATCAAAAGTTATTTCGAGTCCCCTAAGATTCATCCCAAGCCGGGAGCTACTGCAAAGCATTTCGGCATCCCTGTTGCCACTCTTAATTATCATATCAAGACAAAAGACTGGTTTCCTGCGTGGAAGTCTCATGCCAAAAGCAACAAGATATTCCAGCGGAAAATGGATGAGATCATTGAAGAAGAGGCTGAAAGCGAGGCTGAAAAGAAACTGGTAGCAGTCAGGCATACCGCTCATAACGTCGCCGCCACAGCACTAAAGGACTTTGAGGCGTCCCGGCCAGAAATCAAAGACTTCCATGAGGCAACCAAAGCTTTGGACATGGCAGAGCGAGGACTAGGAATAAAAGAGGACGACGGTGCGAGCATCGGTCTTCAAATTGGATTCCTTTCTTCCCCGCAGGTGATTGACGTTTAGGCGAATGACAGCGGAATCTTCTGGAACCCTCCCGGACTCACGCTTCTATAGCGTTGTGTGTTAACCGCTCTACGAGATACGTTTTCCATTGTTCGCCAAGAGCTACCGTGGCAATTTTGCTCGACTGGGGACACAGGGCATTCTCCTCTAACTCCTGTATCCTCCCATTCTTTGATCCATTGTTCGATTAGTTCTAATTTGTGGTCTGCTGGTGTTTTCATTGTTTTCATTGTTTTCTTAAACTAGGCTTTCCCTGTTTGCGAGGCAAGCTCTTTTGAAGATTTGTTTTGCCCCGTCCCAATCGACAGCTAAAAGCTTGCCCTTGGTTCCTCCTTCTCGATCTTTGACGACGATCAAACCGTCCACCTCTGCGGATTCCCTTTCTGTTCTGATTCTTATAGCGTAGTGAGCATCCTCCTCGATGGTTGCGGCGTATTTCATCGCCATTGAGCCGTTAGCTTTCTCCGTTAGCTGACTAAGCTCTACCCAAGTGCAGTTAGTCATTTTGGCTCCACGCATTATCCCGTGCGATGTCTCTGTCATTTGTAGCTCAACGCCTTGCTGTTTCGAGTTTCCGGCTATAAGCTGAATGTGATCCGCTATCACTAAAGTTAAGTCCCCTTTTCTCATGTGGATCTTCGCTTTTGATAAACACTGATGGATGTCCATGCCTGCGTCATCCTCAATCAGAAATCTGTCTGACGCTAATATCTTTGCGGCCCATGATATTTTGTCCATCACAAACTTAGGAGGATTGCTGACTTTTTTACCTTCCGCTGCTTGAGATCGGATGAAGTCACTGAGAGCGGAATGAGGCTGTCGAATCCATCTTGGGTCATCGAATCCGCAAAGGTGAATCATACACCTTTGAACTAACTGCTGTGCTGTCATCTCTAAGGACAGGTCCAAGATTCGGGCTTCAGGGTAGTTGACTAAGTGGTGACAAATCACCTGAATGGCGAGAGCGGTCTTCCCTGATGACGGAAGGCCAGCAAAACAGACCACGCCGGGATTATCTAGCCCTTCCCGAGAATCGTCGATAGCGGGAACCCCACATTTAATTCGGTTGGTCACAACTCCTGTTGTTAAGTTGTTCTCCCATTCCCCGAACCAGATCGACAAAGCCTCTTTGCTCGTCGAGCAGTGATTGTCAGCAGACGCACCCTCAACTAAGTTATCAATGGGCTTAAGGAGAAGCGGCATAACGTCTTCATCCAAATCATAGGCGGCAGCATTGATCTCGTTAGCCATTCCGATAGCTGACCGACGAAATTCTAAGTCTTTCAGGTTCTTCGCATGAAGATTGAAGTGCGCTCCTGATGTTGCATAAGAGTAAATGCCAGCAAGTGTCGCGTGGCCTAATCCGTCGCCGCCAAGATTCTCTAATCGCCCCTTTTGCTGAAGGTAAGCGGTAAAAGACACAAGCTCTACCTCTTTATCCTCCCGATAAAGCTCCTCTATGGACCTCCATACGCTCGGAAAGATACAAAAGGTAGATTGGTTGACTCCTAACTCAATAGCGTCAGGGATGCGCTCCGGGTCTTGGAGGCAAGTGGATAAAACGCTTTTTTCGTAATCCTCGGACTGAGGTAAAGGTTTGCTCATGTAATTGACACAGAGGATAAGTATTTCTCAAGGCTGGTTGTCGCTTCCTCTAGCTTGGTGGACATCTCCTCAATGGTCTTTGCATCCTCTGCGGCGTCCTCGTTTAGCATCTTGTTGGCTACTTGCTTGTAGCCGTTATGCCAAGTATGGAACTCCTCTTGATACTCCTCTCCGACCTCCCTTGACTTGCTCCTGCTGGTTGCGGTTACTCTCTTTGTCTGGGTAAGCCTAATGGCTCCAGCGTCAGTCGTGAAAGACCACCTATCGTTTACTTTTATTGTTTTCATGATTTTGGTTTAACGTATCTCTTTCCACTCCAAGTGCAATACTGAAATTTAGCAACCGGACGCATTTCCTCACCTGAAGAAGAATACGCTCGGCCCCCTGCTCGACAGATAGCGAAATCCCCAAAAGGAACAACGTCCTCCCCTTGGTCCGTTTCTGCCTCCATGACCCTGCCCCCTTTAATTACGATCCACTGGGTTTTCTTTTGAGTCCTTTCCTCTTTTCTCAATTCATCGGGAGACTTAAGCTTTAATGCCTCGACTCCGTTCTTTGCAGCATACTTACAGGCCCTGCGAATGTCCCGGCAGGTCATGGAGTGTTCTTCCGCTAAATCGAGAATTTGCTTGCGCTCAATGTCAGTTAGCCCTGAGTTACACCTTACTTCTGTATGGTGAGTGATCGGAAGGTTATTCTTCCCGTAACTCCTCGTCCAATGTCCTGTATTTCTGAGCGACTTAACCCAGTTCAGAGATCGGTCAGTTGAAATCGCAACCTGCGAAATGTCGAAAGCCTCTCCGTGAAACTCCTCGCAAGCCAAAATTAAGTCCACAAGGAACCAATCGGCTTTATTTGATATTGCGTCTGCGCTGTTTTTACACTTAAGAACAGCGCCAACACAATCGTAAGACCTTTGAATGCTCGGGGGGCATGACTGGTCAATTATCCATCGACCATCCTCGTTCATGGTGAACCCGTTCTCGCTAAGGAATCCCACTTGGCCAGAAACGACAGTGGAAATTATTTGTCGGTCCAATTGCTCCACGGTTACATCAACTTTTCTCACTTCTGAGGGAACGCCAGACGGACTCTCAGATAAAGCGTCGCCAATGGTCAGCTTAGAGTAAAACTCAATCGCTCCTCTGCGGTATTTTTCTTCAATTTCAGACGGATTAAAAGCGATCCCTTCTATTTGCATGTTGATAATCCCTTGGATCTCGTCCCAAGGGACTCCATAGAGGGACGCTATTTGCTTAATTCTGGCGAGAGAGTCAATCTCTTTTTGTTCGTGAAATACTTTCATTGTAATTACTTGGTTTGGCTTAATTATTCATAACGATCCCCCGGTCCCGCCGTGTTCCTTAGCTCCGTAGCGATGACGGCAACATCATCCCAGTCTTTTTCGTCAATCGCCTCGTAAAGCATCCGATACAGAGCTGACGTGGACATTAGAGGGATTGGGCATGACTGCCTTGGGGGAGCCACAGGCTTAGTCCCCACCCATTTCTCTCCAGACGGAATGTTTTTCGTGACCACTGACCCAGCCCCGACCACTGCTTTCTCTCCGACGGTGATCCCCGGCATGATAATCGCTCCAGCGCCAATGCTCGCGCCGGACTCAACGACTACGGACTCCCTCTTCCAATCCCCTTCTGCATAGACGTTACCCATGTCATCAGCAGCGCGGGGGTTTTTGTCGTTTATTAGCATGGCGTTAGGCCCGATAAAAACATTGTCTCCCACCCAAGCGTGTCCGAATAACTGGGCTCCGTTCCCTATTTTGCAGCTATTCCCAACCCGAACCCCCTCATCAACGTAAGAGTTGTTTCCGAGTGAGCAATCATTGCCTATCGTTGCCCCGCTTCTAACGTGCGCCCCGTGCCATAGCATAGTTGCCGAGCCGACACATCCTTCACAAATTGCGGTAGGAGCAAACATCAATGCCGATTGACAGTCGTGCTTTCCCCGGCTCGGCGTTAAGTCTTGCGCGACAAGGCACTTTGGTAGTTTTTCCTTCATAGTTGAATCTTCTGGTAGTTTTTCTTTCATAATTAAATCCAATTTTTGACAACGATTTCCTCAGTAGCGTCATGGGGCTTTCTTCGGCCATGCCAATAAATGATATGAGCGTCCCTGAGATACGGGTTTTCTAACTTGTAAGAGTAAAGACGCAAAGACGGGAACACTCTTTGCGTCACGGAGCAATAAGGGTTGATTTTCTCCCACCATAGCATTTCGCTCCCTTGTTCCTGCGCCCAATGCCTAGTCTTGCTCTCTTCAATAGCCTTGAGTGGATCTTTAATATACCTTTCCCATATCCACTCAGCTTTAGAGAACAGCGTAATAGCGTTCATTGCGCGATTAGGATGCCTTGGGTGTCGGACCATGCAAAACCTGCCTTTATAAGAATGAAGGAAATCGACGTTCCGACAAATCACCGTATCCAAGCCAACAAATAACCCGTGTTCAATTTTAAGGTCAGGTCGAAAGATCTCGTTTATGCACATCCATGTCCCTACATGGTCCGAGTGGATAAACGGAATAACCTCGATCTCGTCTATAAAGCCCTCTGATTTATCGTGGTCTGACAAACATACAAACCTGAATGGCTTGGTCATGTTTCTAGCAAATCCTCGATATAATTTGTTTGCCCACTCGGGAGAATACACTGCGGTATTGGCAGCGGTTTTCATCACCTCTTTAGGCTTAAATAAAACTGTTACAATAGTGAGCATCAGAAAGAGTAATTAAAATTATTAAGGTCGTCCATATAAAACTGCTCTACAATCGCTTTTGTCTCGTCGTCGTAGTATTGGCGGTAATCGCTCTCTCTGTTTGATTTGTTTCGGTGCGGAAGCAAAGGCAAGACATTGATCTCTTTTGCAATCCTAGCCCAGTCAGCGTCCAGCGTCTCAAATCGCCCGATCATGTTCATTTCTTTCGGTGCGCCAGTAATCACGTTGTCCGTCTGAGTCCTCCTAATGTGCAAAAACCGATTGTTGCCTAACTCAAGATCGACGAACCGACGGAGGCTAATGTTAGGAATGGGATTAGGGATGCCAGCAGCATCCATCCTAGCCTTGTGGATTCCTGTGGGATTAGCGTAAGTTTCAATCCTGTTGCTCCATGCTGAGACAACGAGATCAAACGGGTTTCTCACGAAGCAAAACCAGAAATAAGACTTCCACTCGGGCCTTCCCATGCTTGCCCAGCTTTCATTGGCGGTCATGTGCATCCCCCCGTAATGGAATGGAACTTGCCATCCGTGACCCTTAAGCCTTGAGCTTTTCCTGTTTGAATAAGGGGCAAGGAGTTCAGTTAGCGACGAGCCCCCAGTCTTAGGGTTGTGGAATAAAACGAATTTCTTTGAGTCTGAAACGATCATTTTGCTACTGCTCTAACTTTAGTTTGTTATAAATGTTGGCGATCCTCTTCAGGAGGTCAACGTCTGTCTGGACTCTATCACGGATGAACCCGCTATTTTTTGAAACCGTGTCCGATGACGCGTAATGCAGCATAACCCTAATAAGCTCCCGGTCAACACCTAGCTCAGAAGACAGGTAACATACTACTTTTCGAGCTAGGTTGGGAGCGCCTTTGTCACCTCTCCCGCGCAATGCCTCCCCGTTAGGTCTTATTCCGAACTCCCGGCAAGTCTCAATGACAATGCCGTTCTCTAGGCCCACTTTATTGTCTTTGTTGGGGACCAAGACAAACTCTCCTTGCTTTGTCTTGGTTTTTATTCCTCTTTCCCTTAGTTCGTTCATTAAGTCAGTCGAGGAGTAGCTAATTAACGGCCTCCGGTCTAATATCTCCCTTTGGAGATCCCCCAGAGAGACGTCCTTGATTGACCGCCCCCCTGCTTTGGGCTCGCGGAACAATGTTGAGTCAGAGCAGACAGACCGCCACTCCGACGCGCTCATGCTTTTGTTTTTTGCGCTCATTAAAGTTCCTCCTCTTTAGTTTTCGTCATAAACGGGAGGTTGCCGTCCCGTATGTCCTCAACGTCAATTTCGATAATATCAGCAAGCAGATCTAGCGTGGAAATGAACCCGCCATAGCAAGTTGCTCTGGTTTTGTGAAGGGTCGCGGTAAACTCCTGACCCTGAAGAACTGCGTCAGACAGCAGTGATTCGGCATCAGCTAACATTCTTTGGTAGCTTTGTATTTGTCTTTGTATTTCTTCTTTTGTTCTCATTTCTCTTTTTTTGTGACAGCGTTAACAAAAGCATCTGCTCTTGCCGCGCTATTGGTTAACTCTTCCGAAGATACACCTAACGCAGTCAGGAGCGCAAGCTGTTTTTCTCTTTTTAATCGCTTGAACCTATTTTTCACTTTTCTCCCGTGATTAGGATGCCACAGCAAAGGAGACTCTTTTTCTATGTAATCCGCGACCAATCTGAGCTTGTCAGGAAGCGTCCTTTTGGTAAAGCGGGCCATCCGGCTTGCTTGATGATTTTCAATCTTGCCCAAAAACGTGTTTGCAGCTCCTTCAATAACCCCTCTCATTCTGCCGTCTTGGTGGCAGTGATCCGCATGAGCAACATAGATTGGCTCTCCCGTGATCGGGCAATGTTCAGGAAGGTTGTTGGACCGCCATTGCTTCAGGGATGCCGCTGTCAGGCGCGGTATAGGGCCGCAAGCAAGAACATAAGACGTTATTTCTTCGCAGTTCATGTCAGTATGTCTTTATGTCCAAAAGCATCTGGTTCCTCCTCCAGCAATCAGGACAGTTCCAGCCATTCGGAGAGAGGCGCACAAATCTTCGTCCTCTGTAGCGAATGGCGCTGACACGGAGCATGTTATCATCGTTGTGCCTAAAGTAACCCCGATTATATTGTAATTGAGGCCCCCCATTGCATTCAGCAGCTTTGTAGCCTTTTGTGTCGCGTATCTCATGTGTTTTGCTTTAAGTGCCTCAGGAGATCCCCCCAAGCTCTCCCCGGAGAGTCTTGCGCTCTCTGTATGTATCCCCAATAACGCGGCCTTTCGCTGATGCTTGGGAGGAACTGGAAATCGACCATGCCGACGGGCGCGTGTTTGCGGAGGTCTTTTTTATCAATCCCTAGCAGTTGGAACGCTTGTCCGAAAACGCACCCGTCACACTTGGCATTCTTGATTTTTTCGCCCGTCGCGGCATCCACTGCGCCGTCGTGGGGTGCGCTCGGTCCCTTGTAGTAGTAACATCTCGACGAGGTGATGTTGGTATAAACGAAATCAGGGTCGCCGCTAATGACTTGGCGCAAGGCATCGTCGATTTCCTTAACTGTGTATTGTTTCATGTTGTTGGTAGGAATTGTAGAAGTTCGCCCCATGAGGAGCCTCTGTCTTGACGGCGCTGAATGCCGGACCAGTATCTAGGCCGCTGCACCAAGGGCGGGAGGAACGCAAACCTTGCGGCTTTAATAGAATCATCGAAACCCTGCGGGCCCTGTAGCTCTTCTTTCGCCACGCCTAGCAGTTGAAAAGCCTGACCAAACACGCACCCGTCGCACTCATTGTCTGTTGGTCCTTTGTAATAGTAACACGACTGTCCGTCATGCGCGTAAACGAACTCAGGCTGCTTGTTCATTACCTCTCGCAAGGCGTCGTCGATTTCCTTAACTGTGTATTGTTTCATGTTGTTGGTAGGAATTGTAGAAGTTCGCCCCATGCGGAGCCTGTGTCTTGTTCTGCTTGCATGGTTTTCCAGTAGCTTGGCCGTTGCGCCACGGGTGGAAGGAATAGAAATTCCACCCCGTTAATCAAACCATTGGAAGTTAACTGACTGGCATCTTTTAGTTCTTCTTTCGTGATGCCGAGCAGTTGGAATGCTTGTCCGAAAACGCAACCGCCGCAATCATTGCCCTTGGAACCTACGCCCCCTTGTGGTCCTGTGTGATAGTAGCATCTTTCGCCTCCTTTTGAGTAAACGAAGTCAGGTTGTTTCTCGATTACCTCCTGCAAGGCATTGTTGATTTGTTTAATTGTGAATTTCTTCATGGTGTATGCGTTATAGTGTCAGGCTGTGTGTTGACCAGCGGGCGAGAGGCTTTTAATAGCGTCGCCCCATGTGCTGCCAGTATCTTGGTCTTCTTGAATCTCAGTCCACTCGCCGGGACACCTTTGGCCGTCAGAGTGGGCCTTGTTCCACAGAAGGTGTATAGGACTGCCCCCAAAACCCGTAGTTTCTACTCCGAGACGCTGGAAAGCTTGCCCAAAGATACAGCCTTTGTTCGGCTTACTCCCTAGTATCTCCTTGTGATAGTGGCAACCTTTAGAGGTTCCCGTCTCATTGTAAGTAAAGTCCGGTGACTCTGCTGCTAGGGCGCGGATTTTTGTTTCCACTTCTTTAACGGTCAGTTCGCTTAATTGTGTTTTCATGGTCATTTACTCAGTGCCTCCCGGCATCCTTTTGTGGTTTAGTCGGTATCTGGTGAGCGAAGGGTTTGCCTGCTCAACCCTTCGGGCCTGCACAGGTGGCAAGAGCAAGGGGTTGCTCGTGTTTCTTCTTCGCCCGATTTCTCCTGTCCTGTCTTTTTGGAATCTTCATGGTTGAGCTGGTTGTTGATTAGATTCTTCCGCGAGGATCACGGCGTGGGCCAACGAGCCTGTCATTCCGTCGGCGTGATTTATCTGGGAACCTTTGAGGCCAAATCATAATGATGGCTATGGCCGTAGGCCAGAGGAGAAGTAGCGTCTCAAGCGGTGTGGGCATGGTTTCGTTTTGTTGGTTGCCTCCTGTCTCCTCCGACGCTATTAAGGCCGGAGGGAAAGGTGAAAGGGGTTTAAGCGTCCTCTAATTCTTCTGCAATCGTCTTTAGATCCTTGAGGTCTAAAAATCCGTCACGCTCTCGGAGTGTGTCAGAATCCTGTAAAATCTCCTCCCCCAAGATATATGCCAGCGCATTAGCGACTCTCTCAGGATTAGAAAGGTCAGTAGTGACCTCTCCGAAATTGCCCATTTCATAGTCTTTAATGCGTCCGATAGCCTCGAAAGCGTCCTCGCCTAACCATTGCGTAGCCTTATAAGTCCCAACGATGAAATAATCCTCGTTGAATAAGTGATGGTGGAGGTCTGAGGCATGTCCTTCTCCCACTCCGTCTCTTAGTGCGTCAATTGCGCTTTCTTTTACGTCTTGCTTTTGTGTTCTCATGTTCATTTCTTTTA
>TARA_R110002020_G_scaffold346320_2_pt1 | contig 10463 bp, 19 predicted proteins | sample TARA_R110002020 | Tara Oceans TARA_R110002020 (sample SAMEA4396489) | marine metagenome | biome: Westerlies Biome; feature: [MES] marine water layer (ENVO:01000295) within the mesopelagic zone...; material: water (ENVO:00002006), including particulate matter (ENVO:01000060) such...
CCCTCCACACATATTCCGTTTCTTCTTTATTTAAACAATAAACATCTCTACAATGAGAATAAAAAGAGGAAGGAAGAGTGAAAAGGAAGGGAAAAAAGGAAGGATAGAGGAGAGGAGAAGGTGAAAAAAAAGGGGCATGTATCTTGTTATCTATTACCCTTGTTTCACTTATAATTTGATCATATACCTTATTTAGAAATTCCTCATTCATACCACAAATATAGTAATTATATACTTAAATAACAAATCCCTTCGATAACCCAAAAGTTCAATCATCCCAGCCCTTCTTGTGGAAATGTATAAACCTTTATGATATTACATTAAATATTATATCTTTACCTTTGATGGTTTTTCTATCTATATACTCATTAACCATTTCTTTATCCACATTCCCAGAATAAAACTCTCTCTCATTCTTTTTGGCGCTATAATATATATTAGCTCTATCAATAAAGTAGTGTGAACCTCCTTTGGTATAAGAAAACAATCTCATTATATTTTCTTTGGATGTGTCCCCTAATAAAGTTTCGGACATTTCCCTCAAAGAAGTTAAATGTAATGAGTATCTGTTTGTTGATTTTTCATAACCATAAAATAATATTGTTACATCCCACCCAATTGAATCTAATTGTCTTCTTAGAGATATGGTTTGATCTGTTATGTATTTATTTCTACTGGTATCAAAAATCTTTATACCCTTACAACTATTAATATGACCAATTCTATTATATAAATTTTTCCCAACACAGGTTGTCTTACCATTTATTTTTAATCCATTCGGTAAAGTGAAGTCATGTTTGGTTTGTACACCTTTAAGTCTTAATTTATTTGCGGTGGTGTCATCCAAATTTTCACCATTTAATTGTTCACAAAAAAATCTTTCAATAAACATACCTCTTTCATTATTTTCTAAAAAGGTTACTTTGGTGGTGTATACTCCTAATTTCCATAACATAGAGGGTTCCAATGAACTCATTATAAATTCCCAAGATTCATCCATTAACTCTTTATTGGAACCTTCAATATACTCCTTTTTAATTGTACCATAATCCTCAAACAAAGAAACTTGATTTTGTATTTGTATCATTTTTTAATTATTTACGTAATTGTTTAAACAAATAGGTATTCTTTCTTTTTTCAGATATGAAGATGGTTTTACTTCTTTCTTTATAATTGTAGATTTCTTCAAACTCAATAAGTGGTTCCGTAATGTTTGTTAACCTTCTTAAAGAACGACCTTCTCTTTCAACATATTCTTTACACTTTCTAACCATTCTGTTGTGATCGTATCCATCAACTTTTAATATATCTAATAACGCCAAACCAAAAACACTAATGGGTTGATCAGCTTTACCAATTGGTATTACACCTGTATTTATAATATCTATTATTTTATTGGCATTATCTAAAGATTCATTAACATCCTTTATTTCTAATTTTAGATTTTTAAATTCATCACTATTTTTAGCGTTTGTTGTTACACCAGTTAATAAACCAACGGTGACATTATGTGGTAAATTAAATTCCTTAACAAATTTATCATATATTTTATATTCTTCAATATTTAAAGTTTTACCACCTTCAGTAATATTTTTGTTATTCCAGTTTTTGGATTTACCATTGTATTGACAACATTCTTCTACCCCATAATTTTTACAAATTATAAATTCTATAGACATTAAAGGTAAACCTTTTTTTCCATTTTCTTCGTTAAGTTCTTTTATTGCACTATACCTATGTTGACCATCAATAATCTCCATATTTTCGTTCACTTTTATAATTGTTCGTAAATATTTTTCACTTAATCTATCTTTTAATTGGTTAACGTGTTTTTTATCGACTGGTCGATTACCATCGTCCATAAATTTAAAAATGTTTAAATTTGTTGTAGTGTAAACAACATCCGATACCTCAAAATCCATATTTTTAGTACCAACTTTAAGATTTAGATCTTCTAATGATTTTTTTATATTTTCCATAATATTATTTTTGTTTTTACAAATATATAAAAAATATTTCATAAAAACAAAAAACCCCTATATTTCTATAGAGGTTTAAATAATTTTATCTTATAATATTGTTACTCATTGTTGTTTATTTTATCATACAATTCCTTTCCTAATTCGGTCATATATAAAAATAACTTATTTGTTTTAACCCCATCTTTCTTTCTTAAGTCGGTGGTTGCCAATAGTCCTTTATGGCAAAGTGATATTGTTGCAGAGTGATAGAAGTCTAAAGCAATCCACTCACCCTTATCTTTAAAGGCCTTCATGAATTCCAACTCTAAATTATGAAGACTTATCGTTAAGTCAATTTTTATATCACTCATCATCTTTTACAGTTTCTTTATCACCGTAATATTGTTCGTTAAGGGTTCTTTTTATAATGCGTTGGATATTTGATTTCATATCTATTTGTTTAATAATCCCTATTTTTTGTAACTCTTCTAAAATGATGAGGATTTTTTCTAATACGAACTTTATTATCCTTACCCCTCATGGAATCAAATCCTTTTCTAGTTCTTAAATTTCTCCACCTATCATTAGGAATATCACTATGTTTTAATTCAGTAAAATCATCAAATTCATAATCATCCCACTCATCTTGAAAATCTTCTTCATTGTGGTCCTGATATGTTCCACGTGTAGTTTGGTAATTATCGTGTTTTGGGTCGTAATAAGACCATGTACTACTGAAATCTTCCATTTCTTCACCACCAATACCAAAACTTGGATCATCAACATTAAATTCAAATTCTTCCTTTATTACTCTTTTAACTATACGTTGTAAATCTTTTTCTGTTAATTTAATTACTTTTTTCATATCTATTTGTTTATAATTTTATTTATCTACCAGCAAAACCACCTTGAGCACCTTCTCTCCACATATCATCAGCGTAAGATTCGGCCAAATCTAATATTTCATCTCTAATCTCACCATGAATAAGACCCTGATCAACCAAAGGTTGTAAATATTCCACCAGTCTATTATATCCATAATCAGCGGTTTCTTCATATCTATCGGGATCAAAATTTTGTTCTTTAATTGTTTTCTTTACAATTCTTTGTAAATCCTTTTCGTTTAATTTTATTACTTTCATTTCTGTGTGTGTTTATATATAAATATAAATATGGCCATAAATATTAAACCACCACCCTTTTTTTATTCTGGGTATACTAACATCACCTCAAGAATTCTTTTATACTCACTCCACACATAATCTATTTCTTCTTTATTTAATCCATACACATTTTTACAATGATTTTTGAAAATAAGTGGAGTGGAGAAAGTGGTATGAGATAGATAAGGAGAAGAGACATACATTAAGAAAGGGGTTGTTATTCTACTTATTTCACGATCTATTCTTGTTTCATTAACAATCTGATCTACTACCTTATTTAAAAATTTCTTATCCATCTATTTTCTACCACTTATTTTAAAAAGATATTTATATTTATATTCTCCCCACACATAAACTATTTCTTCTTCGTTTAATCCATACACATTTTTACAATGTTCGGAGAAAGGGTAGAAGATGTAGAGAAGTGAGGGATGTGAGATAATAATAGAAGAAAGAAAGACATATTCAGTAGTAAAGAAAGGAAAATGTATTATTTGATCCTCATCATAACTTATTCTATAATCTATTCTTGTTTCATTAACAATCTGATCTACTACCTTATTTAAAAATTTCTTATCCATTTTAACAATCTCCTATTCCGTAAAATATACAATCTATTAATTCCATATCATTATTATCCCATATATACGCTTGTGAGTCTCTTCCGCTCATTCTATCTCTACATATTCTGTGGTGTCCATCCATTATAAATAAATCTCCATTAATATCTAATAAATGTATATCAGATTGTTTATACACCTCATCATTTAATCCATATACATAATCTAAATCTATATAATCTTGTGTACTGTATAATGTTTGATTTATGGGAATAGTTTCTTTATCTTTCTTTATTAACTCTAAAGTTTCTTCTGGGTAATTAACAACACTATCTCTTAAATTGGAATACCCTATTAAATTGTCATCATGGATTGAATCGTAATATATAATACCACATTCATCGTGACCTTCTCCATATTGTTCCCTTAATATTCTTCTTATTGTGGATTTCATATAATATAAATATATTATATAAATAAAAAACCCCTAGGCAATAATTTCTAATTTATCTATTGGTGTATTAAATATCTTTGAGGCAATAGTGTCTCTATATTTATTCAATATATACCCCAACTCAGTATCATAATTCGACTCTAATGGAATTTCAATACATGGGTTAGAACTTACTGGTAATTGACACCCATCTTTTATCCCATATATTTCCCTTAAATGTACCTTCATCCCAATAGATACTCCCGACATATAATCATACTCCGAAGGTAATTTATCAAAATGAAATGAATGAAATGAAATGATAGTTGTTGCCCCAGTAACATCATAACCCATTAACCCATTTACATGTATAGGGGTCCGACTAAAACTTATGGATGTTGTTAAAAATGGGGTCGTAACTATTTTAGTTTCAGAACATATTTTTGTTTCAGATAGAATCTGATCCACCACTTTATCTAGAAATTTTGTATTCACAATACAAATATATGAAAAAAAATGAAATAAACAAAAAAACCTTATCTAACATATAATTATTTCATTTTTACCATCCACCACAAACATCCCATTCATTAGTTAGTTCACCATCATCATTATATTCCATAAATCCCCACCAATCATCTTCTTCAGAATATAGAACCTTCCCGAATTTGCGCCCCAAATAATTTATGTCTGTTATAATAAGTTTTGAACCATATAGGTTAGGGTTATTCCCATCATACTCAACCCAACCTACGGCGTAATCAATTATCTCACCCCCAGACATTGTTGGTGGTGAATATCTAATTTTAATAGGATGATCAAATTTATATTCTAATATTTTTTTTATTTCATATTCATCGGTAATTGACATCTTTTGGAGATTTTCAAAATAAGGTGGTTCTAGTATATCGGCAACCTTTTTATAAAAAGATTCCTTTTCTTCTTTTAATATTTGACGTATAAGATTTTTCATTTTTTATTTATAATATCCCACAACTTATCTTTGGATGTAGATATTATCAATCCTTGATCATAAGGTCTAAGTTGACTCATTTGTTTTTTGGTTGACATTGAATATCCCTCCTCATTCTCAAACCATTGACCATCTTTAAATACAAATATTGGATACCAATCATATGAAAATACCACATAACTACCTTTCACATATTCACCATGTGTATTACTCCCCTTAAATGGTATTTTATTTAAAACTAAATTTCTACCTCTTGTGTTGGAGGTTCTGAGTTTTCTTTTGGATATATCTGTCCTAACCAATTCATCTTCATCGGGACTTCGCCAATTATCTTTAAAAACTTGAAACAATTCAAAAGCTTCCATACCTTTAATCCCAAGATGGTGATTAATAAAATTAATTACTTGATTATAATCTGATGACCCTGTAAACCCTTCTCGATTTAATAGATTTACTACATCTCTATAAAATTTATCCTGTGATTTACTTACTTCTTCTTTTAATATCTCTCTAATCAATCGTTTCATATTAATAAATATAAAAAAATCCGTATAATTATACGGATTTAATTTATTAGTGTATTTTTTTAAAACTATTCACCTTCTTCTTCTTCTCCATTATTAATAGCATTTTCCCAACTAATTGTCCAAGTGGTTAATATTTCTGTTCTTTTTCCTCCCCTAACATTTTTTGGGTCATGAACTACTGGTTCGGTAGATTCTAAAAGTTCGTATCCTTTACCTAATATTATTTTTGCCTCAATATCTGTTAGTTCAAAAACCTCAACAAAAAACTTACCTTCTTTTGCTGCTTGTTGAATAATTTTATCTATCCTTTCCCCAGTAAATACCCTTAATGCGGTTGTATGCATTTCAGCGGCAGGGGTTAAATTAATTAAAGAATTAGTATCAATATAAGTGGTATCTACACTCCCTAATAACTCATCTAACTCTTTAACGGACTCATCCTTTTTTATTTGTGATTGACTTATTTCTTCTTTTTCTTTTGTCAGAGCATTTATTGTGGTGTCAATAGAATCATTCTCTTTTTCTAAAGACCCTAAATCTTCTTTTTCTCTTTCAAGATTAGGTGTTCCATTATCTAAAATAATATTTTTAGCGGAAACATTTAACTCCCCAAGCGATATTTTATTTTTTCTAATGCTAGATTCTAATAATGTTAGAGTTTGTACTTGTTCAAGTTTAGTTCTCGATTCGTAAAACTCGACACTTTTTAATAACCATGACGTTTTTTCCATTATACCACTTTTATCGAGTCTAGTATATGTACTTATAGTTTTTTCAAGTGAAACTTTATAATCCATATATGTGGGGAAAAATTCAATAAATGTTTTTTCGTATGTAGATTGATAAGAAGAAACTATTTTATTTAGTTCTTTTACACTCTGTTCTGTTAAATTTGTCCCCGGACCTTCTTCTCTGTCATCTTCTTTTGATACTAATTTTAATTTACCTGATTCTAATAGTTTTTCAATATATAATCTTAAATTATGGTCAGCATAATTTTGTGCGTAAGTTAAAAATTCTGTATATAATGCTAAAGTAGATGATATTTGTGTTAACTCACCAACCTTAAACCCACTATCAAAAAATATGTCAACATATTTTTTATATGTACCAATTACGTCAGTGTTTTCACACCTTGCGGAAAGTGAGGTATTAATCTCATCAGCTGCTCCTACATTTTTTAAATGGTATTTATCAACCATATCGGCAATTACTCCTACCCCAATAACTTTTTGTGATTGATTGTATAATAAAGTAGATAAATTATCTCTTCTATTACTTACACTTTCAATTTCTAAATTAATTTCTTTAGTAGTTAAACCTAAAGACCTTTTATTTAATTTGTTTAATCTTTGTAAATGTTTACTCATTTTATTTTTTTTAGTTGTTTTTATTATCTTTTAATAAATATCAGATTACTGATAAAAATCATTTAAATTTTATTTTTTTCTTCTTTACGTTTTACCCTTTCTAATTTACGTTCAACCTTCTCCATTTTATATTTATAATATAAAGCTTCTTCATAATCTTCAAGATCACACGCAAGTTGTATTTTCCTATCTATTTCTTGTTTCTCTAATGTTAAAAACATTTTTCTAGTTACACCATAATTTTTAATTTTATATCTGGTTCGCCTACCAACTATAAATCCAATAATTAATGAAATTATTATGACTAATGTTATTACCATTTTATATGTTTATGATTTAAATGTAATCGTATCTGAAACTGGTATAGTTTCCGTATACGATGGACATTGAGTACAAGGTTTGGTTCTTTTAGTTGTTGAACACGATATAAATGTTACTATAGAAATTAATATAATTAATACTTTATTTTTCATTTATTTTTTATTCTATCTGGTACACCAGTTTCTAAATATTTTTTTAATAACCTTTTAGCCTTCATTAAGTTGGTTTTGGAGGTACTATCACTAATACCTAAAATTTCTCCTATCTCATTATGTTGTAAACCATCCAAGTAATACATCTCAAAAGCTCTTTTATATGAAGGTGGTAAATAAGTTAATAACCCAACTATGTCACTAATAGAATGTTTTAATTCTTCATATGTATCTTCAGATGATTTAAGTCTTGATAAATCAAATCCATCTTCTCCTCTATCATCTATTTCGATCTTACCTTTTCTAAGTTCATCTAAAATATTATTATTTATCACACGTCTCACCCAACCTTCTAAAGAACCCTTACCGTCATACTTTGAAATATTATCATATACTTTAATGAATCCATTTTGACAATAATCTTGAGCTTTATTAGGGTCAATGGTATATTTTCTACAAACAGTATTCAACATTTTACCCCATAATCTAGAATATAATTCCTCAAAATTAATATTTGTATCATTACCAATTATAGTATTTTCTTTTAAAAGGACTCTTTTATATTGGGTCTCAGTTATTTTGATTTTCATATTAATAAATATAATAAAAGATTTTTAAATTACCAAATTAATTTATTTAGGAGTATAAATGTTTACATTTACCAGGGCAAAGACCATTAGTACTACCTACAACTATTTCATCACACCTTTTATTAATTTCATCTTCAGTAAAATCAGGAAATTTAATATGTAGTAACTCATGAAGAATGGAAATACCATCCAGTTCACGATCGTGATAAATAATACCTACTTTATATTTTTTTTTAATTTCAACACCAATAAAATATCTATCTGAATCTGGTATACAATCGTCATAACAAACTTGTTCCTTCAGAATAGACTGACTTATTATGTGCCACTCTGACAAATTAAGCCAATATCTCCAAAAGTCAATCCAATTTTTATCTCCATATTCATCCATATACAAATATAAATATTTTATTTTAAAAAAACAATTAATTATGAAATATAATATTGTTTTGGGTACTATAAACGGTTATATCATCGAAATAATAAACTTCATCATTTGCTTGATTCCCTAAAATGACACGTATTTTAAGTATATTTCCTATTCCAACATATATACAATCTGTACTAAAAAACCCACTAGCGGCTCCACATATCGTAACAAAAGGTACCCAAACACCACCGTCAATTTGATAAGAAGCTTCTAAATTATCCCCACCAGCACCACAAGCGGCACATTCTACATTACCTTGTACCCTAGTACTCATAGAAATATAAATCTTACTATAACCATTAATCGAAATGTCTTCTGATAACCATAAGTTATCCGCTTCACCTTGACCACCTGAACAACAGGTTAAGCCTTCAATGTCTTCACATCTAAATTCCCCATTAAATGTTCCCCAATAATTATCGGCTACAGTCCCTGGTAAACCATCTGCATCACAATTATTCGCATTAGTAGTCCATTTAGCCGCGTTTTGAGTTCCGTTTGCGTATGGAGTAAAATCCTCTAACCATATAATTTGTGAATAGCTGAGATGGGTTGAGATTAATATTAAAAACAAAAAGATGTTTTTCATATCCTATTAATAAAAATATTATTTTTTAATATATTCTAAAAGTTTTTTAACTTCTTCAGTTGAAGCTATATGTCCACTATAATATTTATCATATCTACCCAAAGAATGATATAAATGTATTTTTACATCATTATCAATGAATTCAATATCACAAGATATAATAGCTCGCCCTCTAAACTTAACCCAAAAATGTACACCTCTATTGGTTTCTATCATAGTTTCTATATTACCTTCAAAATATTCAGATTCACCTCTAGTTCTTTCAGATAGAACAAAATAATCATCAGTAATTTGTAAGTAACTAGTTTCGTCCGCCTTAAATTTTGTCGCACCTCTCGGTGACCATGATTTATCTATCATAAAAATTGTAGATGTTTTTATATTTTCTTCCCCAATTTTTGGTTGGGAAAAAGAAAAAGTTAAGTTTAATGTTAATAATAAGATTAATAAGTATTTCATTTTTTTTATTTTAATAATGTTACATGTCCATGTGATTCGATTAATTCTATTGAGTTCATTTTTTTATGATACATCAACCAAACATAAACCCCATCCTGACATAATTTATCTTTAAATCTACCGTCCCAAGTTTCATTCGGATCATGGGATTCCCAGACCATTCCACCCCAACGGTTAAATATGTACATTTTATATGCTGAATTATCCCAATCACCACTAAAAATAGGTCCCCAATCATCATTTATACCATCATTATTTACAGTAAAACAATTGGGTACGTATACAGCATCAAAGGAACATTCATCTACATCGACCATAAGTGTTACAGTATTTCCTTCACACCCAACATCACTAACAACTGATACAGATATATTATACATACCATAAGGAACATTAAGCCAATTTACAATAATGAAATCAGTTCCTTGTCCAGAAACTATTAACCCACCTTGCACAATCCATTCATATACACTTGGTATAGGATTGTCCACCCAATATTCTTGCAAATATTCTTGGTTTTCAGTGCAAACCTCAATGTGTTGTACTTGAGATATTGCACCGAAAGGCAAGAACAATAATATGATTAATAGATTCCTAATCATTAGTTATGTATAATTGGTCCTAAGACTGGTGCCGCATTTACATCTACAATCATTACGACTGAACATCCACCAACTGTATAAGTTAAATTAAATGTACCTGCACCTGATGTTGTCGGACAGAATTCATAAACACCACCCGTAAGTACAACGCCAGTACCTGTCCAAGTTCCACCAGCTGGGGTTCCTGTCAATGTTACACAAGGATCACCTTCACAGAATGGTCCTATTTGATTAAACGTTGGTAAGAGGATAAAAATATCAAGATCTACTGTATCAGTACATCCTGCCGCATTTGTTTCTACCACAGTTACTGCTGTTGGGTATAACCCTGGG
>TARA_R110002020_G_scaffold403304_2_pt1 | contig 10463 bp, 6 predicted proteins | sample TARA_R110002020 | Tara Oceans TARA_R110002020 (sample SAMEA4396489) | marine metagenome | biome: Westerlies Biome; feature: [MES] marine water layer (ENVO:01000295) within the mesopelagic zone...; material: water (ENVO:00002006), including particulate matter (ENVO:01000060) such...
TAAGTTCGGGGCATTAGCAAGCGAGATATCAGAGGTGCAGGTTGCTAGGCGTGAGGGTCAGGTGACTGACTATATGAAGCTGAACCTTGCAGCACGGATGATTAGGCAAGCAGAGGATGGTGATAAGCACAGTGCCCTGCTACGTGCAGCCAGACTCATAGGTGGTTATGTTGCGGCAGGTAGAATTGAAGAGGAAGAGGCTGTTCGTGTTCTTCTTCGTGAGATATCAAAGAGAGATATTGAGAGCGAAGACCTAGCTGTTAAGACAATCAGAGATGGTCTTGAGCAAGGGAAGAAAGATCCTATCAGGGATGTAATCAATGCAGACCAGTCAGCACAGCGTGAGCTTCTCATCAACGATGGCGATATGTCATTCATATCTTCAGATGATGAGGACTTCAGATGGATTGACGACTTCGCTAATGGTAAGATTGCTGTTGGGTTAGACACTGGTGATGAGATGCTTGACAAGTACTTTAGGTACAAGAAGGAGTTTGTAATCATGAATGGTCACAGCAACGTAGGTAAGACCACTGTTGCTTTGTACATGATGGTGAATGCAGCCATCAGGCATGACTGGAAGTGGGTTGTTTACTCGTCAGAGAACAGAACTGCCTCCTTGAAGATGAAGCTAATGCAGTTCGCTACCAATAAGAAGATCGACTCGATGACTTATGAACAGCGTAAGACTGCATACAAGTGGGTGAATCAACACTTCACGGTGATCAGTAACAATCAAGTGTATAGCTACAGCGACATCATCCTCTTCCTTGAGAAGATCCTTCGCCAGCAACCAGACACAGATGCTGTCTTTGTTGACCCATACAACAGCCTCAAGATTGAGACCTCATCAAACATCAATAGCCACGAGTATCATTACGAGGCATCGAGTGAATTCCTTACTTTCTCTACGTCTAACAACGTAGCCGTGTGGTTGAACATGCATGCTGTTACTGAGGCACAGAGGCGTAAGGGCGATGATGGATTGCCAGTTGCGCCACACGCTGAAGATACAGAGGGCGGTGGTAAGTTTGTGAACAGAGCAGATTGCTTTCTGACGATCCACAGAAAGGTTCAGGCTCCAGACACGCATACTAAAAAGACTACTGAGTTGCATGTCCGTAAGGTGCGTGAGACCGAGACTGGTGGCGAACCAACATCTATTGATGAACCCGTGACTATGATAATGAATACGCAGGGAACTGGATTCAGAATGGTGAATACATCTAAAGAGTTATATCAACCGATATCAAACGAGTTTGAGAACTATAGATCTTTTAATATTTCTGGAAACAATAGCTTTTTAGATTCTTAATCGCTATCTTTGTCGGATGAAGAAGCAGAGGAAGACAACTACTAAGAAGAAGACATCAACAAAGAGGTCGCTAGGGAAGTACAAGAGTGGTCTTGAGCTTGACAGCGCTAAGCTTCTACGTGAGTCTGGATTAGAGTTTGACTATGAGGGTATCGAGTATGTCCTTGTTGATGGCTTTAAGTACGACGGTGTGTATCACAAGATGACACCAAAGGGTAAGCAAATGACTGACAAATCACTCAAGTCAGTGTTCCCCATCAAGTACACACCAGACTTCGTAGCTAAGGACGGTAGCTGGATAATAGAGACTAAAGGATTTAACAGATCTCACCATGACTTTCCTATGAGGTGGAAGCTGTTTCTTAAGTTTCTTTCTGATAAAGGTGGTGAACTTCCAATGCTCTTTATTTGTAAGAATAAATCACAAGTAGAAGATGCAATTCAAATAATAAAAGCAAATGGCAAGAGACCTTAATCTATTCCCAGCAATGACTGAGGAAGACCTGATTGAAAAGTATTCAATCGCTACAGCGAGGATAGGGATGTATGCGTCAGAGCTATATGAGTCTGTATTCACAAGTGATGGTAGTAGCGTAGTAAAAAACAGAGAGCAATTAGAGGGGCTGATACTGTCAACAAGGAAGCAGATGAACCTTGAGTTTGATTTAATGAGGTCAGCCCTGATAAACTACATCGAAGACAATGAGTAAATCATATTATTCTCACAGACTAGGAAAGGTATCAGAGGAACGATTCAAGAGAACGGCAACGTCACTTGGGTTCTCTGTATCTAAATCCTCTAGGAATGAAGACATCTACGATCACATTGACTTCTGGCTTGAGGTTGATGGGAAAGTGTGGGCCGCTGATGTTAAAGGCAACAATCTCCCTGAAGAGATATGGTGCGAGTTTAACAATGTTAATGGTGACGCTGGCTGGATATATGGGAAGTCTCATATCATTGCCTTCGAAATGCCTGAAGCTGGTGGGTTCATCATTGTTGATAGACGAGAGCTACTAGCATACATGCGTGACAATGTTAGCGACGAGAAAGTTAGCAACAAACGTGATGCGTACAAAAAGAAATACACACGTAAAGATAGGCAGGATGTTATCACAACCCTCTGTGTATCAGACCTTAAGACACTAACTTCTTACAGGGTTTGGGATTACTGTAAGCAAGGAATTATTGAGTAATTTAACTCACTTTTTCTCTAAAAATTTAATATAATGATATTTGAAAAAAGAGCAAACATTTTGCCCTATGAATACCCTGACTTAATTAAATATGCAGAAGCTGTACAACATAGCTATTGGCTAGTTACAGAATACAATTTTACTGATGACATATCTGATTTTAAGTCAAAAATCACAGAGCATGAAAGAGAAGTTATCACTAAGACTATGTTAGCAATCTCACAAATTGAGGTTAACGTAAAGTCTTTCTGGGGTGACTTATATAAAAGATTACCTAAATCTGAAATAGCCGTTGTGGGTTATACATTTGGGGAGTCTGAAGTAAGACATCAGTTAGCATACTCACACTTGCTAACTAAACTGGGCCTACAACAAGAGTTTGAAAAGCTTGTTGAAGTGCCTGCAATCAATAACAGAATTAAGTATCTATCTAAATATTTAGATGGTACTAGAAGCCGCAGTGACAAAATGTTCACCAAGTCCGTACTGTTGTTTTCGTTGTTTATTGAACACATTTCATTATTTAGCCAATTTTTAATCATGATGTCTTTTAACAAAGAGAAAAACATGTTTAAAGGTATCTCTAATGTAGTAGAGGCTACTAGTAAAGAAGAAGATATTCATGGTAATTTTGGTATTGAATTAATCAATATTATCAAGCGTGAATATCCAGAATGGTTTGATGATGACTTTAAAGAGCTAATCTACTCTGCATGTAAAAAGGCATATACCGCTGAGTGTGGAATTCTAGATTGGATTTTTGAAAATGGAGATTTAGATTTTTTGAGTAGAGCATCTATTGAAGAGTTTATTAAAAACAGATTCAACAATTCTTTAGAATCAATTGGCTATGAACCAATCTTTAATATAGACACCTCACTCCTTGAGCCTACTATGTGGTTTGAAGTAGAAATTAAATCTACAAAAGAAGGAGACTTTTTTTACAAAAGAAGTATTGATTACAGTAAAAAACAAAAAAGTATAACAAAAGATGATCTATTCTGATTGGTATTGGCTAAATGATTATTCAAAAACATTCCTCAATAGAGGGTATTTTAAAGGAGATCCCAAAGTACGTGTAAGAGAAATTGCTGACTACGCTGAGAAAATTCTTGGCATAGAAGATTTTTCAAATAAGTTCTTTGGTTATATGGCTAAGGGCTATTACTCACTAAGTAGTCCTGTGTGGTCAAATTTGGGTAAAGAGAAAGCGTTGTCGGCCAGTTGCTTTGGGTCTATTATAGAGGACTCTCTAGATTCAATTCTTAACGCTGGTAGAGAGATTGGTATGATGAGCAAGTATGGAGGTGGTACTTCTATGTATCTTGGTAATATCAGACCACGTGGAACTTCTATTTCAGTGGGAGGTTTGGCAGATGGGCCAAATCACTATGCAAAGATATATGATACTATCATTGATAAGTGCAAACAAGGTGAAACAAGAAGAGGTGCGTGTGCAACATACTTGGACATCGCCCATCCTGACATCAAGGAGTTCCTTCAGATTGGTACTGAAGGTAATGAAATTCAGAATCTGCAAACAGGAGTATGCGTTTCTAATGATTTCATGGAGCAAATGATTGAAGGTAATGTAGAATACAGAGAGGTTTGGGCGGCAGTTTTGCAATCACGCAAAGAAACTGGATTTCCATATATCTTTTTTACAGACAATGTAAATGATAATAGCCCGTATAACGATCTAGGAGGGCGCATAACACATTCAAATTTATGTTCTGAGATTGCTTTAGCAAACAATAAAGATGAGTCATTTGTGTGCGTTGTTGGAAGTATCAACTTACTTCACTGGGATGAGATTAAAGAAACAGATGCAATAGAAGTTTACACTCAATTCCTTAACGCTGTAAATATTGATTTTGTAAATAAAGCAGAACATTTACCTGGAATGAGTAGAGCTTATAGGTTTGCTAAAAATCATGCTGCAATTGGAGTTGGTGTACTAGGTTATCATTCTTATTTGCAAAGAAACCTCATTCCATTTGAAAGTTTGCAGGCTAAGCAAAAGAACCATGAGCTCTTTAAACTTATATCTGAAAGATGTAGTTCTGAGTCTAAAAGATTGCATGATGAGCTAGGCTTTGTGAGCATTAGACCTGGTTACGCTAATGTAACTCAGATGGCAATTGCTCCTACAAAAAGCAGTTCTTTTATTTTAGGTCAAGTGTCTATGGGTATTGAGCCTATTAAGTCTAATTATTTCATTAAAGATTTATCTAAGATCAAAGAGGTTTACAAGAATCCTTTTCTTAAAGAAGAGTTAGCAAAATATAATTTGGATACGGAAGAAGTCTGGGCAAGTATTCTATCTAAAGATGGATCAGTAGCGCATTTGGATTTTCCAACTAAAGATGTATTTAAATCATTTATAGAAATAAGCCCTAAAGAAGTAGTACTCCAGGCGGCTCAAAGACAAAAGTTCATTGATCAGTCTCAAAGTCTTAATTTATCTATTCACCCAAGTGTCTCTGTTAAAGAGATTAACAAGTTGTATATTTCCGCATGGAAAGAAGGAGTTAAGACGCTGTATTATCAATTTAGTCAAAGCGCAGCGCAGTCTTTCAGTAGAGAGATTAACGACTGTGTTACATGTGAGGGTTAATGCAAATCAATAAGATATCTAAGCGGTCAGGCACCACTGTAAATGGTGTGTTCGTTAAGGAAGAAGATTTATAACTATCTTAGCGATGCGTTACACTGGATAAGTGCAAGGCGTTACCTTAAAACTAGAGAGGGGCTTATGCCCCTTTCTTTATTTCCTTTTTTCTGAACTTGTTCCGTAGTAGTATGCAAATAGATTGCTGATGACAACACCTTCGATCATACCCATGAGGTGTATGAACTGGTCGTTATCTGTGATATCGTCAATATAAACAACAGCATAGATCATAAAGATGAATGCAGCCAATCCAACGATACCAGTGATAACCATCATGATGTCCTGACTACCAGACTTCTTCACTTCAACCTCTCGGTTTCTAGCTGATTCTCTGTCGGCAACTTCCAGCTCATACATATCTTTTATCATCTCGTTTGCCTTAGCTATATCCTCAGCTGATAGATCTGGATCCTTGTCTATGAGATTCTTCACAATGCCAAGAGCCCCTTGGTCTGGTAGTAAGTCACCAACGACATCTAATACCTTCGGTGCTTTCTCTCTAAGCCACTTGCCTAGCTTTGTGTCTTTGAATTTATTCTTGCTCATTTTCGTATCTATCTTGCATTATGTCTAGAATCTTTATCGAGTGTGGCCGAAGCAGTTGCCCATCCATTTCGAGGGGTTCATTATACCCTTCGTTTATCTCGTTAAGCATTTCAAGTTTCTTAGCATCATTAGCCTTCTTGTAAGCCTCTGTCTTAGTGAGTTGCTCAATCTCCATATATCTTTCCTTCCCAGAGGGCTTCATCAATTCGTTGATCTCTGTAGTTGTCAAGTAAAGAGAGCTCGCTACAAACTCAGCATCTTCAATCCATGTATAGTTTCTAGGGAGCCTATTGATAGCTCTATACATCTTCTTGCTTTTGATATTAGGAACATTAAGCTTTTTCTTCTTTGCGTACCCAGGTGTTCCAACAACTTCAGAGATGTCACCTAAGTTCTCATACAACCGATAGATCTCATTTGAAACTGGGTCAGCCTCACCTTTTCTTGCACTGGTGATGTCAAATATATGGTATATGGTAGGGTCTGCACCCGTTGGTGTTTGCTTGATGTCATTACCTTTCCAGTCAACTCTAATAGGTACACCATCAGTGTTAAATGTTCTATCCTTGATTATGTACTCAAGAGTCTTAAGCAGTCTCTCATCCATGTCCATGTCTTTAGAAATCCTGTAGTCTGGCATGTACTCTCTTTGTGCTCTGTGCAGCTGAGACAATGTATTAGGGAGCACAGTAGCAGATGCAGATTTCATTACCGAATTAATGAATCTCTCTGATGATCTATTCCAATCATCCTCACCTATAGATGTAATGATACTAAGCAAGCCATCAATACCCTGCAAGAAGCTCTGGTCCATCATGTGTGATACTGAACTGCCAGCTCCAAACCCAAATGAGTCATTCACTGCATGGTGAAGAAATTTCATGTCATCATAGCTTCTGTTCTGAAGCTCGGTTCTGTCAGCGCCCTTCTCAATAGCACCGAAGATGGTACCAATGATACCTAGTTTGTTGTAGTTCGCGAAGTAATCATCTGGCTGCTTAGCTGTGCTCTCACCGTTGATCCATCTCTGTAATCCAGTTACGTTGATAGAGTATGGAGGGAACTGATCGTAGGCTAAGTTCTTCTCTTCGTCTTCGTCCCAGTCAATACCACCAGAAATCAACCCTTCTTTTACCAACATCATTGCTGTCTGTGATGCCATACTACCAACCATTATCTTACCGAAGTTCTGTGCCGCACCACGAGCATCGTTGTTTCTTATATCTCTCATCATTCTTGCAACTCCGTAGTAAGGAGAAACATACGTCAAGGTCTCTGACAAGATGTTGGCGGGAGTCTTCACATAAGGAACAACAGCTCTGATCAAGAACTTCGAAAGTTGGTAAGGGTCAATGATTCTGGGGCCAAGCGTCATGTCAAACACTTTACCTAGCCCCTTAATTATGTATCCCACGCCTTGCTCAGCAAGCTTACTTGTGTCAGTGTCAGCTTGGAATGTTAACTTCTTACCTTCTCGAACAGCAAACTCAAGGTCTTTAGCGTTAGGGTGTTTAATATACTTCTTAAGTGCCTCACCTTTTAGCCCCTTAGACTTACCCATCTTGTGTAGCTCCACCCCTTCTACGTATCTTCTGAAAGGAGTATCACCAAGAGACAGGAATCGGAACATTATTTCTGCGGCAAAACCAGGTAAAAATTGAACTGCCAGCTTCGCTCTCATCGAATTGCTGACCCTTCCTTTAGCGTTAAGAGGGAGATCTTTACCAGATACAGCAGTGATGAGCGATCTGACAGGGGCGAACCCTCTCTCCATTCTCCACTCTGAATCCATGTCTGGGTCTTGACCAGTAAATATCTGCTGTCCAGCCTCAGCGAACCCTCTAAAGAATCCTTTAGCGCCCTCCAAGTAAGCAGCTAAGCTGTAGCTGTTTTTATAATGAGATGATGCAAGACCTAGTGCGTTAATGAGTGTCTCAGTTGGAACCGCAATAGTACCAACAAGCACGTTACCAAGCACGTTAATAAGGTTAGCACCGATGTTTACTAGCTGAGACTTAATTGTAAGCAAGTTACCTTGGATAAGCATTGAAGCCAGATCACCCCATCCTCTCTCTACCCATTTGTTAGTGAGAGTAGACAGGTCTTTGTCTGAGGCCATTAATTTCTTCTTAGCCCGTTTAAGCTTGACCTCAACATCTTCACCCCTGATGGCTCTTTTCTTTAACTTATCATACTCGGCTTTTGCATCCATGTTCGCCTTAACAGTATTAAAGAGTCGAGTCTGTTGTTCCGCTGACAGTGTGTTACCTCTCTGCTCTATAGCCTTCACAATGACAGTAGTCATTCCCTCTGGTGTTGCCTTATTGAGCTCTCTAAAATGCCTAAGTATTCTACCAGCAGAAGTACCCATCTTAGCTCTCTGTTCAACGAGAGAAGCAATTTCATCCATGTCTCCACGGGTCTCTGCTCTAGCTATCAGCTCAGCTGATGCAAGAACACTCACATTGTCGTTTTTATTTTGAAGCTCGCCTAGCTTTGAATCACGCATGATTTCTATAAGCTCAGTCTCGGTCATTAAATGGAGTCTGTCTTTGTTCTCCTTGATGTTCTGTCTACTGATATAGTTCTCTGGGTTATTAAGGATTTTTTGCCTTGTTTTACCACCGTACTTAGCAGCAGCCTTACCAGCTGTTTTACGAATGAATTTACCTCTCATAGCCCTGCTGCGCTCTTTTCTGGCAATTTCAGGAGCACCCTTATCATCGTACAAAGCATCAACATCTGAATCACTAAGTGTATCAAATATTTCCCCCGCTTCTTCTGTGGTTGGCCTTGTTTCAGTGGACTTCTCTGTCATGGCCTGTAGTCTTTCTATGGCAACAGCATAATTCTTATCTATGCTCCCGTCCTTATTGGCCTTACGGACTTCCTTGTTTGTGCTCTTCCCTGAGAAGTTGTCCTTAGCATCAGCCATCTCTATCTTTCCAGAGGCATAGAACACACCATTCACCTCGGTAATCTGTTCTGCACCACGTACATATCCTCCATTTGGTATATGAGGAAGCCTATCAGTCATAGGATCAAACTGTAGCCTAACACCATTCTTCTTTCTAGAAGACACATCACTGTCGTTACCAGTTACTTTGAATGACTCAACACGATCACTCTTGCCGTTGAAGAAATCAGACACAGCACTGGCTACCTCGTTGAACCTTGCCCCGTTGATAACCCTAGCCTTTTTATTGAAAGGAATCCTAGCCTCTCCGTATTCAGAAGAGAAAACAACAACAGCATCTGGATTTACCTTAACTGTCTTAGGTATGTCTACGAAGTTCTTCCATTTGTAATCAACGCTATATCTAACAGTCTTACCTTCTTTAGTTGTTACTTGGCTATAGTAGTTACTTAACTTGCTAAATCCTTCTGTTGGAGAATCAGAAATGTCAATATCTACAAGACCAGTGGTAGGCTCCATCTTCCCAGCGTTCTCACCAGTAGTGTATAGCATCCCATTACTGTGAGCAACTGACTCTTGTTTGTACTTCTTTCCAATCTCAACAGCCTGCTCCGTAGTGATGTTTGATACAAGGAATGAAGACTCTGGTCTATCGTAGAACCCATCGATTCTCGTATAGTCAAACTTGTTTGCTTTCAAGTACTTCTCAAGTGCATCGTTTCTCTTCCTGTTTTCTTCAGGGGATAGCTGTTTGTTATTTGGGTTCTCAGCTGTCATGTGAGCAAATGTACCGTTGCCAGCAAGAGGCTGTTTTATAGTACTCAAGAAAGAACCAGTGCTTGATGTGTCTATTGGTTTTTGTTCTACCTCACTAGCCCTTCTCTGTTTTGCCGCCTTGTCTTGAGGTGTTAGTATTTGGCTATCAATCTGTATGTCATTTTGAGTGTACGGTTTGCCACCAGACACTTGACCAGAAGCATACATATAGTCATTGATCACGTTAAACGGAAACCCAAAGTCCTTGAATTTAGGTGAGTTGTTCTTGTCAACGTTGTACTTTTCAACTGACCCATATAAAAATTCAGCCTGGTCATTAGTTAAGTTATTCAAGTCAATGCCCATTGCCTCGCCAACCTTACTAACATAACCCTTCTCTGTTGCTGCTCTACGTAAATCTGTAGATAACTCTTTCGATACAACGCTTGCCACACTATGCATTACACCATACTGAGCCATGTCAGACCCCTCGGCATCTACGTTAGCCAATCCCATAACGAAATCAGCTAGTTTCTTTTGCTCTTTAGGGTCTATGCCTGGTTCATTCTTGATTTCTAGAATCTTAGCAAGTGCCTCTGTCGCATCACTTGGTACTTCTTGCCCCCTTTTACTCAGCTCCTTTGCTATCTTCTCATAGCGAGTCATGCCCCTGCCAGTCTTAGCCTTTAGTGCCTCGTCTGTGAATGCAACATCAACTCCAGTAGTAGTTGCAAAGTATCTCTTAGCGTGTAGATCAACAACAACACCTGACTGATTGCCATTCAAGTGAGCAGCGTACTGACCTATCTTAGCCCCAAAGATCTCCTGAGCTTTAGTATATGGGAATGAAGATATTGGCTTAACACCCCTTGGTGTAGATTTAGAAGCAGTAATATGTCCGTTCTTGTCTTTGTATAAGTAGTAAGTCTTTTCGCTATTAAGCTCAGTAAGGAGGGCATTAGCGTTAAGCTTATCTTTCTGGCTGTGCTTTTTAATCAGATTATTCAGCTCTCTCAACTGAGGTATAACAGCTTTGTCCTCACTTCTAGCAGAAATAC
>TARA_R110002020_G_scaffold71042_1_pt1 | contig 10461 bp, 15 predicted proteins | sample TARA_R110002020 | Tara Oceans TARA_R110002020 (sample SAMEA4396489) | marine metagenome | biome: Westerlies Biome; feature: [MES] marine water layer (ENVO:01000295) within the mesopelagic zone...; material: water (ENVO:00002006), including particulate matter (ENVO:01000060) such...
TAATAATAAAGATAATAGGATTAATAACCTAAGACTTGTTTGTTCCAATTGCGATAGTCAACTGCCTACTTATAAGTCTAAAAATATTGAATATCAAAGAAACATGAAGCACGGATCAAGGGTCTTTAAACCTAAACCTTAAAGGAGATTCATGTACAATAATAATAAAAGATTTTTAGAAACTATTAAGCTGCTAGCCATAAGACTTAATAAAGAAGAATATACGCAAGTCACAGACGTTATGTATAATTTATTTTGTGGTCTTACTTATGAATACGAAGATGAAGATATCTTTACAATAATGGCTGATATAAAAAAAATGCAAAGAGAGGCTACTAAAAATAAAATTAAAAATTTTAAAGTGATTAAGGGTAGTAAGATTAATGGTAAATAAATATACTTGTACTGTTATGAAGAAAAAAATAAAATGGGACACTTTATTTAAAGACATGGATAGTGATGTAGAGTTAGTCAATCCAGGGACCATGGAGCCAGGAGAACGCTACGAGTTTATCAATGGTGTCTATTTAGATTATCAACATTTTCTCTCTCAACGTATTGAAAAAGGTATTACAGCTAGATACAAATTAGTGTTAGTTGAGCTTATCAAAACATATGGTCATTAATGAATGTGTCTTCTGTTTTACTAAAAACATTAGGTTTGAGATTTGCAAGAACAATAGCAAATGATGAAAAGCTTGAACCGGAAGAAAAATTATGGCGTTCTGTTGTAGTAAACGCACTAGAAGATACAATGCTGTTGCATAGCGATAGAAAAGCATCTTTAGAAAAGATTTCCGCACATAATTGGATTATAAAAAGAAAAGACGATTTTGACAGAGTGTGTTATTGGGGTCAATTAGATCCAGACGATATAATGGAATCTTACCTTAAAGCATTACGTTTACAAAATATAAGATTTACAGAACGACAAGTTATGTGGCATGTGTATAACAAAGTTTATGTAAGTATGGCAAATTTATCTAAAGATGAAAAAAAAATTGTAAGAAAACGTTTAGATGTAATTAGAAAAACTGTTTATGCTACATCAACTGAGTTTACTTCCACAATATTTGTTTCAGCTTTTGTATAGTCTGTAGTTTTTTTATATTTATAAAATGTGTAATAACCATTGCTAAACATAAAAATATCATTGACTCAAATGAACCAACGATAGACCACCATACCCAAAATATCTGGCTAAATAATCCTATTAAAGGTGCATACCAGGATCCATTGCCATAACAATAGATAGATATGACCGCGCTTACTGAACAAATTATTTCTAAGATTTTAAATGTTTCCATGATAATAGGGTAGCATAAAAATGATTAATTGTGACAAAATCTAATGAAATGCTACCCCACCATTCAACAAAGGTAAATTCATAATACAATTTATAATGATGAAGTCAACAAATATATGTTTTTTCCTATAATGCAGCTCCTTACAACTTTTTTTTAAAATCAAAAGGTAAAATAAGCAAATATTTTAGGAAACTAGGAAAAATAGCAGAAAACTAAGGTTTTTTACAAAAAGTATTGGGAAAGTTTTAGGAATTTTTCCCAAAAACTAGGAAAATACCTAAGTTCTTATGGACCGGGTGCTGCATTTATATTTAAAATATTTTTTTTCTAAGAAAATGTATTATACTATGACTATGCCTCAAAAAAAGAAAATAATGAGAACTATTGAAGATTTGACGTCAAAACAAAAACTATTTGTGGAGATATTAGTCAAACATTGGGGTAGTATTTCAAAAGTTGACGCTTTATTACAAGCTGGTTACAAATCAAAAAACAAAAATGGTGCAATGGTGTTAGCAAGTCGTTTAACTAATCCAATATTGAATCCTCATGTATGTAGGTATTTAGAAATTAAATTAGGGGAAGAAAAAGAAATTTATGAAAAAGACAAATTAAGAAGATTTAAAACGTTTGAACGATTAAGAGATGGCGCAGAACAAAAAGGACAATATACTGGAGCCATAAACGCAGAGTTTAGATCGGGTCAATTAGCGGGGTTGTTTGTTGATAAAAAAGAAGTAACGCACTCTACATTAGAAGGAATGTCACGCGAACAATTAGAAAAAAGACTAAAAGAGTTAGAAAATAGAATACATGACGCGAAAAACATTATTGATATTACGCCTACTAAAGAGGTTAAATGAGGGGTAATGAGTCTAAATTGTGGCAACGTATTAACTTGATTCAAAAAACAAAAAAACGTTGGCATTTAATGCGTATAGAAAGTTCTACAATCAACGGGATACCTGATGTAAACGCTTGTATTGAAGATTGTGAGTTTTGGTTAGAATTAAAAGCAAACGAAGCTAAGAATTGTGGTTTATCAAAGTATCAGATTAACTGGCACCTAAAAAGACAAAGGGCAGGAGGCAAATGTTTTATTCTGAATCAACGTGCCTCTTTAAGAGTGCTTGAACTTCTACAGATACGTGAACCTGGAATCCCGTTTCCCGTTTCCCGTTTTATTGATAATCCTTCTGGGTTGTTAAAAGCCCTGGTAGCGTGCGGCCCGGATGGCCAGGCAGCTATATGAAATCCCGTTTCCCGTTCCCGTTGTTATTTTTATTGTTTTTTAGTTTCGTACGTTAAGGAGCTGCATCGGCGCGCGCACCGGGTCAACGACCGACACAAATCCCAGAAAACTAGGGGTTTGCTAATATAAAAAAGTCCTTGACCAGCTCCTGATTACCAGGTAACCTGAAGCTGCATATAAATTTTTCAACAAAGGAGTATATTATGCAAGATAAAACTTATAATGGTTGGACAAACTACGAAACGTGGCGCGTCAAGCTTGAAATCATAGACAACTGGGAGCCTGTAGAACACTTGGCCCCAAAGTTCGAACCGGATGATTTAAAGGAATATGTAGGAGACGTAGTATGTAGTGACACAAATGAAAGCAGACATCTTTTTGTCAGTCGGTCTTTTATGGCTAATTATGCGTTAGCGTTTCTTGATGCAGTTGACTACTACCAAATATCACAGGCTTTGCGTGACGACTATAAGGAGCATGAAGAGCATCAGAAGAGAACCGCATGAACGGGGCAACGCTATTTGTTTTGCTGTTATTAGGGATCATGTATCCACGGGCAGCAGGATGGTTGATTTTGATATTCGGTTTTTTAATCTATAATGCGTTCCAATAGGAACGCATTTCCCGTTCCCGTTTTTTCATAATTTCTTGAAATTTTTTTCTTTCGTTAGGAAGCCGGCCAGGCGCGCACTGCAGCTGCTTACGTAAACCCATTTCCCGTTCCCGTTTTTTCATAATTCGTTTTGAATGTTATTGTTCGTTAGGAAGCCGTGCGCGGTCGCGCTCGGAAAAAACACCAGGTCGGACAAAAATCATTTGGTGTGAAAAAAAATAAAAAAGAGTTTGCACTCATATATATATGGGATAAAATATAAGAGTAAATTTTTAAACCTCAACAAAGGAGTATATTATGGGTTTTGATATTTATGGGCTATCCCCACAATTAAAAAGCAAACAACCAACGATTGATTGGGAAAATGCTACAAAAGAAGACCAAGACAATTATTTTCAAAAAAGGCATAAATGGGAAGATGAAAATCCAGGTTCTTATTTTAGGAACAATGTTTGGTGGTGGAGACCATTAGCAGACCTTATATTAGATAAGTGTTCTGATTTAATTTCTCACGAACAAGCAAACGATATTCATATGAATAGTGGTAGGAAATTTTCCAAAGGTACATCTATTGCTATTGCTAACAGGTTACAATCATTAATTGATAGTGGTTTTATTGATGAACATCAAAAAGAAATTGATGCTCGTATTAAAATAGCCAAGACGCATAATGCAAAGATTGAAAAAAAATTAGATGACCTTAAAGAAAAGGTTATGAAACTAAGACCAAATGAAAATCTTGCACCTGTGAATTACCCTTACCCTTATAATAAACATTGGGAAGAAATTCAGCAACAAAAAGATTGGGGTTCGTCTTATCCTTTTAGCAAAGAAAATGTTATAGAGTTTATAACATTTTCTAGAGCAAGTGGAGGGTTTGAAATATGTTAAGAGAACCAAAAGAAAACCTCGCATTTACTTGTAAAAGTCATGGTGAAGAAATGTATTTCAAAGTTAAAGAGCAAGAAAAGAAAATGCCTAACTTTGTTTATGCTATATTTCAAGCAGACCATAAAGAAGTAAACACGGAAAGAATGTGGATTGAAATTGTTGTTGGCGATCAAAAAGATGGTTGGGGGTATTTAAGAAACGATCCTCAATTTGTTTCAGATTTGCGCAATAGTGATAGATGTTCTTTTTACACAACTGATGACGGAATAACCAAAGCAGAATTAATGTGATGAGTTATTTTATATTTTTCCTGCTACTTTTTATAGTAGCAGGATATTGTCTTAACAAACTTCTTTAAATTCCCGTCCCCGTTTTTTCATAAATTCGGGGACTTTTTTTATACATTCAAAAAAAGTCCCAGGCCGGGGTCGCCCGGGTCTCGAGCATTCCCGTTTCCCGTTTGGTGTGCCCGTTCCCGTTTTTTCATAACGTTCCAAAAAAAGTCCCAGGAGCTGCAGGAATTTTTTACCAGGTATCATCAGCTCAAAAAAGTAAAAAAAATTAAATAAAATGTTTTTTATACTTGTTTATCCCATATTTTAATATATACTAAAATAGTACAAATAATATTAACCATTCATATAAAGGTAAAAATCATGAAAAAAATATATGTACAAAACTCTTTAAATAAAGAGAATAAACAAAACAATCTTTTATTTCTTAAAAAACTATTAGAATTAAAAGAGCAATCCAAAAAACTTAAAACGACTATTGCAGATATGGAGAGTCAAATATTAACTTCTTTAAAAGTTAATCAACTTAAAAAAGACATCTATATAAATGAGTTTAAAGTTAATAAAACGCAAGTATCTATTGTATGTAAAACTTCACAAACTTATTCAATAGATATGAAAAAAGTTTATCAAGACTTTCCAAAGGTTAATGAATTAGTCAATATTGAGACTTTTGATAAACCGAACTCATATTATCATAAACCAAACTCAAGACGTAAAGAATTGAGTATTGATATAATAGGAGAATAATATGCCAAGAAATATAATAAACATATTAAATAACTCAAATCTCACTAGCAATAATGCTAGTGAGGTATCTAGAAATATGAGTGATGAGCAAAAAACTAACATTAATTATCAGTTGGTTCATACTGCAACGGAAAGAGCAATAGTTGAAATATATGCTCAGTATCCAAACTCACAGGTTACTCAAGATTTAAAAGCTAGAATCAATCAGTATCTTGGAGAATTGCAGAGTGTTATTGTTGATAATCCATACAATGAAAATACTGATACTGATACTGATACTGATACTGATATTGATACTTATAACTTTGGAGATTAAACATGAAATATAAAGATAAAAATATAAATGAAATTGCAGATGCTCTTGGGGAAAAACTTAGGAGTTTTGAAACAATTACAAAAAAAGAACATGATGAATTTCGTAAAAGAATGAAAGAACATTTACTTAATTCTAAAAAGTAAATTACTTCATCTTACTTTTAATCCCTGTTAATTTAATTATTAACAGGGATTTTTTTTTGCCTAAGTTTAGAAGGCTCTTTTAACTGTCAAAAATTCTTTAAAATCTCGTTTTCAATTCTCGCCTTAATCTCGCAACAGTTACGCTAGTTCCTGGCTTTAGTTAAGACAAATACACGTTTATAGTGGAAAATACTTTAGACTAAGTTATACTTACAGCATGCAGCTAGATTTAGTACCCACCGATAAACTAAGGCTTGAAGTAGAACGACTGTGGATAAAGCACACAAAGTTATGCCAAGATCATTTTTTATATTTTGTTCAAGAGGTATGGCCAGACTTTATATGTAGAAAAGAAAAGGATAAAAAAAAGTGGGGCCATCACCAGATTATTGCAGATCAGTTTACTAAAATTGCACAAAATAGAAAAGGGAGGCTCATCATAAATATGCCTCCACGACATACTAAATCTGAATTTGCATCTGTCTATTTTCCTGCGTGGATCATAGGGAAGTTTCCAAAATTAAAAATTATGCAAGTTTCTCACAACACAGAATTAGCAGTAAGGTTCGGTTCTAAGGTTCGTAACATTATTGATTCTCCTGAGTATAAAGAAATATTTGGTGACGTGAAACTGCGTGAGGACTCCAAAGCAAAAGGTAGATGGGAAACAAATCAAGGGGGCGAGTACTATGCCGCGGGCGTTGGAGCGAGTATCACGGGCCGTGGTGCGGATTTATTGATTATAGATGACCCACACACGGAACAAGATTCCATGTCAGATTCTGCAATGGAACGTGCGTATGAATGGTACACTTCTGGTCCACGACAACGATTACAACCGGGAGGCTCAATATTATTAGTAATGACTCGTTGGGCAGAAGACGATTTGACAGGAAGATTATTGAAGGCTCAAACGGAACCTAAAGCAGATACATGGCAACAGATTTCATTTCCTGCGATTCTAGATTCAGGGAACCCAGTCTGGCCTGAATACTGGGAATTACCAGAATTAGAAAAAATAAAAGCATCGGTACCGATTCGTAATTGGTCTGCTCAGTATATGCAAGAACCTACCAGTGAGGAGGGTGCAATTTTAAAACGAGAGTGGTGGCAAGCTTGGAAAGGACCCATACCTAATTTAATGCATGTGATACAAAGTTATGATACAGCCTTTTCAAAAAAAGAGACTGCAGATTATTCTGCAATTACAACATGGGGTGTGTTTACTCCAGAAGAAGGGGGAGCTCCCCATATAATTTTACTAGATGCCATACGAGGTAAATTTGATTTTCCAGAATTAAAAGCAGTTGCTTTAGATGCGAATAAGTATTGGGAACCGGAGACTATTATTATAGAGCAAAAGGCAAGTGGTGAACCTTTGACTCAAGAGTTTAGAAGAATGGGTATACCTGTTGTTCCGTTTACCCCGACCCGTGGTAATGATAAACATACCCGAGTAAATTCAGTAGCACCTATTTTTGAAAGTGGTGCAGTTTGGTATCCGCATGGAGAAAAGTTTGCAGATGATGTTATGGATGAGTGTGCTGCTTTTCCAAATGGAGCCAATGACGATTTTGTAGATTCTACTACACAAGCTGTACTTAGATACAGACAAGGCAACTTTGTTGAGTTATACTCAGATTATGTTGATAATGAGGATAGACCTCCAAAGGAATACAGGTACTACTAATGAGTATTGTGAGTTTAGCCAAAGGCTTATTTAAAAAATTTATCGGAAAAACAGATGACGTTCCACGTTCCTCGGCACCCAGAGAGGCTCCACAAGAATTTTCTACATCACCTGCACCAGTAGATCAAGTAGACACAGGAATATCAAAAAGAGAACAGGGTAGGCAAATTGCCTTAACTAGAAAACAAATTGAAAAAGATGAACTCAAAAAATTAGCAGAAGGTGTAAAACTTAAACCTTTACACATGGGCCGAGAAACTACAGACTTTGGTTCTGCAATTTATGATCAGGTTGCTTTAGACCCATCAAAAAAAGCAATGTCTGTTGACTATTGGTTACAGAAACTTAGTAATCCAAAGTATCAATCTCAACAAACAGTTCCTGGAACCACAGGTGTAAAACGAAACATTACTAGAGAAGAACTTGAGGATACAAACATTGCCATTTTTAATCCAGACAAACCTGATGAACTTATAGGAGGTTTGTTAAAAGTTGCAAAGGACATGAACAAAAATGTTTCAAAAAAAGTTATTTTAAATGCAGTGGTTCGTTCTCCTGCAGTGCGTAGTAAAATTGTAACCTTTAGAGCACCTAAAGAATATAAAAAATTACAAGACTCTTATTTTGATGAATACGATAATATTTTTAAAGACCTTGAACAGAAAGTAAGAAGTGCTCCGGATAACACACCTGTTGGTAATATGAGAATAGATGATGCAACAGGACAGATGTTATCTCCTCTTAAAACTAATCAGCTTTCAGCTATTCAAAGCGCCCGTAAAAATTTATATGAGAGAAAAGTTCAACTTGATGAATATTACCAAAACCTAAATAAATTTGGTCAGCACTCAACGGGACGGGAAACTTTTGAATTACCAAACTCACTAGCAGAGTTGACACGCGACAGACCAAATTTATCTGACAACGTAACCGCATTAACTTCAGCACAAAGACGGGAACTTTTGGAAGATGCCTTTGAAAAAACATATGGCGAAAATTTAGGTACAAGGTTTGAAAAACTTAGTAAACTTCACAATACTTTAAGCAAACCAAGAAACTTTAAAACACCTATATATGCAAACGAACACCCCTATAGAGTTCATGGTCCTTTGGAATATGTAGAAGATGTTTATCAGATACCACCAGATTTAATGCCAGCTAAAAACTTATCACAAGCGCATTTTGGGCAGGTACCCAATGTAATCGCCTATTCTCGTTATGGGATAAGACATGTTGATGGTAACCCAAATGTTAAAGTTGCAGCTATTGATGAAATACAATCTGATGCACAAAAACAAGCATTAAAGACTATAAAAAGAGAAGGAGGTAAAACAAAAAGGGTAAATACTTTTAACCTTGATGCAGCTAAACTATTGTATGAGGATGATATAGCCATAAGACAAGCAAGAGGAGATGTCTTATCAAAAGAGTTAAGAGATAATGCGCAAACACTACCCAACGACCAACGTTTTAGAATAACTCAAGAATTAAATACTATTAATGATGAAGTGAAAGCTTTACAAAATACTGCAAACATGGCAGGAGAATCTATACCTCAGGACATCAGAAGTAATGCAGACTTTTTACCTTTTTTAAATCCACAAAGTTATAATGATTTTGTTATTAAAAACGTTATTAAAAATGCTCCACGATTAGATCCTGAAGTACAATGGGTAGCTGTCAATCCTACAACACGAACACTGGCTCTCAAACAAACAGGTGAAACAAAAGGAAAAGGTTCAGGACTTGCAGGCAATTGGTTAAACTATGGGGCTCCCGATGGTAGCACAGGTATTCCTGGTGTTTTTCAATCTAAAAGACGCCCAAATTCAAATGAATTAGGAGAACCAGAACTTACCGACACAAAGGGAACTGCCTTTATACCTGAAGTTTTTAAAAAACTAGCAAAACAATATGGTACAGAAGCTAAAACTATTAAAATAGCAAAATCAGACATTACAAAACCTTTTAAAATAATAGGAAGTGAAGCTCAACCGCAGGCTATAAAAAATTTAAAATATAAAAATATGGAAGCAACAAACGAACATTACGGAGCTTTTGCAACTGAGGCAGAAGCAAAACAGGCTTTAATGCAAAGAATTGACTCGCAGTCTATACCGGCAAATATAAGATTAGAAATAAAAGAGATGGATGAATTTGATAAGGACTTGTATTATGAAGCATTTGCTCTTAAAATTACACCAGAGATGAGAGGCACTCCTTTTAAACTATATAAGAAAACTGGAGGTCTAGTCGTAGACCTGTTTAAATGGTAGAATAAATTATGTCAAAAATGAAAAGCTACTACAAAAGAAAAAAACAAGAGTACCAAGACGATTACATGGATAGCATGATGCCTAATCCATTTACTTATTTTACAAAAAAACCAAAGACAAAAAAATTTACAGAACCTGATTTACTTGCAGATGTACGAGGCAAAGATAATGCACGAAGAAGAAGTTATAAATCTATGTTTCCTGCAATTGTTGGTGATAAGGTAGAGGACATAAGAACTAAATCTTTTAGAAGCGCAAAAATGGTATCAAACGGAGGTTTAATAGAAGTACCTCAAAAAATGGAAATCAAAGGCAAAAAAACAAAGTTATACTAATGGATGATGAAGAAAATATAGAGGAGCTAGAAACTTCTGAGCTACCGGAAGAAGTAGATGTTGAAGTAACAGAAGGCGAAGCACAAGAACCTGTCGTAGAGGAAGAAGAGGATTTTTATGCCAATATTGCGCAAGACATGGATGATACTATACTTGGTCGTTTGGCTAGTGGTCTTTTGTCTGACTACAAAAAAGATAGAGAATCAAGAAAAGAATGGGAAAAAGGGTATACCTCTGGTTTAGATTTATTAGGTTTTAAATATACAGATGTTCAAGGTCCTTTTAGTGGAGCAAGCACAGTCACACACCCTTTACTTGCAGAATCAGTAACACAATTTCAAGCTCAGGCTTATAAAGAACTTTTACCAAGTGACGGACCTGTTCGCACACAAATAGTCGGTGAAACTACTCCTGCTGTTGAAGCTCAATCAGATAGAGTGCAGCAATTTATGAATTATATGATTATGGATCAAATGGAAGAGTACACTCCAGAATTTGATCAGATGTTGTTTTACTTACCTCTTGCAGGATCTACATTTAAAAAAATATATTACGATGAAATTATGCAACGTGCAGTAAGTAAGTTTGTTCCTGC
>TARA_R110002020_G_scaffold391488_2_pt1 | contig 10453 bp, 10 predicted proteins | sample TARA_R110002020 | Tara Oceans TARA_R110002020 (sample SAMEA4396489) | marine metagenome | biome: Westerlies Biome; feature: [MES] marine water layer (ENVO:01000295) within the mesopelagic zone...; material: water (ENVO:00002006), including particulate matter (ENVO:01000060) such...
GTTCCGGACGAATCAAAGTTAAGCATGATTTGCGCCATTACAAAGTTAACTTCGCGGCTTTTTTGAATGACTGTTTCATGACGCACAAAAAACGCCCGGACCATGGGCCCGGGCGCGTTCAGTTTTCATACGCTGATCATGTGTCAATCATAGGCCAGCGCGCCGACAACCAGTCCGATGATGGCCCCCGTCGCGACGGAGGCGAGAATCGCGTCTCCGCTATGATGGTCCCGCGCCCAGTAGTGTCCGGGTGGCGGCGCGTAGAGGCCGTAAGTGTGATAGTCGCGGATATAGACCGTATGCTGGTGCGGGCGATACCAGCCACCGACATGGTAGCGCGGTTGGTAGCCACGACGATAATAGGGTCCATAAGCCCGGCTGTAGCGCACATAATTGTGACGGGGCGGTGCATAATGGCGATGCGAACGCGCGGGCGCGCGATAGACATGGCGCGGCGCGGGGCGGTAGTCGCGGCGCGGGGCATGGTGGCCGCGATTGTAATGGCCTCTATTATTGTGGCCATTATTGTAGCCTCGATTGCCACGATTATGGTCACCGCGGTGCCCATTGTCGCGTCGACCATTGTCCCGGTGTCCCCGGTCTCCACCGCGATGGCCGCCATCATGATAACCGCCGCCGCGATTGTGATCGCCGCGTCCCCGTTCTGCATAGGCAGCGGGAGCGGCAAGAAGTCCGATCGTGGCCGTCGTGGCCACCAATGTGGTGAGTGTCTTGAACAGCTTCATATCGGGCAAAGCCTCCGAAGATTGGCCCCTTGGAAACCGTTTCCGGGGCAGCCATTTCCCGCATCCTGCGGGCTTATGACAGTCAGGCTAGGCCTGCGGGGCTGAACTCTGGCTGAACACCGTGTTAAGGAAACTCCATGGCTGAATTCGGCGACATCCGTATCAATGACGAACTGACACTGCCTGCATGGGAAGTGTCGGAGGCTTTCGTGCGCGCGTCCGGGCCAGGCGGGCAGAACGTCAACAAGGTGTCGACTGCGGTACAGCTGACCTGGCACGTCGAAGCGTCATCTCTGCCACCTGATGTGAAGGCGCGCTTCGCCAAACTGTATGCCAACCGGATAACCAAGGATGGCCGACTGATGCTGGAGGCTTCGGAGCATCGGAGCCAGGCGCGCAACCGGGAATCTGCGCGCAAGCGGCTTGCCGAGATGATCCTTCGTGCCAGCCGTCGCCCGAAACGGCGCATCAAGACCAAGCCGACCTATGGCAGCGTCAAACGCCGCATCGCCACAAAGAAACGCCGAGGCGAGATCAAATCCCTCCGCGGCAATGTCGACCCGACAGAGTAGGGCGCGCTAGCAGCAGCCGCCCACCGGCGCGGGGCCGCTGGCGTCTTGCGTCTCTGCAAATACGTCCGGCGCGGCGCAGCCGGGGAAGACGCCGAAATGGGTCTTGCCGTCGCCGACCACCTCGAAGAAGGGCGCAAAGCGTGTCTCCATCAGCATGGCGAGCGTGTTGCCGCAGACCGGGAAGACGCGACCGGCTTCAATCTCGTGCTCAGCATCCAGAATGAAGACGCGCTCCATGCCTTCGACGCCGCCCTTGTAGATGACAGCCTGGCCGTAATCCTCACAGGCCGTCTCCAGACCGTCGAGCTTCATCAGGCGTGCTGTGACCGAGGCAAAGCGGATCGGCTCGACCTTTGCCTTCAATTTCGGATCTATGATGGCAAGGCGGCGATGGTTGACGACGCGCGGATCGGCAAAGCCAGCCGCCATCGCGATGGCTTCATAATCGTTCCAGTAGAGCGCCCCCGACAGGCATTCGCCATACAGGACCGGATCATCAATCAACTCCTGCGGGATCCGCCGGTCGGCATAGACGTCCGAGAAATAGAGCTCGCCGCCGGGTTTCAGCAGGCGGTGGGCCTGCCGGAAGACTTCCGGCTTGTCCGTGCAGAGATTGATCACGCAATTGGAGATGATGAGGTCAAAGGAATTGGGCTCAAGGTCAAGCTCGCCCAGCTTTTCCAGTTCGCCTTTCACAAAGCGCGTATTGGGCGAGTCGTAGCCAAATTGCTCGGCGTGCCAGGCCTCATGTGCGCGGGCGACGTCCAGCTGCTCATCCGTCATGTCGACCCCGGTGACGTGGCCGGTCGGGCCAACCAGCTTGGCCAGGGCGAACACGTCGCGTCCGGCCCCGCTGCCAAGGTCCAGCACTTTCAAACCTTCCAGCGCGGCCGGGATGGCGAGGCCACACCCATAATACTTCGCGGCCACGTCATCATGGACGGCGGCGAGGGCGGCCGAGACATGCGCCGCTGGACGAGACTCCGTCGTGCAGGCATCGGTCTTCAGGTCCGACGAGCTTGTCAGCGTCTCGCCGTAATAGGTTTTCACCACATCCTGCATCTGGTTCATTTGAGTCTCCGCATTGATCGGGGCGACCCTAGGCAGGTACGCCAGTCGTTTCCAGTCACGGATATGTGTGCGAGCGCGCTAGCCCTTCTTGATCGGCTTGCCGCGATAAGGGCCCTTGCCTTGGGGCTTGCGCGCGCCGTCGGCCTTGTCAGCATAGGGGTTCTTGCCCTGCCGGACGAACAGGCGGATCGGCACGCCATGCATGTCAAAGGCATCGCGCAGATTGTTGATCAGATAGCGCTTGTAGGTTTCCGGCATCTGGTCACCGCGCGAGGCGATGAGCACGAAGGTCGGCGGACGCGCCTTCATCTGGGCCATGTAGCGTGGCTTGATGCGCTTGCCCTGAACGCTTGGCGGCGGATGGCGCTCAACCGTGTGGCGCAGCCAGCGGTTCAGATCTCCCGTCTTCACGCGTGCGGTCCAATCCTGATAGACCTTGACCACGGCTGGCATCAGCCTGTCCGTATGCCGACCAGTCAGACCGGACAGGAACACGACGGGTGCACCGCCAGCATTCGGCATCAGCCGGTTGGCAAGATCCCGGATATGTTTGGCGGCTTCATCCGGCTTTTTCACCGTGTCCCATTTGGAAATGACCAACACGACGCCGCGGCCTTCGCGCAGGGCGAGGTCGGCAATCAGCAGGTCCTGTTTTTCCATCGCCTCGTGTGCGTCCATGACGAGGGCAATGATATCTGCATATTTCAGCGAGCGGATCGTCTCGCCAGTCGACATGCGTTCAAGGCGCTCCTGCACCTTGTTCTTGCGGCGCAGGCCAGCGGTATCAACCAGGCGGATGCGGCGGCCTTCCCATTCCCAGTCAATAGAGATGGAGTCGCGCGTGATGCCGGCTTCGGGACCCGTCAGCAGGCGGTCCGATTGTAGCAGCTGGTTGATCAGCGTGGACTTGCCGGCATTCGGGCGGCCGACAATGGCCAGTTTGATCGGCTTGTCGTCTTTTTGCGGCTCGGGTTCAACGTCGACATCCGCCGCTTCAATGGCGGCGACGAGATCATCATCGGACACGGAGAAATCGTCGATATCGATATGGGCGAGCTTCTCGATAATGTCCTCGGCGGCGCGGGGATCATAATCCAGTTCGGCCTCCTGCAGGGCGAGTTCGAACGCTTCCTCGCCCAGTGCCTGACGAATGGCTTCGTAAAGTTCGGCCATGCCCTCGCCATGCTCGGCAGACAAGCCAATCGGTTCACCCAGGCCCAGCGACCAGGCATCCATCACGCCGACCGTGCCCTGTTTGCCTTCAGCCTTGTTGGCCGCCAGAACGATCGGGATATTGGCCTTGCGCAGCAGGGCGGCAAAGTTCTCGTCTTCCGGGGTGACGCCAACGCGGGCATCAATCAGGAAGAGGGCCAGTTCAGCCTCGGCAATCGCGGCCTCGGTCTGTTGGCGCATGCGGGATTCGAGACTGTCGTCATAGGAGGTCTCATAGCCCGCTGTGTCGATCAGGACCAATGGCAGGGAGGCAAGACGCCCTTCCGCCTGCTTCCGGTCACGCGTCACACCCGGCTGGTCATCGACCAGCGCGATCTTCTTGCCGACGAGGCGGTTGAAGAGGGTCGACTTGCCCACATTGGGGCGTCCGACGATGGCGAGTTTCAAAGGCATGGCGGGGCCCGCTCCTATGCGTTCAGGCGAGGCGCGCCAGCCCGGCGCAGCCTGCTACTGAATCGCAACCAGTTTTGCTTCATCGGTCAGCAGGAAGACTTTTCCCTGCACGGCGATGGGTTCGATGTAAGTCGTGTCCTTGATATCCAGAGACGCGGTCTGTTCGCCCGTCTGCGGATCAAAGGCGAGCAGCTCGCCATAGGACGAAACGATGAGGATGCGTCCCGACGCAAGAAGCGGACCGGAATAGCTGATCCGTTTCTTCTTTTTCTTCTCGTTCTTGTACTGCGGCAGCTCGGTGACCCAATAGGCGTCGCCTGAGCCAGCATCCAGCGCCGCCAGAGTGGCATTGGTGCCGATGACAAACAGGAATTTACCGCTGAGTGCTGGGGCTTGGGTCGAGCCGATGGGGCGCGCCCAGACGCGATTGCCGCTGCGCCCGTCAATCGCGACCGTGATGCCGGACTGGCTCGACGCGAAGACGAGGCCACCGGCCAGAACCGGGCGTGAGCCGATATCGTTGATCTCGGAAATCGGTGTGAAGCGGCCGGCCTGCGAAATGGCATCCGTCCAGAGGCGACGGCCATTATTGGCAAGATAGGCGATGATCTCACCAGAGGAGTAAGGCGCGATCACGAAGTCTTCGATGGCGGCCGGGCTTGGGCTGCCGAGGACGCGGGCGGATTCCGCAATTGCCTGATCGCTCCAATCGGTCTCGCCGGTCTCAAGGTCCAGCGCGAACACTTCATTATTGTTGGAGGCGACAAAGATCGTGCCGTCCTTGACGGTGGGGGCACCCGTCATGGGCACGCCAAGCTCGCGCTTCCACAATTCGGTCCCGTCTTCGGCGCTGACGCGTGTGACATAGCCAAAGCCACTTGCGACGATCAGCGTACCATCTGTCACGGCAAGGCCGCCGCCGAGCGCGGTCTTGTCGCGCTTGGTCAGGCCTTTGAGTTCCTTTTTCCAGAGCGTGCGGCCGCTGGAGATTTCCGTCGAATAGATCGTCTGGTCCGCATCCAGCGTGTAGATGGCAGTCTCGCTGGCGACCGGTGGCGTGGTCACGGCAGACTTGTTGCTGGAGCCTTTGCCGACCGAATTGCGCCAGGCGATTTTCAGGTCAGGCGCTGCATTGACGTGGCCTGGTGCCTTGGCGGGGGTTCCGCCTGCTTCCGGCCAGGATGCCATATCCGTGGGAGGCAACAGTTCGATGGATTCCGTGGCCAGCTCAGGCTTGGCCTCAACCGCTTCCTCCGCGAGCACCATCGTGACGCGGCCAGCCTTGTCGAGCTGTTCCTTGTCGTCATTGCCGGAATTGCCGAAGAACGGAATGCTGCTGCAGGCCGTCAGGGCGATGAACGCCGTTGCGGTTGCGGTCAGCTTGAGTGGGCGTGAAAGCCTCATTGGCCGGTCTCCTCGATATCGGCAGTTTCAGCGGGCGCTTCGCCCTCAACTGGTGTCTCAGTGTCGCTTGCGGCCGCTTCTTCAGCTGGCGCGGGCGGGATCGCAGCAAGGGCGATCTCGGCGCGGCGCTTCACGCCTTCGGGCGCAGCCGCATCAAAGCGGAGACGGTTGAACTCGGTCCGGGCGCGGGCAATGTCGCCGCTCTCGAAAGCTTTCGCCGCGATCAGTTCACGGGCAAGCGCGCCGAGCGGGCCTTCATCCTCGACCAGGCTGCCGAGCGTCGCTTCAAGGTCTGCCATGGACTGGGTGTCGACCGAGAAATACGCGGTCTTCAGGATGGACAGGCGCTCATACGGGCTGCCTTCCACGGCAGCCACGGCCGATAGGGTGCGCGTGGCGCCATTGGCGTCGCCGCCGCCCTCATATTGGGTCTGCGCCAGATATTGCGCTGCCAAAGGCGCGATCTTGCCACTGCCTTCGGCCAATTCACGGAACGCGGCTTCGGCCTCGACGTAATTGTCTTCTTCCAGCAGGGTCAGGGCGTTCTCGAAGGCGAGCGCGCGTTCTGCCCGGGCCTGTTCAGCCTGTGGGCGCAACACGAATTCATTTAGGGCCACCGCCCCGATGAGCAGCGCTGCCGCGCCATAGATAAAGGGCCTGTAGCGTGTCCACAGCCCTTCCATCTTGTCCTGGCGCAGGCTTTCATCGACTTCGTCAAAAATGTCGCTCAACGTGGCGCTCCGATCGGGTAATCTGACTTCGGGGGGAACCTAGACGCGCCTGCGCCCAGCTGCAACGTGTCAGGGCTGTTTCGCCTCAGGTTTTCGCAGGGAATAGGTCTCGGCTTCGCCGGGGAATTCGCGGGACCGGACGTCGACAGCAAACTGGCCGAGGGCGGTGTCGATCTCGCTGCGGAGGTCGGCGTAACGGCGCACGAATTTTGGCGCCCAGTCGAACAGGCCCAACATGTCCTGTGTGACCAGTACCTGGCCATCGCAGCTGGCGGACGCGCCGATGCCGATTGTGGGGCAGCTGACGGCCTTGGTAATCTCGTCGGCGAGATCGCGCGCAACGCCTTCGATGACAATGGCAAATGCGCCCGCTTCGTCTGCAGCGCGCGCCTCGTTCAGCACGATGTCGCGTTCGGATTCGGTGCGGCCCTTGGCGCGGAAGCCACCATCGACATTCACCGCCTGCGGGCGCAGGCCGACATGGCCCATGACCGGAATGCCACGCTCCACAAGATGGGCGATCTGGGTAGCGGCATAGGCGCCGCTCTCGATCTTGACCGCCTGACAGCCGGTTTCCTTCATGATGCGGGCGGCATTCAAAAAGGCCTGATCTTCGCTCGTCTCGTAGCTGCCAAAGGGCATATCGACGACGACGAAGGCCTGCTGGCTGCCGCGCATCACGGCCTGACCGTGCAGGATCATCATCTCCATCGTCACGCCAACGGTCGAGGGCAGGCCATGGACCACCATGCCGACGCTGTCGCCAACGAGGATCAGGTCGGCATGCGGGTCCATGATCTCGGCCATTGGCGCGTCATAGGCCGTCAGGCAGACGAGCGGTTCACCCCCTTTGGCGGCGGCGATATCCTTGACGGTTTTTCGGGAAATACGAGTTTGTTTCGACATGGCCAGCGACTTAGCCTGCCTCAGACCGGCGGGCAAGCGCATGTGAACGGTCGCTCCGGCGCTGCCGGATCAGCTGCGGCCTTTGGGGAAGTGCTGCAGGGCGGTGGGTATGTCCACCCACTCATGCCGGGTTTCTTCCCAGACCGAGCGGATCGGCCCGGGAAAGCGCGGATCTGCGATCGCCCCTACGGCGATACCTGCTGCTTCCGGGTGCTTTTCCGTGACCCAGTAGACGGTAGACCCGCAAGTGGGACAAAAATAGGTCGTGAAGGTACCCCCGCTGTCAGCTTCGCGTGTCCAGGGGGTAGCCTTGCCTGTAATGGTCAAAGCAGTGAGCAGGTAATATGCCCCCACTCCGAAGGGGGAGCCGGTGCGACGCTGGCACGCGGTACAGTGACAGGCGACAACGGCCGGCGTGATATCGTCAGGCAGTGTGACTTTCAGGGCGCCGCAAGCGCATTGCGCATCCATGTGACTACACTCCCGGCACGACAGGCACGCCGATCAGCCATCGATGCAGGTGGAAGACGAACGCGACATACACGCCGGTCCCGATCACCAGCGCGCCAATGTCTCCCATATTGGACACCGCCACATCACCCGGCGGGCCATTGTCGCCGCGCTTCTTCACTGCGATCCGGTCGATCACGGCATAGGCGAGGAAGCTGCCAAACAGGATGATCGAGTTCCACTCGCCATTGGCCAGAAGGTGACCAAGCGCCCAGAGCTTCACCGCCACCAACATGGGGTGCTTCAGGGCTTTTTTGATCCGGCCTGTCGGCAGGTTGGCAGCGACGAGGAAGATCAAGGCTGGCAGCATCAGCGCCATGTTGACGTGTGAGCCCCAACTGGGCGCGAAATAGAGCGATCCCATCCAGCGCGCTGCGTCATAGCCATAGATGATCAGGACCAATCCGATCAACGAAATCAGGCTGTAGAGCCCCATATAGGGGCCGTAGCCTATACGTTGTTTCAGATCCTCTCCCGGTTTTCGGCTTCGAAACGCGGAAAACAGATGGACCCCAAAGAACACGACCAGCCCGGCAATCAGATACGGCATGACGATTTCCTCCCGAGCGGGAGTCTATGCGGAGTCCGGGATGTGGGAAAGTGGAAAGCCTGAAGGCGGCCTCAGCCCTCGGGCTGATCCTTGAGCCAGACTTCGACATTGCCTTTCAGCTTCAGCGTGAGAGGCTTGCCCTTGCGATCAAGCGCCTTGCCAGCGGCAACGCGGATCCAGCCTTCAGATACACAATACTCCTCGACATTGGTTTTCTCGGTTCCGTTGAAGCGGACGCCGATCTCGCGTTGCAGCAAATCTGCATCGTGAAACTTGCTGTCTGGATCAAGGGCGAGGCGGTCTGGGAGCGTGTCGGTCATGTGATGCTGTTTGCCAGCGAATGCGGGAATTGCAAGAGCCCAGACGCAACTTGATGGCCCGAAATGGGAATGAAGACATGGTTAATGGAAAGTAGTGGAATCATTTCCCCACTAAACCGGGCTTTATGGAACTGTCGCTATTGGTTACCGCAGAACAGAACAGGCTGATATGCGAAGTATATCCGACATCAAGCATTACCGTACAATGCTCCAGAACGCGCGAACGCTCGAAGAAGCGGTCGTCATGGAGCAAATGCGCGCGACTTCGAGAAATTTGTCAGCGCTCTACGCGATGTTGTGTGTCGCGTCGCTGTCGCTCGGGATGAGCTTCCTGAACCATGCGCCGTTATACCTGACACTCGGCCTGCCATGCCTGTTCATCGTAGGGAGTATCCTGCGGATCAATCACTGGCGCGATTCACAGGCTGAATTCACAGATCCCCTGCGCGCCCAGCGTGATTTCGTGGTGATAGAAATTGGCTCGCTGATCATCTTTGCGGTCATCGGAGGCTGGATTGCTCTATTGTGGCCCTACGCGATCGGTCGGCAGGAAGCGCAATTGGCTCTGTTTACCGGCCTGATCGGCCCGGTTGGCATGATGTGCTCAATGCCGCGCCCGCGTATTGTGGCAGCTGGCTTGTCGGGGACGTTGCTGATATTCTGCTTTGTCTTCGTGCGCCATGATCCGTTTTACTATGGCTATATGGCCGTGCCGATGGCGGTGTCGTATGCGGCATTCCTGAAAGTGTCCCTGACTTACAAGCAGCGCATCGCGGAATCGGTGATGCTGCACAATGAGCTGGTCTCTGAGAATGAGCGGGCATCGGGCCTGGCGGAATCCAATCGCTTCCTGGCCTTGTCAGATACCCTGACCGGCCTGCCGAACCGCCGCCGCTTCTTCGAGCAGATAAACCTTTTCTTCGAGCGCAGCCCGAATGGGGAATTGCCGATTGTCGGACTGGTCGACCTGGACGGCTTCAAGCCCTTGAATGACGTGTTCGGACATTCGGCAGGGGATGCCATGCTGGTGGAAACAGCAAACCGCATGAAGGCAGCGGCGGCCCGCTATGGTGGTTCGGTCGCGCGCCTTGGCGGAGATGAGTTCGCGTACGTCCTGCCGTGGAACACATCGCGCGAGGAAGCCATGAAGTTCTCGCTGGAACTGGTCGCTTCGATCAGTCACCCGGTTGTCCTGCCGAGTGGAGATATCAGCCGCGTATCGGCCTCGGTCGGCATGTCTTCGCGCAGCTTTGATGTCGCCTCGGCAAAAGACCTGCTTGAGCAGGCAGATTTTGCCCTGTTCCGCGCCAAGGAAGCGACGTCCGGCCCCGTGGTCGAGTTTTCGTCTCATCATGCCGCCAGCAAACGCCGCGAAGTGCTTGTGCACCAAGCTTTCAAGAATGCGGATCTCGACAAGGAAATTCATCTGGTTTTCCAGCCGATCATCGACACACGCGATGGGGCCATTCGGCGTTGCGAGGCACTGGCGCGCTGGGACAGTCCGGAAATTGGTATGGTGCCGCCGGGCGAGTTCGTGCCGATTGCCGAGAAAGCTGGCATGACCCAGGAAATGACTCTGGCAGTCTTCCGCAAGGTGATTGCCCAGTTGAAGGTTTGGCCGGAAACGGCACGTATTGCGGTGAACCTGTCTGCGCAGGATGTGAACAGCCGGCAGTGTACGGACCTGCTTGCCTCGATGCTGATCCGCCAGCCGCCGAGCCTGCGCCAGCGCATTTCGATTGAGGTGACCGAATCCTCTTTGCTGACGGATTTCACCGAGGTTCACAACAACCTGCTGAAATTCCGGGAACTGGGTGTGAAGATCGCGCTGGATGATTTCGGCACGGGCTTCTCGTCCCTGCGGTACTTGCAGGAATTGGAATTCGACATTGTGAAGATCGATCGAAGCTTCATTTCGTCAATCGACCACAATCAGAAAAGCTTTGGCCTTGTCCGGACGATCAGCCGCCTCTGCCGGTCGCTGTCGATTGCCTGTGTGGCGGAAGGCGTGGAGACC
>TARA_R110002020_G_scaffold144172_4_pt1 | contig 10446 bp, 5 predicted proteins | sample TARA_R110002020 | Tara Oceans TARA_R110002020 (sample SAMEA4396489) | marine metagenome | biome: Westerlies Biome; feature: [MES] marine water layer (ENVO:01000295) within the mesopelagic zone...; material: water (ENVO:00002006), including particulate matter (ENVO:01000060) such...
GATATTTTCCTTTATGGTCATAAAATGTACCAAAAGTAATATTATTAGGATCCATGTCAGGAAAATACTGTGATAACAATTCTTGAAATTTATCATCTTTAATAGATGATAGTCTTGTTAAATCTTCTTCTTCTTCTTCTTCTTCAGTAATTTCAATTTCATCATCATCATCAGGATACTCCATGTTTCCATCAGTGTCATAACTAAAATTAGGATCAAACTGAGGTTCCCCAAATGGTATGTTTGAGCCAGTGCTAGGCAGGCTACTTACATACTCCGAAGAAGTATCTTCCAATTTGAAGTCCGTATCTATCTTTGGCGTTGTTATTGGAGTAATTTGGGACTGATTTGTCCCTTGAAGCTTTCCCAGGCCAGAAGTTTTTTCAAGTTTTAAATCTTGCTCAATATCTTCGATATTAAGAACTTCTACTGGAAAACTATTTGAATGTTTTTCTAAGAATTTTTCTTGATTATTTGGATCGACATAAGCTACTTCTTTTTTACCATCTATTAATAGCTCGTATTTTAAATTTTTCATAAACTGTTTCGTTAGTTACCCGTTAATATATTTTGTTGTTATTTGCTATTAAGCAAATTCGTATGGATCATATGATCTTTTTTCACTTTCTTCAATTTCTTTTATTTGGTCTTTTAAATTTGGTTTAGTTCTATTTTGTTCAGCAAATCTAGTAAAATATTCAGCTATATAATTTATAGTTTTCTTTTTGTCTTTAGTTAATTCACCAAATATAATTATAGCATCTTGCATCGAAACTTTTCCATCATCAGTAGGATCAAGTTGTGCTATTTCTTCTTTAGTTAATGATACTCCTAGTTCATCGTATGTCGATGTTACTATAGCTTCAATGAAATCATCTTTAAAATTTCTTCCACCATAAATATCATCATGTATTAATGATTCTAAATTACCAGGAGTTACAATATTATTTTTTATATTATTAAAAGTAGATTGTTTATTAAAATTATCTGAATCATTTACAGTATTTATTATAGAAGATACACCTTCAGCTGCATACGCATCAAATTTATTTTTCTCTAATTGGTTTGAAAAGTCTTGAATAGAAATATAATTTTTATTTCTTTTTTCTAATAATGAAACCTCATCTAATATCCCCCCTTGTAAATTATCATTACCATGAACTTCAATATAATAATTGCCATCAATTTCTACTGGTTCTATTTCGTTAGTCATAAAATTATAATTTGTATTTACTAAATTACCTTGTTTAGAACCATAATTTCCAAATAGACTTGGATCAGACGTTTCAGCTATTTTATCATAAAGATCTTCTATGTCACTTACTTTTTTAGTATATTCCATTACCTCTTCTAAAACAGTTTGTTTTTGAATATTATTTTCAGCATTCCCATAACTTGTTTGTAGAGGATATAATACATTAAGTAATTGATTTTTAGGAGTATTTATTGGCTTCTTGTTGTTAACATGATTCGCCATTACATTATCGTATTCAGTTTTTTTCATATACTATTTAATTATTATTTAGCTCGATGTATCATACCAACCACCACCTTTCGCGAGTTGATCTTCAGTTCCAAAAAATCCTCCAGCCGCACTACCAAATCCACCAACAACACCACCCAGTGCTTGCATTCTTTGCATTTCTGATTGGTGAGCCGCAGCTCCAGCTTGCGCCATTTCTTGATGACTCATTTGCTGTAAGCTCCCATGTTTTTGTAGTTCCAATTGTTGCTGTTGGCTTTGTCCTGCCCTCTCCATTTGTTGTATCTTCGCTGCTTGACCTCTTTCTGCCATTATATTTCTAGATTCTTGTTGCCCTATACTAGCAGCTGATCTTTGTGCGGCTAATTGACCTTGTTGCGATAACGATTGAGCTAATGACGCAATACCACTACTACCAGCTGCACTTTGCAAAGTTTGCATTATATTAGCTTGACTTTGTTGAAATGTCTCTTTTTCAAATTGAGCTTGTTTTTGATTTATGGTCAAATCTTCCATCGTGTTTTCCATGTTAAGATATGGATTACTAGTGTCTAAATCTTCATATATAGCTCTTATTCTATCACGTTCAGTTCTAGCTTTTGATTCTATATCACGTTGATATTTTCTTTCATCTTTAGCGGCTTTCATCTGATAAAGGCCAGCAACTCCTTGCCCTATGCCACTTATTATTTGTAATGGATTAAAAATCATATTTGTTATATTAGTTTATTACTTTATTATAGTCACATTTTTTGCTTATTATTTACTACTTTCATCAATCTCGCAAGCGGCAGAAAACATCTCTGCTTTTACTTCAGAATTGTTTTTAAATTTAACAGCACCGTAATATCCTAAAATAGAAGACATGTTAGCCCTATTGTCTTTAGCAAAAAATATAAAATCTGTTTCAGTAGGTGGTGTAGTATCCGCAGAAATATCGCAAGTTATTTTAAAAGAAAAATTATTTACGCCCAAACTATTAAGAATAGTAGTCGTAGTTGAAATTTCAGTCAAATCTTCTGGTATTTCAATCACCTGATTTACACTATTTGATGTTTGTACAATATCTGTTATTTCACCAATAGTCACTATATCACTCTGATCTGCATTTTGAAATCCTCCTAATTCAGCGTTAGGTGTTGCATAAAAAGCAATATCACCAATTTGCATAGAAGGTAAATGTTTTAAATCGTTAAATGTAAGTTCAATTGTGGGCATAATTAAAATTTTAAATTAAGTGTATATTTTATCTAAATCCAATACCATAGTAACATCTTTTGTTCCCCATTTATGTATAACTACGTTAGCAGTAATAGTAAATGATGCAGCGCCTCCAGCTAAAGTATCTTTTATTCCTACGATTTCTATATGTGTACCACCATTATTTTCTGGAATCGAATTAGTCCAACTACAACTAGTAGTTGTTGGACTAGAATTAAAAGCTTCAGTACTAGACCAAATAACATTATTACCAACTCTAGAGAATGTTCCACTAGCATGAGTAACACTATAACTTATAGAAAAAGTTCTAGGAGATTGTAAATTACTCCCGTTGTGAGATAATGTTCCAGACTTTTTTCTTAAATAACTTAAGTCCGAAGGAAAAGCGTTAGGTTTTCCAATTGCGTAAACAGAAAATGCATCAGATTGATCAGGTACTACCATTTTACCAGAAGTAGCTGTACCTATTAATAATCTTAACTTAGGATTCATATACTGATTAATTGTATATGTTGGTAAAGTTGAAGATATAGTTGAATTTAGCGTTGTTGTTAAATTTCCATTAACATCTCTTTTGGGAAATAAGTTTATATCATAACTTTGTTCTCTTGTAAATACTGCTACTTGATTATTGTTTACAGTTATTGCTTCAGAAAGAACACATACTGTAGAACTATTTATAGCTGTTACCGTAATATTAGAATTAGAATCTATACCTTTTAAATTATGAGGAGCGATAACTATATTTAATTTATCACCAACCCTAACATTTGTTAAAGCATCAAATGTAGCTGTGGTAGCTCCAGTTAAAGCCCCATCAATTGCCGTTGTTAATATAGTAGAATTATATGCTGGTAAATTTTGGAAAAAATAATAGTCTTTATTTGTAGCAACACCAGTTGATAAAGCTGCCCCTTTAACTAATTTTATATTTAAAGCATCAATACTTCCATATGTATAATCTAATACTGTAGTATTGGCTAAATCAGTATCTAATATAGATTTGCCATCAGTATTATCAGTTACTGTTAAATCTAATTCAGCCTCTTTTGTTCCGTATATTCTTATTTTTCTATTCTCGCCACCAGCGTCAACTGTAGTGCTACCAAAATTAACTTTAGTTATTTGTTTTGTAGTTGAAAAAGTCGGTATAGCTTTTACTTCATAGTTTAATATAACTTTTGATCCTGATTTAACAGAAGTATCTACATTGTTTTTATAAACTACATTAAATATATACCTAGTTATAAAATTATTACTATCTCTCACTACACTAGACAAAGATAAACGCATAATATTTTCATCTACGTTTTGATAAGTAAAATACGGTTGTCTTCTAAAATAATAATTTGCTGCAGCGTCTAATTGTATTATAGCGATGAATTTTGCCTTATTAGGGGTTGCCTCTCCTATTAACGTCGTTGTTGTTGTGGCGCCAACCGTGCTCTCAGCCACAGTTACTCCGCCACCCCCTGAAATAGTTGTAGTAACGTTAGCATCAGTATTTTCAAAAACTGTTTGTCCTACATCTACATTTACAGTATCTACTTCAAGAAAAGTAGCTGCCCCATCAATATCTATATTTAAAGTTATATTGCCAGTTATAGTAAACGAAGATTGAAAGTTTACAGTAGCTATAACCGTATTTAGAGGAGCATTAGCTGTTCCGCTATTAGTAAAAGCTACTGAAGAAACCTCGGAAGGCAATGCGCTACCTATTGAAAAATCAGTAGCTTGTATAACATAACCTACATTAGGAGTTATTGTCAATGTTCCTGAGGAAATCATATTCGCATTAGCAACTTGATCTCCTATGGTTTCTATAGCCGTAAATGTTGATACTGTATAATTATTAGCCATTACTATTCATTTTAAGGTGTGTCACCAGTGTCTTGTATTGTTATTGTAGCATTATCATTTGAACCAATTCCATATTGAGCCACATCTGGAAATCCAATTCCTTGAACTGAAAACTCGCTAGCATCTAAATTAGATAACGTTGTTTGCAATCCATTTATTTTATTAAACCATTTATTTTCTTTTTTAATAAACTCAGTCACGCCACCTTCTTGCATATCAGTATTAAAACTATCTACATACCAACCACGTGAGGCTGACAAGTTATAATAATTATCATCTTCTAGATTTAGAATAATTCTAGATTGACTTCCTTCATAATTTACGGTTTTAAATGATTTAATAGAACCTGGAGAGTCATTAAATACAATTTCTACTTCAGATTCTACAGTGTTGATTCCATAAAAACTATTTCTACCAACCGTAGTTCCGTTAGAATCTACATCAAGATAATGTTCATATATTTTATTATTTTTTGCTGTTAAGTATTTACCATTAACAGATACGCCAGTTAGTGGTATGAATGATTTAAAACTTACCCAACCCTTACTTCCTTCGTTAAAAGAAACTGTAGTGGGTTGGTCTTCCGTTGTTTGTAAAACGTCTTTTATATTTAATGTAGCATTATACTCACCATTAACAGCATCAAAAGTACCAACGATGGTATCACATGATTTCAAATTTTCTCTAAAATATGTTCTCATACCGACGTTTGATATTGGTGTTAATCCATCATTAGATAATCTTAAAACAGCGCCTCTTTGCTTATCAGTAAAATATATTCTATATTGATCTGCTGCTAATGATTCTGGATTTTTAGATATTCCGTATTCGCCGACAAAAGGTGTTGCATCACCTAAAACCCTATTAGTTGCCACCAGTTGAGGATTACCATCAGCATTAAATACAGCGTCTTTGTTAGCTAAAACTCTTAATACTTTATCTTCAGAAAAAACAACAATATTATTTTCTCTAGTTTTAAGAGCTTGAATAGAACCATATGATGGGTTTAAATTTTTAGTAATCTTTTCACCCATGTTAAATTCATTTAGATTATTAACACTTGATATAGAATTAAACAATCCTGAATGTATTAATCCACTACTTATTCTTTCTTCACCGTATTCTAAAAATATAGAAGAAACTCTACATCCATTGTCTATTTGAGGTGTATTAAAGTCATCTCTTATTCTGTCTGATTCTACACCGTTACCAAATGAGTAGCAATTAAACCAACCTAAATCTGTAGAATATTTATAAACATCTTGGTCTATTTCATATCTACCAGTTACTTGAATAAATTTAAGATCATCAACTACCGTTGGTACTGATGATATAGGTGGCTTACTTATTATAAAAAGAGAGCCAAAGAATACAGCTATTACAAAGGTTCCTGGCTGTATATTGGTTCCTATTACTTCATACCCAGCTAGTGTTGTGTCTCCTTCTGGATCCAAATCTTGGTTAAATCCTGCTAATGTTTCTGTTACGTAAATTAGACCAGCGTTAGCATCTTGAGCATTTGTACCTACTACACCATCTACGTTTTCTGTTCTTGAAGAAGGAATACTAGTTAATGCGTCACCATCTTGCATAACAGTAGATCTATGATCAATTATTTTAGATCTAGTTACTGTTCCATCTCTATTTTCAAAATTAATAATATCATTTATAGCTATACCATTAGCGGAATTACCAACAATATCGACAGTAACATTAGAAAGTTCCTCATTTACTATATAATTCAATTTTATATACTTATCGCCAAAAGCTTCTGCGATAACACAAGCTGGTAAATTAACCTCTTCTATACCATTAGCTAGTTGTCTGTTGTCCATTGTTATTGTGCTAGCATTTGAAATTATATTAGAAGCTCCAGTAAAGTTTTGTATGTTATCTTTATTTAATTTTAGTGGTATAGCCCTACTAGCCTCATAGTAGATATCTAAATCTTTTGATTGCTTAGGTTCTGTTTCAAAACAAGCAGATCCAGTTGTTACAGCTACATCTAATATATCTTCTGTTGATTTATATTCAACTAAATTTATTTTAATACTATTTCTACCATCATGTCTAAGACTTCCACGAGGATCCCAATTTGTAACATCTATACCCGTACCAGCCTCAACATTATTAGTTGCTAGATTAACTCTTCCAAAGACTGTAATTATTGATTGTCTTTTTCTTAAACTTTGTTCCCCACCAACAAAATTTTTACTTGTCATAACCATATTAGTAGTATAAACAGTAGGCCAGCTGTATGCGTAAGGTCCCTCACCGTATGCTGCCCAATAAGAGTTGTTTATCACTTCATAAATACTACCTGTGGGATCTCCTCCAATTCTAAATTGTGTGCCTACCATTCGCATTTTAGAGAAAAATTCTGATACTGCAGAAGGAAAACTTCCATCTTCATTATGTACTACAGAAAATATAAAATAATCTTTTTCGTTGGGGTTTTGTTGTTCTATAGAAGGCGTACTACCTAAACCAATTGGTAAATCACTTTCATCTTCACCAGTAATAGGACTGATATAGTCAATTTCCCAATTAACTGCTCCTTCCGTATTTTGCACTCCATAATAAAATCCGTTACCTTCGTTGTAATCTTCTATAGTTCTAGTGTTAGCATTATCAATAAATATTCTAGTACCACTACTTGATTTCGAATACTCGTCCCAAAGTGCCCAAAAAGTCTCTGTTGATGTGTCATTTATACCAAAATCATCTTCAATATTACTGTTTGAAAAAACACTTTCAGTATTAGCGCCGTATGTATCATCAGTAATACCCCCATCAGTTAAATTATCCCAACTAATTTCATTATAAGTCCCGTCATTAGTAGGATCGTCCTCTGCGGGGTTTGTATATTTACTAGAAATATAACATATATCATAAGATTTACCAGGAATATTAACATATTCACCGTCTGCTATGCTTTTGTTTATTACTCTAGTTCTTAAAACATCGTCGGCTTCTATTTTAACAAAAAATCTACCATCAAATTCAGCTTTAGATTGAGGTACGTCGTCTGCAAATTCCATATAATAATATATATAATCTGGATCTTCAAGATTATCTACATCTTCTGTATCTAAACCAGACACAGCCAAATCGTTTGTAAAGTAAGCATGTGCATTTACTTCTTCTATTTTAAATTCTGTTTCAAGAGCAACTCCGGGTCGATCAGTATCAGCATCTTCTACTGGTCTTATTATTTGAGAAACGGTATTCCAAGGCCCTTCAAATGAAGCGGCTGGCGCTGTAAATCCAATTGTTGGAGTACCTGCGTTATACCAATCAGCAACTATTCTAACTTTAGGGGTACCTTTAAAATCACTTCTCTTTATATTAATGCTCTCCCAAAAATTACGATCTGTGGTAATTTCTCTTTTACCATAAAGACCTACAGGGATACCATCTGTAATTGAATTATCATCATTTGCTACATTATAAACACCTTTTTTGTCTATTGGTACCCTTGTAAATTTCCTTTCATTCAATTTAACATAGTCTGGGGCTTCGTTTTCTATAGCTATTACTTTATATCTAGCTTTTTCTTCAACTGGCGTTTGACTACCTTGTTCATTTTTTAATATTAAATAAGTCTCTTCATCAATCTTATTTCTATCTGCTGAAGGAAAAGATACCCAAACGTTACCGTCCTTAGCATCATACCATCTATCCATTATTAAATTGTAATATTCGTCAGATGTTTCTTTTATATAATATTTTATATAATCCATCCATTCTAATGGTTCTCCTACGTCTTCCCAATTTGGTAATAAAGAAAATGAATTTTTAAGATGTGATCTATTTTTTGTAATACTAATATCTCCAGTTACTGTTTCGTTATTTATAGCATTGTATCCATTAGCTATAACTGGCGTTTCTCTACCATACTTATCTCCAAATACCATTCCTACTTTATAATCTCTAAGTGATTTTATTGATTTTTTTGGTATTAATGACATTATTTTACTACTATTTAAACTTTGCTTTACACCTACTGGTATACTCATATCATATCCTTGTAGATAGTTTCCATATACTATTCTGTTAGCCGTCGTTTCTTGAGCTATTGCTGATCTTGGTACATTATCCCATGTTCTTATTAGTTGATTAGATGGTAGTGCTCTTTCTATAATATCAGATGTTATTACCAAAGAACCTGTTTTATTTGTATCTCCTTGATTTAACAAACTCCATTCTTCATCTATTTTTCTTTTTATACTTTTAACAACATATACATTTTGATCATCTGAAGTTTTCCAAAGTATGTCTATAGCCTTTACATCACTTGGTCTTATTGAATCATCTGGTATAAAATTATTTACAGATAAATATCTTAAATGGTTTTCCATACCATCATTAAAACCTTTTGATTGAGTATATAAAAAATTACCTGGTAAAAACGCTAATTCTGACCAAGGTGAAAATGCAGAATATTCATTATCTTCGTATTTATATCTATATGCAAATCTACCAAACTTATCTTCAAACAAAGCATTTGATTGTTCAAGTTTAACTATAAAACTATCTTCGGTTCCATTCAAATTTTCATCTACAAAAACCATTAATAATTTTACTGTAGGAAATTCATCTAAACCATTAGTAACAACTTGTCCTCTTAATACTACTGGATTAACACCCACATCTTCAGTAAACGTAAAAACATCCCCTTCTCTAACATCTACATCATTAGGAAAAACTATTTCTCTATGATCTGTTCCTGCCACTGGAGTATTAGGAATATAATTACCACTAACGAAAGGAGGATCACTTATTACAAACGTTGTGTCACCTGGTCTATCGGATTCTCTCATTATAAGAGTTGGGACGGTGGTTGGTTTTTTCTTTATAACGATAATATGTTCTTTTTTTATATCGCCATTTTCTAATTCCTCTATAGTATTAATATTAACTAAATCTCCTGATTCTGGATCATTTACAAATAGTTGAGTATGTGTCGTTCCATTGTTAGTGGTGCCACCTATATTAGTACCCCTTTCTGATCTTTCTATATTTATTTTTTTTGGTTCGTTATTGCCATCTGTCCAAAATAATAATTTATCTAAAACATTTATTCCAGTTATTAATTTTTCGTAATCGAACTCTAATACTCTTTCTGGGTGTACAAATTTGAATACTATTGCTGTACTTAGATTTGTTGTTTGCCTACTTGCTAAATAAATAACATCACCTACTATTTTAGTTATTCTAACACCTTCAATTGAAGGAGTAGTTTCGTCTGTATCAGTAAACAATAGATGATCTCCGTCAGCTTCTTGTGCATAAATAATCATACCAGCTCTATATTTACTACCATTACCACCACCAACTTCAAAATTAGTAAAAGCTGTAGTTGTACCATTTGGAGGACTTTCAGTATCAGTTCCAGTAAACACATCAGTGGCTGTTCCTGTTACTGCAAATTTATCTACAAATATAGGCACAGAAGTATCACCATTTGTTCTAGCTTCAATTATGGTATCAACCCAAACAACTTCATTAGTTGTTCCAGAAACTGGAGTGATCTCACTAACTAGTAAATTTTCTATACCATCATTTGGGGTTGGAGCGGCTGCAAAGAAGTATGCAACATCATTTTTTTCGTCAGCAACACTACCTACTATTTGAGTAGTTTTAGTATCATATCCAGTTGTTAGATATGAAGAACCACCTGGTAGTTGAGCATTACCTTGAATATTTTGAACGGTCCCAGCATCACCAAGTCCATCAGAATCACCATCAGTGGTTCTAACTTGTATGTTCATTGCATCTCTATACTGACCGTTAGGAACAAGTCTCTCATCGAGATCTTTGTTCATTCTACCGGTTGTAAATGTGTGTTTAATTTCCGGCATAATTATTTAATTTGTTTA
>TARA_R110002020_G_scaffold79315_7_pt1 | contig 10445 bp, 13 predicted proteins | sample TARA_R110002020 | Tara Oceans TARA_R110002020 (sample SAMEA4396489) | marine metagenome | biome: Westerlies Biome; feature: [MES] marine water layer (ENVO:01000295) within the mesopelagic zone...; material: water (ENVO:00002006), including particulate matter (ENVO:01000060) such...
GTAATTGGAACTGGAATGCTTTACCTAACCCTACATGTGCACAATTAAATGCTAAATTTAACACTCCAGCATTACAAGCTATAGGGGATTGTAGTGGTAATCTAACACCAGGACCACACAATTTTAACCATAAATGTAGATATGATTGGATGGTTGCTCAAGCAGCAGCTGGAAACTGTTGTGGTAATATTTCGGATGTTTGTTGTGATAATCCTGGATATCTAAGTGCAACATTAACCCCAATACCAGGGCCAAGTAGTGGTAAATGTCTTAAACAAGGATTTATTAATAATAAAGAGGCTGGGTACCAACAATATGGTTGTCCTTGGTTACAAAATGTAATGAATACTCTTAATACTAATATAGCTAACGCTACTAGTAATTCTGTTTTATGTTCTTTACATGGAAGAAAAAGTTGGTTAACAACATTTATGAATGGAGGTAACGCTTATAACGCAAGTATAGTGGTAAATCCACCTTGCTAAAATATAATTAAATAAAAAATATGACTAAAAATATATATAACGTATCGGAAGAAGAAAAAAATAGAATTAGAAATCTTCATTTAACTGAATCAGATAGTCCAGCTATTAAGTCTACATTAAAAGAAGCTAGTGATGGTGTAGACGCGGACACACCTATGGTAGATATTAAGTCCCCAATGACAATGGGAGATAATGAACCTAAACCTCAAGCTAGAGGAGCAGCAGGATGTAAAGATGTTAGAGTTGCTGGTTGTCCAGGAACATCTGGTGCTTATAGAGTATGTGTAACTATTGATGGAAGTACACCAACCCAAAGTAATATAGGTGACCATATTATATATACACCATGTACTACTGGTAATCCAGGGGCACTTGCATGTCCTATTGGAAGAGTTATAGAGGTATGTGGGCCTGGTGGAGTAGGTTGTAGTAGTTTACAAAATTATCAAATAGGAAACACACCATTTCCACAATCAACAGTACCTGATTGTAATTATATCACAGGTGGTGGTGGTTGGAGATGTCATCCTCAAGACGGGTGTGTAGATGTTTCACAACATTCTGGAGTAGCACAATTCGCAACTCAACAAGATTGTTTAAATAGTGGATGTGTACCTATAACAACCTATGATTGTAAAATGGGAGGTCCTTTGTCTACTGGTCAAGGTAATTGTGTACCTGTACAAGGAAGTGGAGGACAATACCCAACACAACAAGATTGTTTAGATGATTGTGCTAGAGAGAAAAGATTTGAATGTGTACCAATGGAAACTGGACCAGGTCCGGGAACGATTAGTGAACAATCAACTACTTCTTTCCACTGTATACAACAAGCAATGGGACAATATACTACTATGTCGGATTGTCAAAAGAACTGTGGTGGTGAAAGAGAAGGTCATTGTATTAATTGTGAAGAAGGTATAATGAATACCTTATCATCATTTGGAACTAAAGAATGTCCTGATGGTTGGACAATGGTAACAAATTTACAACAAGGCCCATGTTATGAATGTGACGGTAACGGAAATTGTATAGGTCCTTCTTGGGCATATGGACCAAACGTTTATAATAGTCAACCTGAATGTCAACAAGGAACAGCTACTCAACCAGCATGTACACCAGCTCCAGGATGGGAGTGTGTTAATAATAGTTGTGTACAAACACCAACTGGACAATACCCTACACAAGCTATTTGTCAAGCTCAAACTAACTGTGGTCAACCAACATTATGGGAATGTGATACGACCAACGGTTGTTCACAAACTGCAAACGGTACTTACCAATCCCAAACACAATGTGAAACAGCATGTTGTCAAGATATAATTAGTAATTGGAGTTGGGCACAAGGTAGTCAATCAAACCCTTGTCAGAAATTCTATAACATGTTCGGACCAATGGGAGCTATAAACCCTAACACCTTACCATTTAACCAAGAATGTATTTATAATTATTTATTAAATCTTATCTTGAACCTTGGAGGGCCATGCGTACAAGGAAACTTTATAAATTTACTAGATAATTTTATGTCTGGTAATAATCAATGTTACGGTAATCCAGCAAGTGGTGGTGTTCAAGGTAATCCTGCACAAAATAGTGTTTGTGGTAAACAAGCCCAATTCTGTAGTGCACTTCCAATGACACCTAGTAAATACTTTAAGTGTCAATACGCTATACAATTTGCTAACAATAATGGTTGTGTGTGTTAATAAGATAATTAATTAAGTAAACAAAAACTATGACCAAAAATATATTTAAAGTATCAGATGAAGAAGCTAAAAGGATTAGAGTTCTACACGAAAGTGAATCAGAAAATAAAAAAATTGATTCTTCATTAATTACTGAACAAGCACAATGTGGTGGTCAAGGTCAAACACCAGGTAAAGCTGTTCATTGGCAAGGGTGTCCAGGAACACCTAATTTATTAAATCCATTTCCTTGTGCTATGGTTGACAATCAGACACCACATAGTGGTATGATTGGTTGGAAAATAAATGTAGGTGGGGGACATATGGGTTTTTGTGCGACAATTACGTCAATATCAAACTTTGGTGGGAATCTAACATCATCAACACCAACACCTTTAGAAAGGTCAAATAGTTGTACAGACTGTGATACACCATATAATACTGGTACAGGTGGTGGTATAACATATAATTGTAATAATGGTAATTGTATTGGTATACCCGGAAATTCAGGAACATACGCCACAATGAATGATTGTCAACAAAATTGTCAACCACCTATCCCTTGGTTGTGTGACGGTAACTATAATTGTATCCAATCCCCAAATGGACAATACGCAACTCAAGCAGCTTGTCAAGCAGACTGTAATGAACCAGCTTATAGTTATGATTGTAATACGACCATGGGTCAATGTTATCAAGTCGCAGGTGGTGGAGGTCAATATGCTGATTTAGCTACTTGTAACCAAAACTGTGAATACGACGGAAAATGGTCTTGTCGAAAATATGATACTCACCATGATGATGGTCGACATACTCCAGACCTTCCAATGGAACTGGGAGAGAGTAATCACTTTAATCCGATGCCAACATCTGGTCATCATTGTGTTAAGGACCCTAATGGTCAGTACAATAGCCAACAAGCTTGTCAAGCAAATTGTCCACCAAGAGCACCAGAAGGAGAACACTGTATTAATTGTGAAGAAGGTATAATGAATACCTTATCAGCATTGGGATATAAAGAATGTCCTGACGGATGGGTTCTAGTAGCAAACTTACAACAAGGTCCATGTTATGAATGTGATGGTAACGGAAACTGTAATGGTCCTTCTTGGGCTATGGGACCAAATGTTTATAATAGCCAACTTGAATGTCAAAATGGTACACCTACAAAACCAGCTTGTACGGGAGGACCTGATGAGTATGAATGTGTTAACGGACAATGTGTAATTCAAGCAAATGGCCAATATACAGGACCAACAGCGTTAGCAGATTGTCAAGCTAATTGTGGTCAACCATCACTATGGGAATGTGATACAAATAATGGTTGTTCCCAAACTGCAAATGGTACATACCAATCCCAAACACAATGTGAAACAGCATGTTGTCAAGATGTAATTAATAATTGGAATTGGGCACAGGGAAGTCAACAAAACCCTTGTCAGAAATTCTATAATATGTTTGGCCCAATGGGTGTTATAAATCCTAATAATTTACCATTTAACCAAGAATGTCAATACAATTATTTATTAAATCTTATCTTGAACCTTGGTGGTCCATGTGTACAAGGAAACTTTATAACTTTATTGAACGGATTCTCTACAGGTAACAATGGTTGTTATGGTAATCCAGCAAGTGGTTGTCAAAATGCAACTTCACCAGGATGTCCACATCAAAATAGTATATGTGGTAAAAGGGACCAATTCTGTAACGCATCACCGATGACACCTAGTAAATACTTTAAGTGTCAATACGCTATAAGTTTTGCTAATAGTACTGGTTGTATTTGTTAAAGGGTTTTAATAACATCTAAAGTAATGTCAGGGTATTCTTCTAGAGTTTCAGTGACAGCGTTAATCCACTTATCTTTATCTTCCCAGTACTTAATATGAGTGCAGTTAGGGTATTTCTCTAGGATTTTTTTAACTCTGGTTCCTTTGTGACGGTCCTCACTATCAATTAAGTAGTAACCATCAAACTTATAACCAAAAGTTTTTAGAATAGTTTTTAGAGAGGACTCAAGTTCAGACACTCTGTTGGATAACAAAAAGATTGGTCCATCATTTCTTTGTACAGCATCCTGATAGTCCATCTTTGTTCTTTTAATTAATTTAAAATCAAATGAGGGGTCTAAACTTTCTTCTGTCATCATATAAGTTAAAGAGTCTTCATAAGGTATTCTGACGATAGTATCGTCGAAATCAAATAGGTATATTGTCATATTTTATTTTTTTTACAAAGATAGTGAATATATTTTAATTATCGCTATCACATTTGTAGTTTTTACACGGGTCGTATAAACTATACGTAAGTGTTAATTCTTCTCCCGCTTTAATTAGTTTGGATGTTTTCATTTTTAGATAATCACCACATTCATATAGTTCACAGTTTGAAGTTTCAGAATGATTAACAAAACCACCCAAAGGTGTTCTTATAAAATCTGAATGGAAGTCTCCACTATCATTTTTTATGTGTGAAATTCCTAAATCTTCATTTTTTGGTAATTGTTCAGTGGTAAATATTCCATTACCTTCAATGTGTGAGTAATCTATATAAAGTGTACGGGGTAAAGGTCTGTAAGGTTTCATTTTTGTCATTTTAGTTAGTTAATAATAAGATAAATAAAAAACATAAATATTAAAATACACAGTATAAAATAAGACCAATAATATCTCTTTATAAATTCTTTAGGTTTCTTCTTTAGAACTTTAACTTTAAGTTCAAACCTATCTCCATTAGCGATTAATAAAAGATGGGTTCTAACATTACCATCCACAATCCAGTCACTAGAATTTACTTCTATATAGTCAAATTTTTCAGGGTCGTAACCATGAGTAGTTAAAGAGTACTGAAGGTCATCGAAATACTTTTCTCCCATCCCATTATATATTAAACTATCCCAGTTATTCTCCCTCAACATTTTATATTTAATAGAGTTTTTACTTCTAAGATTATATTTGGATTTTAATTGTGATACAGGTAAAGTCTTTATTTCAAAATCTTTACCATATAAAACTTTCTCATACCCAAGTGAGTTTACCCAATCCCAAAAGTCCCAATTTTTATTTATTCCCATACCGTTGATAATAATTTCTTTTGTTTATCAGTTAAAGTATAATAAAAATTTAACCACTTGTCGTCAGAACTATTGATGTTTTTATAATACCCTCCGAATATTGATTTAGGGTCCATTCTTTGCCCTTCCATAAGGTATACAAAACTAATTCTTTTTAATATTTTCTTTTCTTTTGACATTGTATGTTTTTATTTAAATATAATATTTGTTTTTCTTTTTTTCAATTAATATTTATAATAAAACTATATAAGTGAAAGATATTAAATTAAATAACATAATTAGAAATATTTTAAGAGAATCTATACCAGGTAACCCTAAAAGTTATTCTACAGCTACTGGTTTATATGGTAATGTACAACCAGCTCATAATTTTAAATCTAGAGGTCCAGTTCCAGGTAGAATGTATTCTCCAGGATTTAACTATGAGTCTCAAGGCCCATTAGGTGTTAGTTATTTTATGGAAGATGATGATGAAGGTCCTAATCCTTGGGCTGTATGTACTTCTTCACTTGGATTAGAAGGAAAGAAAAGGAAAGACTACACCCAATCAGAAAAAACTAAGTATGAAAAATGTGTATTAGGTATGAAAAAAGAAATAAAAGAAAATCATAATAGAAGAAGATTTAACGAATCTAAACATGGTGGTTCTTATATGGCAAAAAAACAGTTATGGGGTATAGCTCAAAAAGCTCAGGAAATGGCAGAAAGACTAGAAGACAATACTCAATTAGAAGATTGGATGGAATCTCATATAGCAAAAGCGGATTCTATGATGGACTCAGTATATGATAGTTTTGACTACGATAACCAAATGGAGATGCCTGGATTCGAAGGAACAATGGATGCACTTGATGATTTGACTATTAGAGAACAAGAAACTGAATATAGAGACGAGGAATCCGGTAAAAGAGTCAAAAGTTCAGTACAATTAGATGTGATGACTGATTATTTAATAGATATTCATACTATGGTTGAAAACATGGAAGAAAATTTAAGTAGACGATGGTCTTAATATATAATAAACTATTTATAATAAATGAAAAACAATAAACTAATATCAGAAATACTAAGAACTAAACAACTTAGTACTTACGATAGTTCTTTGACTTTAAATGAACAACAACTAGGAGACGCTAATAATGATGGTGTTGTAGACCAAATAGATTTAGATTATGTAAATAATAATTGGTTACAACCTGGTGATGTTTATGATAGTAGTGATAGAATAGTTAATTTAGATGATTTAACTTTAGTAACTAATAATTGGGGACAAGGACAATCAACAGGAACACCAACAGGAACAACTACAGGAACAACAGTAAACTATGGTAACAGTGCTGTACTAGAAATATGTCCAGGAACACAACCACCACCACCACAAGGACCTTTGAATAGTCCTTGGGATACTGCACCTAGGGGACTTAATATTGATGGAAACCCAGTAACAGTAGCGGATATTGGTAAGACTATACAACCACAACCAGGTGTACAATATACAGTTAAAAGTGTAACACCACTAACTTCAACCCCACCATCAGGACCACATATGTGGACTACATCGCCAGGACCTTGTCCACGACCAAATGCTTCTACTGGAACAACGACTGGTACAACAACAGGAACAACAGGAGGACCAACTCCAAGACCATCATCACCTTGTAATAAAACATGTCAACAATTGGCACCAACATTTAAAAAGGTGGTAAGAAATAATATGGCTAAAAGAAAGAACCCAAAAAAGTGGTTAAAAAATAGAATAGAAACATTACAAAATAAACTTAAGAGAGTTAGAGGAAATAAGTGTAAACAAAAAAGACTTAAATGTAAGATAGCTGTTCTAAAGGCTAGAACTAAATAATAATATAATATAATATAAGATAATGAAAAACAATAATTTAATACAAGAAGAAATAAATAGAGCAAAACAACTATGGGGTTACGATGCCAGTAAAACTATATTTGAACAGACAACAGGAAATACATCAAGTAATTGTCTTGGAGTTAAAACACTCACGTTTTGTACAGGTGGAACATATAACAATTGGGGGAATTATATGAGTACTTGTGGAACTATTAATGGACAACCACTAACACAAAATGATGTGGGTAGGGTGGTTATACAATACCAAGGTACAGGTCAGGAATTCACAATCGACCAAGTACAAGGTATAGGAGGTATATCATTCAGTACATATTACAATGATTTTTCTAGTACTTCTTGTCCAAATACAAACACAGGAACAACAGGAACAACAACAGGAACAACAACAGGAACAACAACAGGTGGTCCAATGTCAGCAACACTTAATGCGTGTAGTGGAGGAACATCTACTACTTACCATTCCCTAACTCTAAATGGTAATAATTTAACTCAATCGGATATTGGTAAAACTATAATGGATAAAATGACTAGTATCGGTAATTGGTCTGTCTCTCCATTACATGGTACAATTACAGCTATTTCTCCTAATACTACCTATAACGCTTACGTTCCTGATTGTGTTGAAGTACCGTGCGGTCCAACACCTGGAACAGGAACAACAGGAGGAGGTTGTAATGCAGCAGCATGGCCAAATTATAATACTTGGGTGAACAATTGGACAAATAATAACGCATTCAACTCAAGTAATCCAAATCAACCTTGTAATCATATTTGTAAAAAAATCCAACAATGGACTATGATGTCAACAGGTACAGTTCCATTAAGTCCTCGTAAGGATAATATAATACAATGTAAATTAGACACCGGAAATAATGAAGCACAACTTAACGGGTGTAGTTGTTAAATTAACTAATCTATAAAATAAAACTATGAGAAATAATAATTTAATACAAGAAGAAATAAATAGAGCAAGACACCTATGGGGTTATGATACCAGTAAAACTATATTTGAACAAGCTACTGGAAACACAGGAAACACAGGAACAACAACTGGAACCACTACAAATACAGGAAGTACAGGAACAACTGGAAATACTTTTGTGGGACAAACCTGGAAAAATGCTTTTAAAACTAGGATGGCAAGTAAATTTGGACCTCCAGGTGCTACCAGATTAAACCAGATAACTCAAGCAAGGAAACCACAAGCTCTGAGATTTTTAGTAAAAACAAAAGCAAAATTGGTGAATAAAAGGAATAATGTTAATGCAGGTTCTGCCCACTATACCCAACTTACATACAAGATAGATAATGTAACCATGATAGCAAGGAACATGTATCAGACAGTTATATAACAAATACTAATATGAAAAAAATTAAATTAACAGAAACAGAACTAACTAACTTAATCAAAAGAGTTATAATACAAGAAGAAGAAGGACTACCTGCAGAAAGAGATGGTTGTCAATGTTGTAGAGACCTTGTAGCAAAAGTTGGTACAAAAGCATTAACAGCCAGTGGTGGTCAAGGAGGAGGATGTTGTAAATATTGTAAACCAGGTAAGTCAGTAAAAGGTCCCGCAATGACTTCAATACAAATGATGAATGAAACTGATGGTTGTAATGGTCCTAAATGGTGTCCTTGTTGTATGACAGGATATGAACAAGCGTGTAAAGACTGCTGGCGAGAACAAAATAAACCATACGACAAAATGGGGGAAAAATATTCAGATATAGAAAAACAAATGGGCACTAAAGATAATGAAATAACAGAATCAGATTTAAAAAGAATAGTTAAAAAAGTTATAAAGGAACAATCAGGACCTAATTGGCAGACTGTACAACAACAATGGGCAGGAGGAGTACCACCTTCACCACCACAAGCTTTTTTAAATAATATGGCAAATATGGGGTGTGCAGGAATGAATAGTAGACTGACTGTATTATATAATAAATTAACCAATCAATTAGGAGGTGGTGGAGGACCTCAGGGTGTAAGTGGTACACACCCATTATGGCAGAGTCAACTAGCATCTAAGATATATTGGCTTGCATATGAAGGAATACCTAATTGTTAGTAATAATATACTAAACTTATAAAACCCTACAGAAATGTGGGGTTTTTTTATACAATAAACGGAACGTTTCCGGTTATTTTTCGTATAATAATATAGACAAACAAACTACTAACCTTTAATACTACCACTATGTACAAAGAACTAATCAAAATCGGACAGAAGAACATTCAATACTTAAAATCCTGTATGAATATATGTGAAGCTCAGTTATGGGGTGGTACTAAGAGAATGAAAGATAAGTACATGAGACAATTAGAATACTTCAAGAAGAAATTAAAGGAAGAGGAAGTATACATAGACTACTATACTCAGGAGTTAGAGTTAGACAATAAGTTAGACAATGAGATAGATAACTACTACAATCAGAGACAAGTACAAACAGCTTAGTTTAGAAAGTCCTTACTATATCTCCCCAGATACCTCACATCACTGTGAGGTTTCTTTTTTCATTAGTATTTATAGTATAATAAAAAGGTATTAATATGGCAGATATATGTGTAGAGTTTCATGGGTATGCGGATTGTGAGGCATGTTGTGGTGCTTGTAGTAGTTGTACTAATATGCAACCAATATCCACTAGTTACCCACATGATGAGGACAACTGTAAATCTAGAGCAGCTGCAATTTGTAGTGCGTCAGTAACACCAGGACAAGGAACGGGTGGTCTAGGACAAGAATATAACCCATACTACGAATATGCAGGTATGGATAACCAAGAAGATAATACATTTGATATTGATAAAACACCAAAAGGTATGGATGACTCTCGCTACGGTATGAAAAGAACAAATATAAAAAAGACACTAGATTTAAGAGAATCAGAATTAGTTAAATTAATTAGTAGAGTTATCAGAGAACATACTGAGTATGGTGGACCCAATCATGACCCAAATACACATTACCATGGTTATAACTGTAACTCAGCAGGATGTGCTCAGGTAAACTCTCCGACAGACCCTAATGTAGGTCAATACTCCACACTTCCTGAGTGTGAAGCAGCATGTACTGGAACATGTAATAAAGACTGCAATCAATTAGTACCTAGTTCTTTTGCCGGTCTGATAGCCAATAAACCATGTAACTGGTTACAGAATAGAGCTAATGCATTTCAAACTAAGATGGGAACCTTAGAACAGTTATCCTGTCAATGGGAAAGAGTGTCATGTAAACTAAAGATGGTAAACGTACGACAGATACAACTCGGTTGTTAATCATATATAAGGTTTAAGTCTTATAACTCCTCTCC
>TARA_R110002020_G_scaffold74100_2_pt1 | contig 10442 bp, 1 predicted proteins | sample TARA_R110002020 | Tara Oceans TARA_R110002020 (sample SAMEA4396489) | marine metagenome | biome: Westerlies Biome; feature: [MES] marine water layer (ENVO:01000295) within the mesopelagic zone...; material: water (ENVO:00002006), including particulate matter (ENVO:01000060) such...
TGTCGGCATTGGTGTTACACAACCTGCTGTTGCCTTAGAAGTCAATGGTTCTATAAGTGGTTCAGCAACCTCAACTGGTTCGTTTGGTAGAGTTCATGTTGCGGATAAAGTTGGTATAGGAGTAACTAGTTTAGGAGTAGAAAATTTTAATATCGGTGATGTATATAAATTCTTTGATGACACCACTCCAGAATTACAAATCCATGATTCTGATGATAATAATTATTCATCAATTGCTTACTCGGATGGAAATTTAAGTTTTTCCTCTAATGCTGGAAATGAAGGTGGTGGAGCTGATACGATTACTTTTCTAACAGAAGGTTCTACAAGAATGCAAATGAATAATAGTGGTTTGCAAATAGGAACTGCTGGTAATGTAACTGATGTTCCATTAAGGGTTAATAGTAAAATTTTAATTCACCAAGATAGTGGAGGTGCTGGAGATAGTGAATTACATTTCGATAGACGACATGATGGCGCTGATGCTAGAATAAAAGCAGTAGCTGGTGCTGGTGGTGCATATGCTACCGAACTTCATTTTGTAACGACTCATGCTAGTAGTGGTGAACAGACTGTTTTACAATTAGATGATAATGGTCATATTTATAGTGACCTTGCTAATACAAAAATAAGTGGCTCATCAACCTCAACAGGTTCGTTTGGTTCAGTTCATACAGCAGGTAATATCGGCATCGGAACAACGGCTCCACCCTCTAAAATAACAATAACTTCTGCTTTAGGTGATGGTCTTAGAATACAAAGAAGTGGTTTTGAATCAACTCATTATGTGTTGTTTGATGGTGATAGTATAAATGCTTATCCAGCAGGTGGTTCTTTAGTATTAAACAATGATGTGGGTAGTGATGTTGTTATGGCAACTGGTGGAGGAAATGTCGGCATCGGCACATCAAATCCTGGAAATCTTTTGGAACTTACAGGCTCTGATAGTGGAGATCCCTTATTAGATATTCACAACTCACACGCTACAAATGGATATGGAATGAGAGTTGGTGCTGGTGATGATAATAATGTTTATACAGCAAGATTTAATAATGTAAGTCATGCTGGATTAATGACTGTTTGGGGTGGTGGTGATGTAGAATTTCATGCAGCTAATGCAAAAATAAGTGGTTCATCAACCTCAACCGGTTCGTTTGGAGTAGTTCACACAGCAGGTCATATCGGAGTTGGCACCACAGCACCCAATATATCTGAAGGTGCTGCTGGTTCAAATGCCGTAACAATTGCTGGTTCTGTTGCTAATAGAAATGCACTTCTTGAATTAAAAGGTACGAGAGCTAATGCTAATGATTTTTCCTCATATATAAGAAATTTTAGTAATAGTGGTGCAACACCAATAACAGATATACAATCTCTCAGAGGAGCAAGTGATACTTCAGGTAGTTTACGAATCCTTGTAAGTAATAAATTAGCTCTATCAATTACAGGTTCAAATCAAAATGTCGGCATCGGCACAGATAGTCCATCAGAAAAGCTTCATGTTTATGGTGAAGCTGGTGGTGGATATATTGCTAGATTTCAAAATGATGGTAATAATGCAAACCGATATGGTATAGTAATACAAGGTGGTGCTGATGATGGAAGTGGTACTACAAATTACATTTTATTTGAAGATGGTGACGGCGGTGATATTGGTGTTGCATCTAATGATTCAGGAACATTTTCTGTAAGCGATTTGTCTGATGCTAGAAAAAAGAAAAACATTCGTGATACGAAAGTAAAGGGATTGGATTCTATAAATGCCATGAAAGTAAGAGACTTTGAATGGATAAATAATGATATGTCGGTTAATGCTGGCCTTGTGGCTCAAGAATTAGAAGAGGTATTTCCTGATGCTGTTACTGAATTTGGAGATGATGATTTATTAGCAGTTTCAAGAGAAAGATTGGTGCCCGTATTAATAAAAGCAGTACAAGAATTAACTCAAAAAGTAGAAGAATTAGAGAAGAAATTACAATGAAAATATTTATATTAAATAAGGGTATTATACTAATATGAGAATACACAATCCATCAATAACAGGAAGTTTATCAATAAGTGGTTCAGGATTATCCATTGATGGGGTAGGCACGTTTAGTGGTTCAACAACCTCAACTGGTTCGTTTGGTCACCTACAAATGAATGGTAAAGATTTACCAAAACTTAACGAAACAGGTAGTTCTATCCATATAGGAAATGGAGCAGGTGCCGCAGATGATGGAAGTGCATCAAGAGGAAATATTTTTGTTGGATTTGAGGCGGGTAATGATACCACGAGTGGGCATAGTAATGTCGCTATTGGAGATAAAGCCTACGATCAGGGAATAGCCAGTACAGATTATAATATTGCTATTGGTAGAGATGCTTTAGGTGGAAGTCATGCTGGTGCAGGTGCAGATAGAACTGTAGCAATCGGAAGTGGTGCAGCGTTTGGTGCAATAAATAATGTTACTGGAATGGTAGCAGTTGGTTACGAATCTCTTTTAGCAGTCACTACTGGAAAAAGAAATACTGCTCTCGGATATCAGTCAGGTAATTCGATTACGGATGGGGAAGATAATGTAATCATCGGTTGGGATGCTGATGGTTCTGGAACTGGAGCAACTAATCAAATCGTAATAGGCAGAAGCGTAACTGGAACTGGAGATAACCAAACCGTAATCGGTAATTCAAGTCAAACTCATGTAATATTTGGTGGTAGCGCCCTAATAAGTGGTTCAGCAGCCTCAACTGGTTCGTTTGGTGTTTTAAAAGTTGGGCCAAGAGCAACTGCTGGTATGGCATTTCAAGTAAGTAAAGGCAATAATGATTTCATTAAAGTCAATAGTACAAATGCTCTTGAACCAATATTACAATTCGGAGACATAGAAGCACTTGGTAATAGTGGTATATTTACAATCGATGGAGCTAATTCAAAATATACTTTTACAGAATATAATGTCGGCATCGGAAACTCAAGTCCTACTTCAACCTTAACCGTAGAAGGTAATATAAGTGGAAGTGGTACTTTAACTTTAGGAAAATACACAGCTGGTAGTCATGTAATTATAAAAACTTCAGCAGACGAGAAAGGTATTAGTATTCAGAATACTGCAAATGCAAGTGCTTTACGAAGTTTGGAGATGTATATAGATGCTAATGGGAAAGGGTGTATAAGAAAAACAAGTGCAAGTGGTTTGGATAATGATTTGTTTATACAACCTAACCACGGAGATGTCCATTTTCCAGGTAGTGGTGATGTTATATTTGCAAATACTTTAAGTGGTTCATTTACTTCAACTGGTTCGTTTGGTGATGGTAGATTTACAGGAAAGGTCGGCATCGGAGATACAACCCCAGCGGCAAAATTAGTTGTAGTTGGTGATGTGAGCATTGGTAGTACCAGTAATGGTTTATATTTTGGGAATACGTCTGGTGTTGGATACATACAAGGAACGGATACAGAAGGAAGTGCTTATAACGCTCTTGGATTTAAGACAAGTGGTAATTATGCGATATATATTGATACTTCGGATAGAGTTGGCATCGGCACAACTACACCTTTTTCACCAGTTCAGATTAAAACTTCATCAGACCCGACAAGCCTTCCTATAGCTTCACAAAACCATTTGGGGTTAGGTGGAGTAGGAACATCAAACGGAATCGTTTCAATAGGTTTTGGTTATGCTGGTGCGACTACTTCATATAGACCAGCACAAATTACATATAAGAATACTCAAAATGGTGGTAATCAAGCTGGTGAATTAGGTTTTTGGACAAGAAACACAACTAATGGTGGAGACAGACCTTTAGAGAGATTACGAATAGAAGATGGTGGAGATATATTATTTCATCCTACTGGTTCAGGTCTAAAAGTCGGCATCGGCACAACTACTCCTGGTTCAACCTTAACCGTAGTTGGTGATATAAGTGGTAGTGGTAATTTTTATCTTAAAAATAATCAAGCACTTTGGATGGGAAGTGCGGCTGGAGCTCCATCTCATAATGCTCTTTTCACAGACACCAGCGACATGCTAATAATGAGAACCAATAATACACTTGCTGTTGCCATAGAAGATAATAATCAAGCGGTTGGAATTGGAGTTGTACCTGAAACTGATTGGAGAAGTACTAATGTTCAAGGTTTACAAGTAGGAGCAGGTGGTTCAATATTTGCAAGAAAAGATGCTGGTGAAACTAAAATGTTCATCGCTGAAAATGTTAAATGGACTTCAGATGGTTTTGAATATATAAATAATGGCCCAGTAGCATATCATCAAATGGATGGTGGTACTCATGGATTTTATGTAGCACCGTCTGGTACTGCAGATGCAGTTATTAACGCCACTGGTTCAATTACAATTGCAAATTCAGGTAATGTCGGCATCGGCACAACAAGTCCAGATGCACTTTTAGAAGTCGGGCCTGATGCTAATAGTAGGGGTATTATTAAAGTCACATCAACCGCAGCAGCTAAAGGGGCATTCGTAACATTTTATGGTAATGATGCTGAAAGTGCATATATTGGATATGAAGGTGGTTCGGAGATTATAGGTAGTGGTGTTCAAGGTGACTTCGTTCTCAGAAATGTTTTATCTGGTAAGGATATAATTTTAGGTACTAATGCCGGAAATGTTGGTATAAATACAGTAGCTCCAGTTAATAACTTGCACATCGTGGGTGATAACGGTGACCAATTGCAATTAGATAACGATGGTGACCAATTCACACAAATAAATTTTGCTCAAAACGGTACGGCTCATACATTTATATCAACAGACCATACAAATAAGACACTTCTTTTAGGTGCTCAAGGTAGTTTTTCTGGTTTTAAAGGAGTTCGTATTAGACCAGACGGAAGTAACGATATCATGACGATATCGGGTTCAGGTTCAACACCAAGAGTCGGCATCGGCACAACAAGTCCTGCTACTAGACTACACATTGTAGATGGAGCTGGAACACTACCAACATTAATTGGAACTGATTACTTTGTTATTCAAAACAACGATAGCACTGGTGACCAAGCAAGAATGGCTATAATTGCTGGAGCAACAGGATATAGTGTTATAGATTTTGGTGATGCAAGTGATGTGGATGCCGGTGGAATAGCTTATCAGCATCATGCTTCAAGTGATAGATTGTGGTTTAGGGTTAATGCTACTGATGCTTTTGTTATGGAACAAACATTTTTTAGTGGTTCAGCCGTCACAACTGGTTCGTTTGGTAAAGCCACTATTGGTACTGGTAATATGTTACTCCCAGCTTATAGCCCTAATTTAAGTATTCAAGGTAGTCAGAGTTCTATACAATTCAGAAGAGGTATTGGTGATGCAATAATAGAGTTATCCTCAGATGCACAAAATTTTTATCTTAGAGATTTGAACACAAGCACAAATTATTTGATGAAAGTTTCCGGTTCTGGTAATATTGATTTTCCAAGTGCAACAAAAATAAGTGGTTCAGCCGCCACAACTGGTTCGTTTGGTGCAGCTATGATTCAAGGTAGAGTTACTGTGGGTGGTCATCATGATAATTTAGATGCAAATGTTGGTCTTAATGTAAAAAATAATCTCGGTGTATTCGGATTTGCAAATATTGGTAGGGGTGGATATGGAAGCGCTAATGGATTATATATGTATGGTAATCCAGTATTGTATAGAGAAGATGCAAATACAATGCTTTTTCCTTTAACTACGGTTAAGGTAACGAATCTTACTGCTACCTCAACTGGTTCGTTTGCAGATGGTAAATTTGCTGACTTTTTGCATGTTGGTAAAGGAAACCGTAATCCAAGTAATCCACATTTATTATCATTAAGTGCTTCAGCAGCTGGAACTGATTTCTTCGTAGCCACTCAACATGATGGTGGACAAGCATTTAGAATGTCTATGGATAGTGGTGGTGATGCGGCATTTGAAATAGGTTCTGCTGGAACAAGTGATGTGATTGCTCTTAGAGCAGATGGAACAAGTCACTTCAATGGAGGCAAAGTCGGTATCGGCACAGATAGTCCAAGCGAACTTCTAACACTTCATCACTCTGCAGGTGATGGTGATGGTGGTATTTTAATTGTAAATGAAAACACCACAATTGCCGATAATACTTTTCTTGGTGGTATTGGATGGGATAGTGCTGATGGAAATATACCAAGTTCGGTAGGTGAAGCTGGTGCCGCTATCGTTGCAAGGTCTGCTGAAGCTCATGGTACTGGCGATAAGGGTACAAATTTATTATTCCTAACAGCACCCATAGACCAAGATGACGACACAACAACACCTGAAAGGATGCGTATAGATAGCGAGGGTAAAGTCGGCATTGGGCAAGATACTCCTACACATATGTTAGACATATTTGCAGGGACGCTTAATGCTCCTGGTGGAATACATTTAACAAATGATGATACAGGTGGTGGATCAACAGATGGAACTACTTTATTTGTAGAACAAAATAGTACAGATTTCTTTATTAGAAATTATGAAAATGCTGGTATCAGAATGAGAACAAATGATACTGATGCTCTCTATATAAATAGTAGTCAAAATGTCGGCATCGGCACACTTGCCCCAACAGATAGAAGAGGGGATGCTACTTTACAACTTAATGGTATGCTTGTCGTATCACAATCAACAAGTGGTGGTGACCATCATCTTGAAGGAATAGAAATACATAGAGCAAATGTTGCTGGTCAATATGGTCGTATTAATCAACAAGGTGGTGCAACACATATTGTTTCATATGTAGAAGGTGGTGGTACTAGAGGTACTTTGAATTTAATGGGTGGAAATGGATTTGATACTGCTCCTGTTTCATATCTTCAATTAGGTCAAAATGCAGGTGGCACTGGTGGTATAATAAGTGGTTCATCATCTTCAACTGGTTCGTTTGGAAGAGTGAATACAATAACTGGTTTCTTTGAAGGTGGTTCAAAAATATCAGACTATGTATTTGAAGATGATTATAATTTAAGAACTTTAGATGAGGTAGAGACTCATATTTCACAATCTAAACATTTACCAGGTATACCAAGTGAAGCTAATATACAAGAGTGGCGAGATTTATCAATGGGTGATAAGGATAGATTATTATTAGAAAAAATTGAGGAATTAACTTTGTACACACTTCAGTTAAATAAAAGAATTGAAGAATTAGAGAGGAATTCAAAATGAAAATATTTATATTAAATAAAGGAAACATAATCCAATGAGAGCGTTTGATTTAACAGTATCGGGTTCACTAGTATTAGAAGGTGGTGGTTCATCAATAAGTGGCTCATCAACTTCAACTGGTTCGTTTGGTAGAGTAATAGCAAATTCAATGTTAGTAGATAGTGGTTCTCTTTTAGTAAGTGGTTCTACACCAAATGTTTATGAGGATGGTTTAGTAAAAATTAAACAAGGTGGTCAAGGGCCAGGTCTTTTCGTTGAGGGTGGTAGGGATGCTAATTTAAGATTAAGAAGTACATCTTTCAGAGGTGGTATTTTCATAGATGAACCAGGCACCAACACTACAATGGGTTCGGTGTTAGTATTACCTGGTGATAATACATTTAGGCTTGGTACTAATGCTCACTACCATATGACAATGTATAGTGATACTGGTCTTACGAGTATATTGAGTGATGGTGTTGATACCATTATTTTAGATACAGACCAAAATGCAGAATTTGCAGGAAATGTAAGTGGTTCATCAACCTCAACTGGTTCGTTTGGTAGACTTCAAGTTACTAGAATAGGTGGTGTTAATAGAATAGATGACGATGGTGGTGAAATCATAATAAAGTCTGATGATTTCAAAATACAATCTGAAAATTTACAGATACAAACATCTGCTGGTGTAGATAAATTCACCATAGATACTACAACTTCTCCATCTACAGAAATCGGTGGTACTGCTATAGCTTTTACTCAACCTGTAGAATTTCAAAATTCTCCAATTACTGCTAGTGCTGGAGTAAGTGGTTCAGCAACCTCAACAGGTTCGTTTGGTGATGGTAGATTTGCAGGTAAAGTCGGCATAGGAGGAACGCCCACTTCAAAACTTCACATTCACGATAATGTAGATGGTGCAGCTATAGTACATTTTGACAATATTGCTGGTGCTGGTTCATCAGTAAATGAGACAATGGCTTTACATCTTAATTTAGGAGATGGTTCAACCATTAGAGGTGGTGCTAAGATAACTGCTAAAAAAGAATTAGACTTTTCTACTGGTGCAAATATGGATTCATCTTTGATGTTTACTGTTTTGCAAAATAATGCATTTAATGATGCAGTCTTTATTACATCCGCTGGCCATGTGGGTATTGGGAACTCAGAACCAGTTGGTAAATTAGAAATAATAGGTGGTGATGGTACTGTTAGTGGAACACCCGATAGTGATGGTGATGAGTTAGTGATTAGAAATAATGCAGATGCAGGATTATCTATACTAGCAGGAGAATCTTCAGGACATACATCAACAATTGTATTTGGTTCTACAAATGATTTAAATGGTGCAAATTTATTCTACGAATATAACACCAAAACAATGAGGTTAGGTACTCAACACTCTTCAGGTATATTGAAATTAAGAAGTGGAAATGGTACAGATGCAATAACCATAGATGCAAGTCAAAATGTCGGCATTGGCACATCCACACCTGATTTTAAACTTGATGTTGAAGGTGATATAAGGGCAACTGGTAATGTATATGCAGAAAATTACATAGTTAGTTCATCAGTAACCTCAATGTCATTTGCTCAAAATAGTGGTTCAACTATATTTGGTGATACACAAGACGATATTCATCAGTTTACTGGTTCATTATCTGTTACGGGTTCAGTTTTAAGTATCCAAGCTGCTACCGATCCATTACTTGTATTAAATAAAACAGGTGGAGCAAATGCTGCTATTCATTTTCAACACGCTGGAACTGCAAAAGCTTACTTTTTTGTAAACCTTGACCAAACAATAAATCTTGGTACTGCTACCACAAATCCAGCATTGTCGATAGTTGCAGATGGTAATGTCGGCATCGGCACCACAAGTCCGAAAACACATTTAGATGTGCAAAGTTATCAGGCAGATGGTATTACCATTGGTGCTGATAATGATGCTAATAGAACACGAACAAATTCATCAGTAAAGAGTGGTGGTATAACTGGTGTTCATTATACTAATGCAGAGGAGAGTATAAGGTTAATTGGGTATAATTCTACATCTGATGCTAATAATCTTCTCATCGGTGGTGGAAATGGCGATTGGAATGCGGCAACTTCAATAAACTTTTATACTGCCGCAAATTTTAATACCACTACTGGTACTTTAAGATTTAAACTTGACTCTAACTCCCGAATCTCACTATCGAATAATGATACTGGTACTTTAAACACAGTATTTGGGCATTCGGCAGGAAATGTTCTAGGAACTTCTACTGAAAATGTTTTGGTTGGACATCAAGCAGGCCTTGCAATGGGTGCGGGCTCTTATAATACTGCAGTGGGGGCATTAGCCTTAAAAACTGAAGATTCAGGATCAAGAAGTGTCGCAATAGGAACATCTGCTTTATTTTCACAAAATGTTGCTTCCGCCTTTATTTCCTATAATGTTGGTATAGGATTTACTGCAGGTTATCATAATGTTACTGGAACAAATAATACCTATGTTGGTTATGCTGCTGGGCTCGGTGCAAGTGGACAAAGTAATCAATACAACACAGGCGTAGGAGCAAACGCCTTACTAAAAATTACAGATGGTGGATACAATGTCGCACTCGGCTCTCGTGCTGGAGAGGATTTAACGACTGGAGATTTCAATGTATTTGTGGGTGACTATGCAGGTCATCAAACAACAGATGGTGATAAACTTGTCGCCATAGGTCACAGTTCAATGCAAGCAAATGTCACTTCAGCTGGTGATGGCTCAATAGGAATTGGATATGAAGCTTTATATGCATTGACATCAGGAATCGCTAATGTCGCTATCGGTTTTCAAGCACTAGATGCCGCCGCAACTTCAGATTACAATACTGCTGTTGGATATCAAACCCTTACAGCTGTCAATGGTGATGGGGAAGGCGGCAACTCTGCATTTGGATTTAAAGCAGGAATTGCTCTAACGAGTGGTACTTTTAATACTTTTCTCGGTAGAACTGCTGGCTTTACAGCAAACACTATGTCAGGATCAGTATTTATCGGTGGGGAAGCTGGTAAACTTGCGACAACGGGTAATGATAATATCGGAATCGGAAGAGTTGCGATGGGTGGTGCCACCACTACTGGTGACAACAACATCGCCATCGGAACAAATTCAGGCGATGCTCTTACGAGTGGTTTTGCTAATACTTTGATGGGCAAAGATGCCGGTGGTGCACTAAATTCTGGAGATAGGTCAGTTTTAATCGGTCATGAAGTTGGAGCATCAATCACAACAGGATATTTAAATGTGATTGTTGGATATCAAGCTGCTGATGCTTTGCTTAC
>TARA_R110002020_G_scaffold230845_3_pt1 | contig 10437 bp, 3 predicted proteins | sample TARA_R110002020 | Tara Oceans TARA_R110002020 (sample SAMEA4396489) | marine metagenome | biome: Westerlies Biome; feature: [MES] marine water layer (ENVO:01000295) within the mesopelagic zone...; material: water (ENVO:00002006), including particulate matter (ENVO:01000060) such...
TCCATCAGATACAGATATTCCTGAAGATGCGGCTAATTCTAGTTTAAATATAGATGCTATGTCTGAAGATGGGATGTTAAAAGGTGTTAAGAGTGACACTATTGTTCCTATAGCAAGTTCTTATGGAGTAAGTAGTACTGCTAGTAGTACTTATAACAATGGAGTTACAGCGATAGAAGTTGAAGATGGCTCTTCATTTGCTAGTAGTGGTTATATTACTTTTATAGATAATGTTGGCGATGTTCAAGTTTTAAAATATGCAAAAACAGATGTATCAAATGATGATAATTGGACAATAAATGGGGGATGGAGAAACACAGGAAATTTAGCCTCAGACACTACTGTATATCAAATGACTACATCAGATATAAAAGCTGATAAGTTTTCTAAAATTAACGATAGTGGAACGCACAAGGGCGTTATTTTTGATGATACGGATAATAAATTTAAAAAGATAGATAACATTCACGCAAATAGACCTGTTTCTTCCAATTTATCTTCTACTGCTGAAACTCATAGTGCATTGCCATCTATGATTAACAATAATAAAGAATTGCACGTTGGAATGGGTGGTGGTGCAAATGATGAACCTAAATGGATAGGAATGATCTCTCATGGCCAATACGGAGGTAGCGCCCCTGCAACAATGCAATTAACTGATGCAAAGCTACTAAGTCCTAATTCAATTCCTGATTTTCATAAGCCTGTGTCTGATGGTACTCATATTTATGGATTTGAATATGGTTCTGATACAATATGGAAATTAAAAATATCAGATTACAGTATTACAAAACGAAAATTAATTATAAAAGATAATGCACAGTCTCCCTCTTTTACTGCAATATGTATGGGTTCTGATAATAATCTTTGGGTAATAGACACTTCTAATATTGATTATAAAGTAGTTAGTGGCGTATATAAATATACAGATAATAGTTCAATTAGTTGGGGTTCTATTATACTTGGCACTTGGATGAGGATTGACAGAGAAACATTAAAAATAACAAAAAGTGGATTATTAAAATACACTCAAAGCGGTGGACAAAATCCCTTTCCTCATTGGAATAGTGGGAATAGCCATTATTTAGTAACTGATATATTAGAAAAAGGTAATTATTTATGGATTTCTGGCGGAGTATCCCCCGAGAGTGATACATTAAGTGCTGCAACTTATGCTGTTCAAATAACTCCAGCTTGTTATATGTTTGCAAAAGCTACTTCAAATTTTGCATCATCAGGAGATGTTACTTTAAATGGAGATGCTACAACAAACGATAGTGTTGGGTATGGATTAAGGCAAAATAATGGAAGTGATGGATTAGGTGAATTTGATTATGGAGCAAGTAACAATGATGGAATTTATGCAAAAATACCAAGAGTTAACTTAGTTGAAATATCAGGTTCAACTGACGTAGTTGGAATTTTAGTAGATGTTTATTTAACTCAAAGTTCTCCATCAATAGCTAGGAGTAATGAGGGAATATATGATGGCAGTTCCTATCATCATACTGGTGCAATTATTGTTCACACTGATATTGAAATGCTTGGAGCAAATGGAAATACTAATGTTGCTCCTGCAAGTAGCTCTACTTTTAAGGGTGGAGTTCAAATTATAACAGAAAGTTCAAATGAAAAAACTTATGATGGTTATATAAAGGGGGTTGCATCAGCAGAAGGCAAATTACTTATTTCTGTGCAAAATAGTTCTACAACTACAAGTTCTGATTTAAAATATGTTACTCAACCAACTAGCATTAGTGGAAATTCAGCTTCTTCTATTGCAACATTGGCAGTTGCGTCTACAACCTATGATATTAATGAGGCTAGGCCTTATTTAAAGGATAATAGTGCTAATGTTGATATTCATTTGTTTTCTGGGGCTGGAAGTGGAAGATGGATGTCCTCTACAAATACTGCAGGTTCTATTGGTGCAGATATATTTACAGTCCGATTGCAATCTGAGATGGATGTTACTTTAACAGAAACAAGTGTTTCATCTACGCATACAAGCGGTAATAAGTATTATTATAAGTTTTCTTATGTTTATGATGGCTATCAAGAATCGCCATTAGGAGATTTAACAAGTATAACTTCTACTAAGAAAACTATTGATATTGACATTAAACTTCGCACTACAACTACGCTTTCTCAAAGAATTTCAGGTATTGCAATTTACATGGCAGAAGGTGCTGGAACTTCTCTTGTTCCAGAAGGGTTTTATCGCTACGTAGATACAATAGACCTTGAAAATACATTTACAACTGTTAGTGAAGATTTATCTGGTAATCCAGATTGGGGTTCTTACCGAAATAAAGTATATAATCATAATGGAATAGTAGGGGCATCTTACGAAGCTAGAACTGGCATTTCTGAAATACTTGAAAATACAATTGTTAATTATGGCTTATCTACAGATTTAAATAATCAATTGTTTGTAGCAGATTGTTATCACGCAGAATTAGATGATGCGTCACACTATCTTTTTAAATCAAGGCCTTATAATTATGATCAGTTTAATTACATTAATGATTTTTTGATATTACCTATTTATCCTACTGCAATTTCATCATTTAACAATCGAATTTACGTATTTGATAAAAATAATATTTTAAGAATAGAACCAAATAGTATGTACGTAGAATCATCAATGAATGGCATTGGATGTTTGGGTCAAGATTCAGTTCTTTCAACTGAATACGGGATGTGTTTTGCAGATAAACATGGCATTTATCTTCACGATGGTCAAAGAGCCAATAACATATCTACTGCTATACTACGAGGAGACGCAAATTACAGTTGGGAAAATATTGATTTTAGCTATGTTCCTAAAATAACATTTCACAATTATAACAAATCGTTTTTAATTACATTTAAAACTGGGTTAGGAACTTATTTTACTTGGGAATACAATTTAGTAAAACGAAGATGGGATAGGCAGAGGTTATTTAAAGTAAATGGTCTTAGTCAAGTAACAGCAGAACCAAAAGATTTTATACTAGGAGAAAATGGCGAAATAATTTGGAATATTAATGGTTATTTTTATGATATTAATTCAGATAAATCAAATAGAAAGTCTTGGGATTGGGCAAGTAAACAAATTACCATAAATCGAGATACTCAAGATAAATCATTTACTAATTTTTATTTAACAGGAAGCCCATCTGGTTCTTTAGGTACGAATATTTCAGTTAATCTTGATGAAGGTAACAGGCTTGAAGTTGTTAATGATGGTGCTAATGGATATACAAATTTTATTTTAGATTCTAAAAAAGGTAAAAAAATGCAATGGGTATTGTCATCTCAAACTGGAACTGTAGACGCATTAGGAGTTGCTTACAGACTATTAAAGAATAGTTCAGGATAACATGGCAATATCAAAGAAAAAAGCATTGCTTATTCATAGTTCAGAAGCAGTAGAGATAAATCGTGTAATTGAAAAAATATATGATGATTTAAATGATGTAATTAATTCAGTTAATCAAGGAAATACATCAAAAAAAAGAGAAAGTTTTAAAGGTAAGTCAGGAGATATTCGACTTGCAAGAGTAAATGATGGCAGTTATGAAATACAAGGGAAAACCGATGAAGGTTGGGTATATGCCATTATGAAAGTAAGAAATAGATAATAGGAGTTTAGTATGGCTTGGTTTGGATTTAGTGATAGTGATAGACCTGATGATATTCAACACAATTTTCAATATAAATTAGATACAGTTGATTATAATCCCAATGAAGGATTGTTAGGGGCAATTGGAAATTTAGAAGGAATATCAGATAAACAAGTGGGAATGGGAGATGAGTTTTCACAAGCGTATAGAAATATGCTTGACCCTAATTCTGCTTACTATCAAAGATTATTTGGCAATCTTAGAAAAGATGTTGGTAGTTCTTACGCAAGAGCAAATACAAATATGCAACAAGCAATGGCTCAACGAGGTATTGGTAAAGGGGGAATGTCTAGTCTTTTAAGTGCAGTAAGTGGCAATCAAATGTCAGAACAACTTAGAAAAGGATATTCAGGTATTCAAGATGTTGGATTACAAAGAGCGGGTCAATTTGGGCAATTAGCTACAGGAGCTTATGGTAGTGCAGGGAATATAAGTGGCAGAGTGGGTGATTTAAGGTCAGGTATAGATGCTAGAGGATTGCAAACAGATATGACTAACGCCGCTACTAGAAACGCTTATAGGCAATATTTAAACACTTCTAGATATAACTTAAAGATGGGTAATCAAAGGAGGCAAGATGCTTATGACAATCAACAAGCAAATCAAAGAGGTGCTTTCTTTAGAACTGCGGGTACAGTAGTAGGTGGTTTATTAGGTGGGCCTGCGGGAGCTGCGGGAGCAAGTGCTTTAATGGGTGGTTTAACACCTTCAAACGCTCCAATGCCAAGTCAACCTAGTAGCTCTATGGCTATGAATACGTTTCAAAATACATCAATTCCAGGCACATCTGGGATGGGAAATCTTTCTTTAGGCAGAGATATGCCAACATTAAACTATAGCGATATTAGATTGAAAGACAATGTCAAAAAAGTTGGAAAAGAAAAAGGTGTAAATCTTTATGAGTTTAATTATAAATGGGATAAAGATAAAAAATACATTGGAGTAATGGCTCAAGATATAGTTGATACAAACCCAGACTCAGTAAAGGTAGTAGATGGCTATTATGTAGTTGACTACGATATGTTAGGCATTCAATTTAAGGAGGCAAACTAATGGCAAATGCATTAGGTGTAAAAGTAGGCAATCAAGATAACCAAACATTCACAGATTGGGATTTTGGTGATGAAGCAAGTAAAACTGCAGATAGCTTAATTGGGATGATGAATAAAAAGCAAGATATGGCAACTAGGGCAAAAGAAAGAGCAGAAGATAAAATATTTGCAACTTCTGAGCGTATAGCTGGGCAAAAGTTTACTGAGTCACAAACTGAACTATCAGGAGACATTGAAAGTAGACAAATAAAAGAAAGATATGAAGAAACTCGTAAAGGTCAATTACTTCAAGGTAAAATTGACATAAATAAAATAAAAACAAGCGGTGACTTAGAAGCATTAAGGCAAAAAGAAAGATTAGAATTTACAGGCGGTGAAAATGCAAAAGACAGAGAGCAAAAAGGTGAATTATTTGATAAAGAATGGGTAAATAGAGAAAAGCAATGGAGAGCTAAGTTAGAAAGCACAGAAAATTTATTTGAACGTGGCAATATATTTCAAAAAGAAATAGAGCAGTTTAGGCAAGATGGTGATATGGAAGCTTTAAAAACTAGGCTTAATGCAACATCTTCTGAAAATGCTTTAGATAGAGAAGCTCAGCAAATATTACAATCTGACAGATTAGATAATTCTGCTAAAATTTCAGAATTAGACAGATTATCTAGAGAAAGAATTAATAATAAAAACATTATTTCAGAAGCTTTAAATCGTGAAAAAGACAGATTGTCTAGAGAAGGTATGCAAGAAAAAGACATAGAAGCTTCTTTAACTAGAATGGAAAAAGGATTAGAGTTTGATTTAAAAAGGTACAAAGAACAAGGCATTTTAGTTGCAGAACAAGCTAGGATAATGAAACAACAAGAGGCTGATAAAACATATTCTTTCGACCCAGCTTTTACAAATAAATTATACGAAGAAACAGGTTTAATGGGTTTTGATGAAAATGAAATTTTAGCAGATTATAGAGGTAATGCAGATGACCCAGAAAAGCCAAATATTTTTTCTGGTCTTGCTACAAATGTGCAACAAGTATTGCAAACATCTCCTAATAATCCTCAAAGAAAAGAAGTATTAAATGCATTAATAAAAGCACAAGAAAGATTTTCTGACCCAAGATTTTATGATTCAGCAGCAGACAGAGCTATGGGTCATGCAAATGAAGCTTATTCTAATTTAAAAGGCGTACAAAATCTTATGCAAATGATGGGCCCTAAAGGAATTGGAGCAATTAAACAAATTGACCCTAATACTATTATGGATTCATCTGACAATATATTAGGCCCAACTCTTCCTGCTATAAAAGCGGTTGGCTCTGCAACGTATGATACAACACAAGATGTAATAAATTCTATTATACAGAATATGAGTAACTTAGCTCCATCTACTCCTGCAACATCTACACCATCAAATATGCCTATTAATTAATGGATCCAAATCAACTTGCACAATATATAAATGCGTATCGTGTAAGTCCTCATCTTTTTAATGACGATGAAGTAGACGAACTTACTAAGTACGCATCCGAAGCTGGAGTCAACTTCAATAGAAATATGGATGTTGAAGAAAGCAAACAATCAGGCGTTGTTAGTCAATTTATAGGCGGTATAGCTGAAGGGTTTCTTGGGCCTTTTAATATTTTCGGTGGCTCAACTAAAGACCCTGTAACCTCTGCTCAACAAATATCAAGAAGTATTGGTAGCCTTATTGGCTTTGTTCCTGGCTTAGCAGGTGGCCCAATTAAAGCAGGTGGTAGCCTTGTTGCTAAAGCTGGTAAGAAAGTATTAGGTAGAAGAATTGAAGGTCTTGGCTCAGCTTTAATGGGGCTTGAATCATACCCTATACGTATAGCAAATAAAGTGCTTGGTAAAAAAGCGGGTCAAGGTATAGTCGCTAAATACGGAGGTAATGCAGGTCAAGTAGCAGATAGTTTTTTACATGGCAATACTGTTCTAGGCAATGTTGCACAATCAGCAGTTCACCTTGGTACTGCTAGTGCAGTAAGTGAGTTTTGGAAAGGCCCTGATGCTATGAAAGACAGCTTTATACATGGGGCTATAGCAGGGGGTGCATTTGGTACAATAGGTAATTATAAACAACTAATAGAAAAAGCTATTGGTGCGCCTAGTCCTATAGTAAGAAAATTCTCTGAAAATAAATTAAGAGAAGGAATTGCAAAGGGTTTAGCAGGTAGTGCATTTCAAGGTGGTATGGCTACAATGCATGGCGCTGATACTGCAACTCAAATTTATGAATATATGCTTGGTGCTTATTTTGGTTCTGTGCATCCATCAGTGCATCAAAAAATAGGTAGAGATTATTTTAATAAATACAATGCTGATAGGTCTAAAAAGAATTATAAAATGATGGAAGACCCTGAGTTTAGTTCGCTTCCTAGTGATGCTAGAGCAGAAGTTAAAACTATGCACGATAAATTGGTTGGTGAAAAATTTGACCAAATAGCTAAAACAATGAAAGGGGTTGACCCTTATGATGTTAGTAAAGGCGCTCAAGAGCTAAGAAATGCTTTTGCTGAAGAACATTATGAAAACTATAGCACTCGTTCTAAAAAAGGCAGAGAAGATATGACTGCTGAAGATAGGCTTGAAGCTCAAAAAGAAGTTATAGCCTCTCATGAAGAATTAGGTGAGATAGTTAGAGAAGGTACTCGCATTGGAGATGAAATTAATTCTATTAAGAAAGATAAGCTAGAAGGTGAGACTAAGCGAGTATATGATGCATTAACTAAAGAGCAAGTTGAACAGATAAAAGAAGGTAATTACGATTCTATTTATAATGAGTTTGGTAAGCGCAATGACTTTTTTAATGAGTTGCAAGATAGATACACAGGGCAAGATTATATACGTCAAAATGAAGAAGCTAAAATACAATCTGAATTAGATAGCGACCCTGTATTGCGTAGGTTTTTTAAAGATGTAAATGCACAAGTACAAGCTAAAGAAAGTAATGAATTAACTTCACTTGAAATTGCAGACAAAGTAGTTAAAGCCAATGAAAAAGTAAAAACAAAATTAGGTGAACAAAAAGAACGTCAAAAAACAAAAACTACTGAAGAATTTAAAAATGTAACGCTTGAAGACAGACAAAGAACCTTAGATAATAAAGCTCCCAAAGAAGGTTTTACTACTAAGCCTTTATATTATATAAAGCCAAAAATAAACAAACCTTTTGAATTATTTAGGGGATTATCTGGTGAAAGAAAATTTGCAAAAGTTGATTTTTATAGTCATAGCCCAGAAAAAGCCAGTGAATACTCACAAAGAATGCTTGATAAATTTACTTATGATTCAAGTGAAGGCGATGTAGTTAGTTATACAAAAGGAGCTAATCCTAGAGTAGTTGAAATTGAAATTACTCCTAATAAAATTTTAGATACTACAAAGTCATTGCCAGAAAATTTAAAGAAAAAATTATTAGATAAAGGCATTAATAAAAATACTATAGATAGTATAGATAAAGCAGAAGGATTAAAAACCGCTGATTTAGGTTCTATACAAAAAAATAAAAAGTTATTTGATATAATTAAAAAAGAAGGTTACGATTTAGTTACTTTTATGGATTATACAAGTACAGGCGTAGATTTAAGTTTTGTTCCTTTAAAAAAAGTTAAAACTAAAAATATATATGACACACATTTAGGAAAAGAAAATTATGGAAAATCTATAGGAAAACAACTTACAGACCCAGTTAAACAAGAATATGACAGATACGAATTATTTAAAAATGAGGTATATAAAGAGTTAGGTGTTAAGCCTACAGATAGCATAGATAGAGCATTAACTCAAAGCTATGAGCGTTTTAGACAGAACCAAAAGCAATACCACAGTGCATTTGATTTAAATAGCGGTAAGCTTAATAAAATAGAAGAATATTCTAATGGGGTGCGCAAGGTCTTATCTCATCCTATACTTCCTCATGAAAAAATATATAAGCATGGTAAAACATATGTAATAGATGAACTTATTGAAGGGGGTAAGTCATATGATCCATTAGCTAAAACAATGCGTTTTGAAGGTGGGGAGATGGTTTATGATTATTTACTTACTCCAAAAAAAATGGCTGATTTAATGTTGCAAGTTGATAAAAAGACAAAAGGACAATATATATGGACACCTGAAAAAGATAAAGGTAAGCTTATAGTCCGCAATTATCATCCCGATACAAAAAAAGCAAAATTAAATGATATACTTAAAACAAAAAAAGAACGTGAGCATTTTAAGTTTGACCAACAAGAGTTTTTAAAACTTACAGGCATTGATAAGCTAGGTTCAAAATCTAAAACAATGTGGAAAGAACTGCATGAAGATATGTTTAAAAGTAACTATCTATATGACCCTAAAGGTCAGTTTAAAAGTGCATTAGACTTAGTTAAGCGTAGCAGTTTACTTTCAAGTAAAGATTATGTATTAAACGTCAATAAGTTTAAAGATTTTACTCCTGACGGAAAGCTAGATGTTATTTTTGTTGATGATGTCGCTAGTGCAAAAGATAAAGACAATCCTATTAAGCCAGAAACATACAATGTTAAACGAATTAAAGATGGTAAAGAGGTTGTTGAAAAAAGAATACATGAAAGTGATGTAGATGGTTATGTTGTTTTACATACTGAATTATTTAATAAAATAGTAAAAGAAATGGGATTAGACCCTACCACATCTCATATTAAACCAACTATAGCAACAGAAATAGATGGAAAGTTGTTTTTATTAAAAGGGGGTGTACATCCTTCTCAAAAAGGATTTGATGCGGTTATGCCAAATAAAGGCAGTATGATTGTTATGACATCGGCAGCTAAAGTAAATCCTGGCAAAACTTATACTGCATATCCAAACGAAAAAAATGAATACAAGTTTTATAAAAGAGATAAAAATGGTGAAAAAATTGAAACAATACCTGAGACAACCAAAATTAATATAGATGATTTACGAATTAACTTTGGAGTATATGGAGATAAACACGCTTTAACTCCTGTTTCAATTAAAAGACAAATGCATAGCACACTTGCGGGATTAAATATAGAGGCAAAACAACAACGAGCATTAATGCAAATATTTAAAGATTCGTATTTGGGAATAGAAAAACAAAATAAATACGTACAGGAAATGCTTGAGAATCCAAATTTAAAAGTACCCGCAGATTTTGATATTAGCAAAATAGGACATAAGCAAATTGCAGACATATTAAATAGCAATTCAAAAAGTCCTGTAGTAAAAAAGTTAGTAGATGATATATTTAAAATAAATAGTGAGCGTAAACGAAGTGAGTCCTCAGAAATTGATGATATTGATTTAATGGAATCAAAGAACTACGCTGATAGAATTGCAAAAGAATTTAAAGACACAGATTACAATACATTGGCAGTACGCTTTTTAGAAAATCAATCAGGAAACTTTAACGATGCAGTATTAAGGTATGTTACAGATAAGTATTTAAACCCTCAGTACGATTTTAGCGCATCTTCATGGGTTGCTGGTAATCATGCTTTATTTAAAAATAGATTACCTAATAAAGAAATTAGAGAAGATCACTTTATGCTTGGTCATAGTATGAAAGATATGAAGCATAAACAATATGGCACTTTAGGAAAAGCTTGGGAAGTGTTTCAAGTTTTTAAAAAGAAGGCTACTAAACAAGAAATACAAGATTTTAAAGATGAGCATTTACGTATTGCAGTAATGCGTGTACCTAGTCCTGATATT
>TARA_R110002020_G_scaffold29767_13_pt1 | contig 10435 bp, 11 predicted proteins | sample TARA_R110002020 | Tara Oceans TARA_R110002020 (sample SAMEA4396489) | marine metagenome | biome: Westerlies Biome; feature: [MES] marine water layer (ENVO:01000295) within the mesopelagic zone...; material: water (ENVO:00002006), including particulate matter (ENVO:01000060) such...
ATAAACTTCTTTATTTAGCTTACGATCACTTTCGGCTATGTGAGTTAAAGCTTTTACACAATCAGAAATATCACTAAAACTTCTTTTTTGATGTCCATCTCCATAAATGTAAATCTTTTTATTCTTAATAGTGCTATTAATCATAATAGCGGCAACGTTTCGATATGGATCTGTGTACCTTTGGCCAACTCCAATAATATTATGAGGAACTGCTACTGTTACTTCTAACCCATGAATATCACTTAAAAGAAATAACATATCTTCTGCTTGGGCTTTTGCCATACCATAAGGATCAACAGGTTTTTTCGTTAAATTTTCTGTAAAAGGAGGTACTTGACTTCCATACCTAGCCATTGAACTACAAAATATAAATCTTTTTACATTATTTTGAATAGCAGCGGATGCTACACTAGTTGTTCCACCAACAATATTTTGTGTGATTAATGCGGGACTAAAAACACTTAACCCTTCATACGGAAGAGCAGCAGTATGAATAACTACATCAATTCCTTCTAATTCTTTCTCCATTTGTTTAGTATCACAAATATCTGTTTTTGACCATTCAATCTCTTCCGGTATATTATCTTCATACCCGCCAATTAAAATATCACATCCTTTAACTACATGGTTTCTTCGTGATAGTAATCTGGCTAAGTTACTCCCTACTAAACCTGCCACACCTGTAATATAAATATTCATTGTAATTTAATTCCACTCTCAACTTTCTTAAAATCTGATTCTACCATTACTTTAACTAATTCTTTAAAACTAAATTCTGGTTCCCATTTAAGAACCTTTCTTGCCTTTGTTGAATCCCCTAATAGTAAATCCACCTCTGTCGGTCTAAAATGTACTGGGTTAATACGACCAATCATTTTACCGTCTTGATTATAAATTTTTTCATCAATTCCTGAACCTGAATAAGTAAGTTCCATACCTAAGTGATTAGCAGCAATTTCTAAAAACTCTCTGATACTATGAGTTTCTCCTGTTGAAATTACGTAGTCGTCAGGTTCTTCCTGTTGCAACATGAGGTGCATAGCTTTAACGTAATCACCGGCATAGCCCCAGTCTCTTTGAGCATTTATATTACCTAATTCGAGTACAACATCTTCTCCATTAGCAATCCGTGCAAGAGTAGAAGTTATTTTACGAGTGACAAATTCAAGTCCTCGTAAGGGAGATTCATGGTTAAATAACATTCCAGAACTCGCGTGAATCTTGTAAGCTTCTCTATAATTAAGAACCGAGAAGTGTGCAAAAGCTTTTCCAATTGCATATGGGGAACGAGGATAAAATTGTGTATTTTCGTTCTGTGGTGTTTCTGTGACTTTACCAAACATTTCTGATGAAGAAGCTTGGTAAAATCGAGTATGTGGGCTTTCTTGTCTTATAGCTTCTAAGAATCTCATGGCGCCCAACCCCACAACATTAGCTGTATATACTGGATAATCAAAACTTGTTCGTACAAAACTCATTGCGGCTAAGTTATAAATTTCTTGTACTTGTAAATCTTTAACAATATAGTTAATGTTAGATTCTTCTAAAAGTTCTAGAAAAATAGGTTTAATTTGGTTTAGAACTCCTAGTTCTTCTAATCTCCAAGTGCTATCTGTGCTTCCACGTCGTATACCCCCATAAACTTCATACCCTTTATTTACAAGGTATCGACTTAAATAAGCTCCATCCTGTCCAGTAATTCCTGTTATAAGTGCTTTTTTTCTAACCATGTTCTACAATCTCAAATTTTGGGGTACAAAAGATGAGTTTTCCTCCACTTTCTAAAAATTCTTTTTCTTTTTCGATAAATATATCTCTGAATCCAAAGCCAATTATAACAAAATAGTCAGCGTCTTTTCTTACTTCATCTTCGTGTACAATAGGAATTTTACTTCCTACCATATATCTTCCCATTTTATCAGGATGTATTTCCGCAGCACCTTTAATATTATCAGGAGTTAGTCCATACCATTGAGCAATAGTATTACCTTTGGTAGAAGCTCCGTAAAGATATATATTTTTACCTTTTTGTGCTTCCTGATTAATAAAATCTACTGTTTCAATACGATTTTGGTTAATTTGATTAGTCCACTCATGTAGTCTAGCTAGAGAACAATCCTCGTCATAAGGAATAGAGTCACTAAAAAGTTTCCCATGTTTAACCCAGAGTTGATATGAACCACCATTAATATCGTTTTCTTTAACTTTATAAATTTCTAATGCGTGTTCTTCAAATAATTTACATAAAGATTCATAAGTATAGTAAAGCAAATGTTCATGGCACACATTTCCAATATCATAAGTATCTAACATTGGTCTAGCAGGCATAAGTTGTACTACAAATACTCCATCAGGTGCTAGAGTGTATTGAATATCTTTTACAAACTCATGAGGATCGTCAAGGTCATAAAACATTGCGATAGCAGTGATAACTTTAGCCTTTTGTCCTCTGTACCTAGCGTGGGTTATATTCTTCCATGCAGTTTTATTCCATAAATCGTTAATTTGGTAATCACTATGTTTTGCTAAGTCGTCTTGAATAGACTTAGCTGGATCACACCCTACTCTAGTAATTGGTAAATCCTCATAGAAACTTAGTAAGGTGCCATCATTGGCTCCAATATCTAATACCCAATCACCCTCTTCTAATGAAACTTCTTGTCTTACGTCATTTACAATATCGTGTAAATTATTAACAATTTTTTTATTTAGTTTGGATTGATACCAATATTCAAAATATACTTCACTATCTACTGTTTGATCTAGTTGAATTAATGTACAGCTATTGCACCTTACTAGAGTCATATCAGCTTCACCTCTGTGACCTGTTGGGGTAGTTGGAAAATCATTTATATAAATACTTCCTGTGCTAAAAAACGGTGTTAAATCTTCAGACTTGCATAATCTGCACGCTGATATTTTCTTGGCGGTAATCATGTAATAATCTCCCATGCTTTATCTAAAACTTCTTGATGGTTCCAGCCATCTGTCATTGGTGGGGCAAAAAATGAAGTTCCATTAATATTAACTGGATTCATTGCACTAAAATTTTCGACGTGTCCGTCTCTCCAGTTAGTCATTAGATGAATAGCTGGAAATGAATATGCCCCTAGTGTCCACATTGACCCACTATCTGCTCCTATAGCTAAGTTAGTGGCTAAACTTATTTTAACTTGTTCAAAAAAAGAAAGGTCTACACATCGATTATAACCTTCTAAATTTGATACATGAGGTTCTTCAATCCACCCACAATGGAAAACGGTGAACCCATTATTAATTAATGTATCTACTAATACATTCCACCACTGTGGTGAAGGCGATCTACTTGGCCAGTGATTATAACCACTAAAAGGCCATATAACAATACTTTTATTAGGAATTTTTCCTGAGTTAGTTCTGGCTTTGGTATACCCTTCATTTTTTTCGATAGCATCAAAGTCAGCATCAAACCATTTATAAAGTTTAGGTCTTAATTCTTCTTCTGTTAAGATTTCTCTTATATCGGAAATACCAGACATTCTTGCTATTTGTTCAATTATATCGTGTCTATTATACCAATAATCTTCGGGTCTTGCATTTATTAATGTTTTTCTCTCATGGTCTATATCACGAGTTGTTATAGCACAATCAGCAGCTAATTTATAGTCATATTCCCCAAAGTCCCCCCACGTATCCGTAATTTTAATTCTATCAATTAAAGGATGATTATAAAATAAAGGTGCGGCGTGAGACATCTTTTTATGGATTCCCCAATATTTATAGCTTCCAGGATATTTCTTTTCAAAATAAGTTAATTGCGGCAATCCTACAATTAAATCTCCAATTAAACTAAAACTTACACCCCAAATTTTAAAGTTCTTATCAGCCATTATTCACTTTCCTGTTCACATTCTCTTATATAATTCTTAAAATCATTATATTCTTTATTACAAAAAGTATCTAAACTATCATACCAAGTATCACTCCACTCATGTTCTTCTTCACCATCTTCATTTGTAATAGTGTTATAAGGGGTATCGCCAACACACTCTTTGTAATAACCATCTTCTACACATTCATCCCAATCAAGCTCTTTGTAACGACTATAAACTCCGATAAAATTAGGCATCTCGTCATCATATCGACACCACATTAAAAGACCCGGAGAATCTAAACTCTGTAATTTTTTAAAAAGTGCATCACAGAAAGCTATAGGTGAACTCCATGCAGAAGTAAGGGAGAGTCCGTATTCTGAAATATCTTCCATATACATCCATTTAGCGCCGATATTTTCTATATACCAATCATAAGTATTAACTTTATCTTCTGTACTTTCACCCTCATAGGGAATATCATAGATTCTACACATTTTTTTTGTTTCATCATCTGATTCTTCAATACTTGTAAGAAAATCAGATGCTTTGTCGGATATTCCTTCAAATGAAATATAAGTATAAACATTATTTGCCATTGTATTTCCTCATGTTAAAATTTCCACCTCGTACACTACACTTTTATAAAAATCTTCATCATAAAAAGGAGTTTTTTGATTGTAGTGAATTTCGTATTTTCTTCGATTTAAATCTTCTTCTCCCCTTGCAAAGTAAGCAAGATTTACTTTTTTTCCTAAAGCTCCTGCTGCACTCCAGAACACTGAGTTAGGAACTGCTATACCACTAGCTTCTTTTAAAATTTGAAAAACCGAATTAATAGATAAGTGTCTAACTTTTTCAGCTTCAATAACGGGAAGGTCTAGATGAGTATTTACCCATGTAGGTGCGTACGCTGTTGGAAAACTTCTATCGGGGTCTCCACTTTCAGTCTGTGTAAAACCAAATGGTTTATTTTGTACTGTCTCATAAATAAATTTATATGCTTCTAATTTATCTTTTGTAGAAATAAATATTTCGGGTTTATAATTTTTAATGTTAACCCCAAGCATTTCGGCATAATTTATAGTTTCACCTTCAGAATGAGCCATTAGTACTTGTTCATAGTTATTTTTCTGTGCTATTGCAAGTCCTTGATGGTATGTTGCTGGAAATCCAACTTGTGTATTATGATGCCCAAAGTCCTGCCACGGATCACTTAAAATACGGTGTACGTTATTAATATAAGGACAATTATCTAAAGGTGTACTGTTAAATCTTTGTTGAACTGCAATTGATGGTGGTTTATTAATCGCACACCATGCTTTTAGAGCTGGAGTAAGTAAAATCATATCTCCTAAAGCGTGAGGAAAAACAATAAGTAAACTCATGGTAACCTTTTATATAATAATTTAGCGGGGTTACCTACATAAATTCCTGGTTCCGTAATATCTTTAGTTACAACAGCTCCAGCACCTATAGTTGTATTTGCACAAATATTAACTGGTAACAGTGTTACTCCTGACCCTATAGTGACATGACTATCTATAAAAGTTGCTTTCCAACTATCAGGGTCGGGGTTTGGCTTGCCTTCTGCAAAAGTATCATTTATAAACATGACTCCATGACCAATAAAACAATAGTGACCTATAAAAACTTTACTACATATAAAAGTATGAGATTGTATTTTACAATGAGCACCGATTATAGCATCTTTTTGTATTTCTACAAATGGGCCAATCTGAGTAAAAGGTCCTATAGTACATTCATACATATTAACAGGATTAACAATTGTTACACTTTCACCTAGTTTACAATCTCTAATTTGTGATTCACTCACTATCATCAAAAAATTCCTTTATATTTCGACATACATAATGAATCTCTTCATCTTCTAAAAATGGGTGCATGGGAAGACTTAGTAATTGATCTTTCCAAGCAGGTGTATTAATATGCGCTTTTGTTACTAAATTAGATGCTTTATAATATTCTGCTTCTCCAATTGGGACAGGATAATGTATACCTGTTTGGATGCCTTTTGTACTTAAAAACTCTTGTAATTCTTGTCTTTTTTCAGTCCTAATGACATATAGATGGAAAGAAGATACAACTGCCCATTTGGGTTCCGTAGGAGTAATGACAGGGGCATCTTTAAGTAACTTATTATATTTCTCAGCAGCATAACTCCGATATGAATTCCATTCATCTAAGTACTTTAATTTTTCATTAAGAATAATACATTGGATAGCTTGGGGTCTATTATTCCATCCTAGTTTAGAATGAATATATTTTTCTGGTGAACCTAAATCTCGCAAATTCTTTAATTTAGTGTTGAGTTCATCATCATTTGTAGTAACTATTCCACCTTCTCCAGCAGCACCTAAATTTTTACCTGCATAACACGAAAAAACACCAAAATCTCCAAAGTTTCCAACTTTTCCTAATCTAATCATCGCTCCGTGAGCTTGAGAACAATCTTCTATTAGATGAGCATCATATAGTTTACATAAAGATATAATTCTTTCCATTTGTGCAGGGTACCCGTACAGATGAACAGGAACAACTACGACGTTATCATATTCTTCTCTACGGCCTGCAAACCATGCATGAAGGTCTGTAATTTTCATTCCATAAAAATCATTACAGTCAAGTAATTTAAGATCATATCCAAAATATGATGCGGCAAATGCGTTAGAGATAAAAGTATTTGCTGGTATTGCTACACAGGTAGTTCCTTTTAGTTCCAATGCATCCAGACTTAGTTTCAATGCGTCTGTTCCGTTTGATACGGCAATTGCGTACTTACTTCCAATATAATTAGCAAAATTATTTTCAAACTCTTCTATTGATTCATGACCAATATATTTTCCACTTTCTAAAAAGGAAGAAATTTTCGGTAAACAATCTTTTTTTATTACTTCCCACTGGGAAGCTACATCATTAAATTTCACTTCCATTATTTAAAATCCTTAGAATATTTATAGTAAGTTCTTTTTGTTTTTCATACGCTTTGTCATTAAACATAAGAAATTGTTTAATAGACCTTTCTAATGGGGACGCATGATTAGCATAGTTAATTGTAACAGGAAGATCCCTAAAATTTTTCTGAATCGTTACTGTTTGAGCTACGTCATCCCAAACAACATATTCTTCATCCTTAAATCGAATAATACATTCTCTATCTTTATAGGAATTATACCAGCTAACATCAACTGTTGCTGTAAAAGACCCAAAGGTTAGATACCCCGAAGCACTATCATATGTAGGAGAATCTAAATCTTTAGAATACTCGTGCCACTTAGTTGCCATCGGCATCTGGTTTGTTAAAGTTAATAAGATAGATATGTCATGCCCTGCTAAATCTATTTTTGCAGGTATATCAGTAATGTGGTCAATATGAGTATTTCTACGTCTCATTTGAATAGAACTAATTGACTGTCCTTGTTCTTTTTTATGGATAACATGATCTTTTATAAGACTAACTCCATAATTATAGGTAAACACCCAATCAACAAACAACATTGTACGATGTTTTTCAGCTATATCATATAGCTCCATTGCCTCTTCTTCTGTTGTAACCAGTGGTTTTTCACAAAAAACTCTTTTACCTTGAGAAAGAAAATATTTACATATTTCATAATGTGTAGATACAGGTGTTGCTATGAAAATATAAGGTGCATCTTGCATTTTTTTATAATTACAGTAGGAACCTGGAACTACTGGGTCACATAATCCTATTTCTGTAAACCCAATTTCTTTAAGGGTTTTATAAATAAAAGAACCCCAATAACCGACTCCGATTAAATTTGCTCTCATGATACAGCCTTTTCAATAATAAATCTAGCCCAGTTTTCTACTGTAAATTTTTGTACTTTTTCATATCCTTTACGGGCTACAGCTTTACGTTCTTGCCAATTTTTAAGATAATAATCAATTTTCTCTTTAAATTCTTCTTCATTGGAAAAAACAGCTAGGTCAGTCCCTGGAATAAAGTCTTTTTCTAATCCTTCCCAGGCTTCGGTTAATAGAAACCCTCCTGCTCCCATTATTTTATATGCTCTATCAGAAGTTCCCTCCTGATTATTAGTAAAACTAATATTAATTCGTGTTTGGCTTATTATTTTTGAATGAGCTTCGTTATAAACATCATTAAAATATTGAAATTTAAAATTTTCATAATAATTGGCTCTATGTTCTTTAAGAGTTCCTACAAAACTAACATCCCATATATAATCTATTTTATCCCTAAATTTATGAATAGTAGGATCGTATCCCTCGTGAATAAAATAGCTATTTTTATTTTTGTCTTTTAGTTGATTAAAAACTGTTGGGGCAGTATAAAAAACTGAATTAACTTTATCAATTTTTTCTAATAGCTCTTGATCTACGTTTATCATAGGGTCCATGTACCATAAAGCTACAGGGCAAATATCTTGACAAGTAGGAATAATACTACTACTAATTCCTACACCCTTACTAAAAAGAAGTAAATCTGGATTTTCTGATACACAAGTATTTATAAGATCCTCATCGCGTAAATTAGCTTCACCAAATTCTTTAAGTTTTTCTTTAAAATCATAACGAATTACAGTATGTCCTAATTTTTCAAATGCTTTAGCTTGTGGGGTATTAGTTGACGTTTCGGTAAATACTGCTGCATAAACTATCTTCACTCTAACCACTCCTTAAAATCTGTCATAAATTGATCTACAGAAGCTGAAGTGCCAGGATGTTCACTCATTTTAATATAGTGAGGAAGTCCTGCCGTAACAATATGCGCTCCGGCTAGTTGTGCGTCAACAATATCAATACCCGAACGAATACTACCCATAATAATTTCCGTATCAGTAATCTGATTCATATCTAACCACTTACGGGCAGCTCCTACAGTTTGAGTAAAACTCCCTCGTAATTCTTTAACACGATTTCCAAAAATTGAAATATAACGTGCTCCAGCATTTGTTGCTAACATACATTGTGCTTCTGTAAAAATACAAGTACAATTTATTTGATAGTTTTGTTTAGCTAACATACTGATAGCATGAAGTTCATTCCAACCAATGGGAATTTTAATACTTAAATTATCATAATTAATTTCATCACGTAATTCTCTTGCCTGCCAAATAATATCGTTTATATCTAGCGCAAATACTTCTACGCTTAAGCTTATGCCAGTAGACTCGTACTGAGTTATAAGACCAACAATTTTTTTCATATGGTCAATGTAGTTTCCTTTAGGCTCTTTAGCCATCAAAGATGGATTAGTAGTAATTCCTGTAATAAATCCCTTTTGAAGGGCAGTTTCTATGTCAGCTAAATTAGCTGTATCTAAAAATAATTTCATTATTCAATCTCGTGCATGTGTGTATATGTTTTACCGTCTTCCACTATATGTGAATCGCTATCATCATCTCTATTTGACCATTCAATTATATGAGTATCTTCTAAAGCAATTCTCATATGCATTAGTCCCGGAGGTATATGAAATATCTCTCCTTCTTTTAATATAATAGCTTTATTTTCTGCTCTTCCAATTCGGAGTCCGACTTGGAGTTTGCCAGATAAAATATAATAATTTTCGTCTTTTTTAACGTGATATTCTAAACTACTTTGACTACCTTTATTCATAAAGATATGCTTTAAAGTAAAATCTTCAGTGGCAGCACATGTTTTTATCCAGCCCCAATATTTCTCTCTATAATCTGTACATTGAAAAACATCAGGTATTTCTTGAATTCCGTATTTATTTGTCATCAGGGGGATTTGCTCCTTTTACCATTACCGATCTACGTGCCCATTCATTAGCCCACCCAGCGGCCTCATCTATAGAGTAACCTCTTTGCATCCAAGCTAATAACGCTGCCATAAATGCATCTCCAGCCCCTGATTCGTCCACAGGATTTTCAACTACGCGTGTTCTATGGGGTCTAGAAACTTCTGAATCAAAATAAATGCAACCTAATTTTCCAAATTTAACAATAAAATGAAGAGAATCTATTTCTTTATATAATCCTTCTTTTAATTCTTCGGGGTTATCCCAATTAACATTAGATACATATTGTTTAGCTTCGTGTTCATTTAATAGAGTTAAATAAATATGTTTATACATATGATGATTAGCAGAACTTTGTGAAACCTGAGAATCTAGAATAATTCTTTTATTCGATGTATTGATTAATTCTATTAACTTGGGCGATAAAAGCCCGTGTCTATAATCAGATATTGCTAACACATTAGTATTTGATTGCTGAATGTATTCAAATATTCGTTTTGATTCTGCATCGTTTAGAGGAGTATTATTAATCTCATCCACTTGTAAAAGTTTGTGTTTATTACACCAATAACGATGCTTAATAGCAGCTTTTTTACTTAAATGATACGGGTAATTATTAGTAATAAATTCATAATTACATTCTAACTTAGCAAGATTACGATTAACTAATGCTGCTCCTCCTTGAGTAGATATTTCAGTATCTTTTGAAATTACTAAAGTAGGAGTTTCTGCGGCTGTACCCAATAAGGTACCCTCAGTATTAATATCTATAATCGTATCACCGATTAGTAGAATTTTGTCCATAGGTATTTTG
>TARA_R110002020_G_scaffold86363_2_pt1 | contig 10433 bp, 8 predicted proteins | sample TARA_R110002020 | Tara Oceans TARA_R110002020 (sample SAMEA4396489) | marine metagenome | biome: Westerlies Biome; feature: [MES] marine water layer (ENVO:01000295) within the mesopelagic zone...; material: water (ENVO:00002006), including particulate matter (ENVO:01000060) such...
AGATGGTGGTGTTGTACTGGTCGTGCGAACGCACGGTGGTCAGGGTGAGCACGCCTTCGCCCTGCAGGCGCAGGTCTTGATTCAAGCCTGGCGACACCAGGAAACGGGCCTTGCCGCCCTCGCCCCAGTCGCGCACCGAGGCGCCCACGTAAAGCCGGAAACCGCCGGGCTCGCGCACGCGCTGGTTGAAGTCGTGGAAGATCGGGAACACGGCTTCGATGCCGTCGCGGATACGGTCGTAGTCGGCGACAAGATGGTCCCAGTCCACCTTTGAATCCGGCAGCAAGGCTTTGGCGATGCCGGCGACGATGGCCGGTTCGGACTTCAGCAGCGGCGAGGCCGGCTTCAGCCCGCCCTGCGAGGCATGCACCATCGACACGGAATCTTCGACGGTCACGAACTGCGGCCCGCGGGCCGTCAGGTCCGCTTCGGTGCGGCCCAGGCAAGGCAGCAGGATCGATTCTTTTGCCGTGATCAGGTGCGAGCGATTGAGCTTGGTGGCGATGTGCACGGCCAGGTCGAGCTTTCGCATGGCCGGGAAGGTGGTGTCCGGATCGGAAATCGCCACCGCCAGGTTGCCGCCCAGGCAGACCAGCGCTTTCGAGCGGCTGTCGCGGATGGCGCGCACCGCCGCTACCGAGTCATGGCCGTGGCTCACCGGAAAATCGAAGCCGTAGGTGCGCCGGATCGCCTCGGCCAGCGCCGGCGTCGGTTTTTCGGTGATGCCGACCGTGCGGTCGCCCTGCACGTTGGAATGGCCGCGGATGGGCGCGATGCCGGCGCCGGGCTTGCCGATGTTGCCGCGAAGCAGCAGCAGGTTGGCCAGCTGGTGCACGTTGCGGGTGCCGAAGCGGTGCTGGGTCATGCCCATGCCGTAGCAGACGATCACGCGTTCGGCGCCTGCGTAAACCTTGGCCGCGGCTTCGATGTCTTCGCGCGGCAATCCCGAGGTGGCGACGATGTCGTCCCAGGACGTGGCGTCCAGGTCCTGGCAAAGCGCTTCGATGCCGGCGGTGTGTTCGGCGATGAAGGCGTGGTCCAGGGCGTTGTTGGCCACCAGCCACTTCATCATGCCCTTCAGGAAAGCCACGTCGCCGCCGATCTTCACCTGGTAATAGGTCTGCGCGATCGGCGTGCCCTGCCCGCCCAGCATTTCGGTCGGGTGCTGGGGCGAGGCGAAACGCTCCAGCCCGCGCTCGCGCAGCGGATTGACGGCGATGATGGGCACGCCGCGCAGCGATAGCTCGCGCAACGTGGACAGCATGCGCGGATGGTTGGTGCCCGGGTTGTGGCCAAAGCTGAAAAGCGCGTCGCACAGCGCGAAGTCGTCCAGCGTCACCGTGCCCTTGCCCACGCCTATCGACTGCGGCAGCGCCACCGACGTGGCCTCGTGGCACAGGTTCGAACAATCGGGGAAGTTGTTGGTGCCGAACTCGCGCACCATCAGCTGGTACAGGAAGGCCGCTTCGTTGGAGGTGCGGCCCGAGGTGTAGAACTCGGCCATGTCCGGGTCGGGCAGCGCCCGCAGCGCGGCGCCGATGCGGGCGAAAGCCTCATCCCAGCCAATGGGCAGATAGCGGTCGCTGGCGGCGTCGTAGGCCATCGGCTCGGTCAGCCGGCCGGCGTCTTCGAGCGCGTGGTCGGTCCACTGCCAAAGCTGCGACACCGTGTTTTGTGCAAACAGCGCCGGCGTGGCGCGCTTGCCGGTGGCCTCCCAGGCCACGGCCTTGGCGCCGTTTTCGCAGAACTCGAAGGAAGACGCGTGCGCCGGATCCGGCCAGGCGCAGCCCGGGCAATCAAAACCTGCCGGCTGGTTCACCTTGCGCAGGGCGGACGCTTCGCGACCCACGGCCATCTGGTCCTTCAGCACGCGGGCCACCGCGCCCAGCGCCGGCCAGCCCCCGGCCGGGCCGCTGTACTGTCCTATCCCGGGAACCTTTGGCTTGCTCATGCGTGCATGCGAACCTGTTCTGGCCTTGGCCATTGCAGTCTAGCGCGTGCCCGCATGCCTGGCCTGTCCGTGCCCCAAGCTGCGTAATACTCGCGGACATCCACTGACACAGGCACCCCACATGCGCTCACTGCTCTTGCCACTGTTGCTCTTGACCAGCGCCGGCAGCCTTGCCGCCGAACTCAAGGCGCCAGCCGAAGCCAACATGGACAGCAAGGTGACCGTGGAAGTGGTGGGAGACGTGGACCCGCGCGCCTTCGTGTCCATCGTCGCCCCGGACGCCGCCGAAGGCAGCTACGACTCCTACGAATACACGAGCCAGTCGCGCTTGCAGATCCGCACGCCCGACCGGGTGGGCGAGTTTGAGGTGCGCCTGCTCGACGCCCAGTCGCCCTATCCGACCCTGGCTCGGCGCCCGATCCGCATCTCGCAGCCCGCGGCCTCCCTGCAGGCACCCGACGACCAGCCAATCGGCACCACCTTCAGCATTCAATGGACCGGGCCCAGCCAGGACCGCGAATACATCACGCTGGTGCCCGCCGATACCGCCGACGGCCAGTACGCCGGCTATGCCTACGCCGAGGGCGAAGGCAGCGGCACGGTGTCCTTGACCACGCCGACTGCGCCCGGCGACTACGAATTGCGCTACATGACCGGCTCGCAGAACAAGGTGCTGGCCCGCCGCCCCCTGCGCGTCGGCGACATCGATGCTTCGGTAACCGCTCCGGCCACCGTGGCCATGGGCGCGTCCTTCAAAGCCGGCTGGACCGGCCCCGACAACGCCCGCAACTTCCTGACCGTGGTGGCTCCGGACGCCGCCACGGGTGCCTACGACATTTACGCCTACACCGACGCACCGTCGGTCACATTGGTGGCCCCGGAAACCCCGGGCGAGTTCGAAGTGCGGCTGGTCAGCGCCGACAGCACCCGTGTATTGGCGCGACAGGCCATCACGGTGCAGGCGGCCCAGGCCAGCGTGCAGGCACCGGCCAGCGTCGAGGCAGGCAGCACCTTCCAGGCCGGCTGGACAGGCCCCGGCAACGAGCTCGATTACCTGGGCGTAACGGAGGTCGGCAAGCCTGAGAAGTACCTCGAGTACACCTACACCCGCCGCGGCAATCCGCTGGAACTGCGGGCACCGCGCACGGCCGGCGACTACGAGCTGCACTACCTCACCGGACGCAGCAACCAGTCGCTGGCGAGCCAGCCGTTGCGGGTCACGCCGGCTGCCACGCCGGGCTCGCTCCGGGTCGTCGCTTCCCGTTCCGGGGGCACGGGTTCCGAGGGCGCAGGCGCGGGCGGAAAAGGCTCGTCGGCCCAGGGCGCGGACGTCGTCGAACTGATCCTGGACGCCTCCGGCAGCATGCTCCAGCGCCTGGGCAACGAACGCCGCATAGACATCGCCCGCAAGGCCCTGGCCGGCCTCGTGCAGGAACAGCTGGCCGACGATTCGCGGGTTGCGCTGCGCGTCTTCGGCCACCGCAAGCCCGACGCCTGCGACACCGAACTGCTGGCGCCGCTGGCGCCGCTCGACCGCGCCGCCCTGGCTGCCACCGTGCGCGGCATCGAAGCAAAGAACCTGGCCAAGACGCCCATCGGCGCTTCGCTGGCCGCCGTCGCCGATGACCTGGCCGGCGTGGAAGGCCGGGCCGTGGTGGTGCTGGTCACCGACGGCGAGGAAACCTGCGGAGGTGATCCCGCCGCGGCGATCGCCAAGCTCAGGTCGGCCGGCTTCCAGGTGTCGCTCAACATCGTCGGCTTCGCCATCAACGAGTTCGCGCTTGAACAGCAGTTCCGCGAATGGGCCCGCCTGGGCAACGGCGCCTACTTCGCCGCCACCGACGCCGCCGGCCTGGCCAGCGGCATATCGCAAGCCACGCAGCCCGCCGTGTACACGGTGCTGCGCGACGGCGAAGCCGTGGCCTCCGGCGTTGTCGGCGGCCAGGGCGTGGACCTGCCCCCCGGCACCTACACCCTGCGCATCGGCACCCGCGAACAGTCCGCGAAGGTGGCCTCCGGCGAGGAAACGGTCATCGTGCCCGACTGATCAGAACGCCTGCGGCCTCGGCGGATCGCCGAAGCATCGGGGATGATCCAGAACTGCGGTGGCCGCCTCGCCCTGCAATCGGAACACCTTGATGTCGTCGGCCAACGCGCGTTACTTGGACGGGTCCGGCGTGCTGGCGAACTTCTCGAGCATCTTCTTGCCCTCCGGCGACTGCGCCAGGCCTTCGAGCATGCTGGCGATGGCGGTGCCGCCATCGGCGGAGAACAGGTCCATCACGCTCGACAGGCCCTTGCCCGGCGAACCGGCGTTGGAGATCACCTTGACGTCGGCGGACTTCAGGGCCTCGGCCTGGGCCATGCCCACGGCCTGGGCGGCTTCGATGTTGCGGATGCCCAGCAGGTAGTTCTGGTAGCCCTGGTCGGCGCCGATCTTTTCGGCCAGCTTGATCTGCGCGTCCACCGGCGCCATCAGGATGGCGGTTTCGGCGGCGCCCTTGGCGTGGCCTTCGGCGGTGATGCCCTCGGCGTTGCGCTTGGCGGCTTCGAGCTGGCCTTCGGCGGTGAGCACCGTCTGCTGCTTGTGGCCTTCGGCCGACACGATCGACACCTGCTTGCTGGCCTCGGCCGAGACGACGGCCACCTGCTTCGCGGCGTCGGCCTGCACGATGGCCACGTCCTTGGCCTGGGCGGCGGCGATGACGGCGGCTTCGCGGGCGATTTCGGCGCCGCGCACGGTGTTCACCTGCACCACGTCCATTTCCTTGGCCGCGGTTTCGCGCTGCTGCACCTTCACCTGCTGCGAAGCCTGCTCGTTGGCGACGCCGACGTTCTTGTCCTTTTCGGCCGTGCGCAGGCCCACCTGCTCGGCGGCCAGCTGGCGGGACATTTCGATTTCGCGCTTGGCGGCGATTTCGGCCATCTCGGCCTGGCGGCTGTTGTCGGCCACGACCAGGCGCGATTCGCGCTCAATGCCCGAGGTGCGCTTGGCCATGATGTTGTGGATGACGTCGCTGTCCTTGCTGTCGCGGATGTCCATCAGCTCGATGTTCTTGATCGCCTCCACGCCCCAGCCGCCGAGCTGCGGCTGCACTTCCTTGGTGAAGGCTTCGCCGAAGCGGCTGCGGTCGAGCATGATCTGGTCGATCTCGTGCGCGGCGAGCACCGTGCGCACCGAACCCTGGACGATGGCGGTGAGCTGCTCCTTGAGCTCCTCGAACGAAGCCACGCGCTGGGCGGCGGTGTTGGAGTCGCTGATGCGAAAGAAGGCCATCACGTGCACCAGGAAGGGCACGCGCTCCTTGTCGTAGGCGGCGTAGTCCGGCAGGTCGATGGCGAAGTTCGACACCGGCAGCGTGACCCGGGTCAGGCCGATCATCGGGATGCGCGAGGGCCACTCGTAGTAGGTGTTGGAATCGAAGCCCTTGCCGTACGAGACGGTGTTCTTGCGCGTCTGCACGATATGCACTTCGTTCACCGGCACCACCCGGCGCAGCGCGATGACCCAGAAGAAGGCCGTGACCAGGGCGACGCCCGCGGCGGAGACCAGACCGATGAGAACCAGCGACGAAGTAAGCATGAAGGACCCGCGGCAAGTGATGTCGCCGAAGTATAGGGTCCAAAACCGGGGTCAGAGTCGAATTTTTCGCGCCGGCGTGCCGCCCCCGGCCTATTCCAGCGCGATCCAGTCCACTTCCAGCCGGAACGGCCCCTCGCGCTTGTCGCCGATCAGCAGGCCGAGCTCGCGGATCCGGGATGCGTCCAGCGGCGGGCCCTGCAGGGCGAAGCCGTGCGCGCTCGGGCGCAGGTCGGCCAGGGGCACGCGGACTTCGGTCCATTGCCCGGCTTCGGTGGCGAATTCGCCGCCGTAGGACACGGTGATGCCGCGGAAGCGGGCGTCGGTGGCCAGGCGCAGCTGATAGCGGCGGCCGTCGCCGCGCACGCGCAGCACCACCGCGGTGGCATCGCTGAAATCGAAATCACGGCCCACGGTGCGCACCGACGAGAACCCGCCGTTGTTTTCCAGCGACAGCACGCCCGAGAACGTCAGCACGCCCTGCTCCACCTCCGGACCACCCCGCGACCGGCCGCCCATGACGCCATCGTTCACCGCCACCCAGCGTGGCTCGTCGGCATTGCTTTCGAAGCTGAACAATGGGGTCATGGCGGGCTCCGGGGTGGCCGTGGCGCCGACCGGCGAGGTCAGCAGGAAAATGGCGAGAAACAAGGCGATGCGCATGGGAATGGCCCAGGGACGGATGCGTCATTGCAGCGCCACCGTCGTCGCCGGTGCGTGACGGGACTTCCGGCGCCCGCCGGCCGGCAGTAGGCTGGCCGTCCAGCCCGCGCCCCCGCGCCAAAGCAGGAGAAACCCCATGAGTTATGTCGATGGTTTCGTGCTCGCCGTTCCCAACGCCAACAAGCAGGCCTTCGTGGACTTCGCCAGCAAGTTCGACCCGATCTTCAAGGAGTTTGGCGCCCTGCGCGTGGTGGAGTGCTGGGGCGACGACGTGCCGGACGGCAAGCAGACCGATTTCAAGCGCGCCGTGCAGTGCAAGGACGACGAAACCGTGGTGTTTTCCTGGATTGAATGGCCCGACAAGGAAACCCGCGACGCCGGCATGAAAAAGATGATGGAAGACCCGCGCATGGACCCCAAGACCAACCCGATGCCGCTGGACGGGGCGCGGATGATCTACGGCGGGTTCCGGCCGGTGCTGGATATCTGACGTCCCCTAAAGGAATCAGGATGGCGGGACTTCGTGGATAATCCCGCCATGCGAACCTTCGTACTCAGGGCCCGGGCGGCCCCCACGGACAGCGCCAAACTGCTGGCTTCGGTCGGCGGCGACGCCCATGCCGAGATCCTGGCCCATACCCTGATGAACGCCATCTTCGTGGCCCAGTCGCACCGGCCCGACGTGGTGGTTTACCTGGTGCTGGAAAGCACCCAGGACTATTCGCGCACGATCCGTTTCGAAGCCAGCGCCATGCACGAAATCGGCGGCTTCAACGAAGGCGCGCTGCTGGGCAAGGTGGCCAAGGCGCTGGATGCCTCGCGCGGCATGGGCAAGGAAGAAACCCGCCCGGTCGAAAGTGGCGTCACCGTGCAGACCATCAGCTTTGAACGGCTGGTGCAGCAGCTGGCGGAAAACCACCAGCTCTACGTGATGGAAAAAAAGGGAAAACCGATCCGCGAGCAGGCCTTCGCCGGAAACCCGTGTTTCCTGCTCACCGACCACATCCCGATGCCCAAGAACACCTTCCACACCCTGGACCGCCTGGGCGCGGTGCGGATCACCCTGGGCAAAACCATGCTCTTCGCCTCCCAGTGCGTGGTCCTGATCCACCACGAACTCGACCAGCGCTAAAAACCCGGGTCAGAGTCGAATTTCCTAAACCCGGGTCAGAGTCACATTTACTTACCGCAACGGTGGCGCTTGACCGATGCGCCCAGCCGTTCGCCTGCCGCAACCTGCGTGCGTCCCGCCAAGCACGCAGCGCCATGCCCCGCCCTCGCCGGTTTGACCTCCTTGCCGTTCCTCAGCACGTTGTCCAGCGCGGCAACGACCGCCAGGCATGCTTCCTGGCAGACGAAGACCGTCACCTCTACCGCACCGAACTGCGGCTCATGGCCGAGCGCGAGGGTTGCGAAGTGCATGCCTACGTCCTGATGAGCAACCACGCGCATTTGCTGGTCACGCCAAAGCAACCCGGCGCTGTCGGACGCACCATGCAGTCACTCGGCCGGCGCTACGTCCGCTATTTCAACGAAAGATATCAGCGCACCGGCACACTCTGGGAGGGCCGCTACAAGGCAAGCCTGGTCGACAGCGGCAGGTACCTGTTCAATTGCCACCGCTACATCGAACTCAACCCCGTCCGGGCAGCGATGGTGGCCGACCCGCGGGACTTCCCTTGGTCCAGCCACGCCGCCCTGGCATTCGGCGAGCCCGACCCCCTGGTCACCCCGCATCCCGAATACCTGGCGATTTCCGCGACCCCCGCTGTCCGACAGCAGTACTACCGCGAGCTGGTGCTTTCCAGCCTCAACCCGTCCGAACTGGCCGCCATCCGCGACACGCTGCAACGGCAACATGCCTACGGTACGGCGTACTTCCGGTGGGACATCGAAACGAGAACGGGATCTCCTGCAGGTCCCCGAAAGGCAGGCCGACCCGGGAAGAACGTGAAAATTCGACTCTGACCCGGGTTTAGGAAATTCGACTCTGACCCGGGTTTTAGCCGTAGCGCTTGCGGTGGCCGTCGAGGATGCCGGAGACCTTGGCCAGGGCGTCTTCGACTTCCTTTTTGAAGCCGCCGGCGGGCAGTTCCCGCACGGCCGAATGCGCGGCGCAGACAATGGAGGTCTTGGACCAGGCCGAGGCCAGCCAGCGGGCCCAGCCGGCGAAGGCGTCGGCGGAACCGGGGCTCTGGCTCAGCGCCCGCGACAGCATGGGGTGCATGCGCAGCGAGGACTGCGGCAAGATCTTGCCCAGCGTGCCGGACGCGGCCATCACGTTGAAGGTGTCGTCCACGTGCACGATGCCGCTTTGCCGGTGGCGAACCAGCACCGAAGCCACGTGCACGCGCTCGTCGGCGGAGACGAAGTCCACGCCCTCGGGCACCGACAGGTTGAACAGGTCGGCCAGCGGATGTTCGTCATCCCAGGTTTCGACCGGCGCTTCCGCCCACGACAGGTCGGGCGCCTTTTCCCGGTGGCGTGCGGTGCCGTAAAGCGTCGCCGAGGGGAACAGCGCGTGCATGTCCTGCACGTACATCGTGTGGAAGGGATGCACGTGCATGACGGCGTCGACCTTTTCGCCGTTGCCGGTAAGCGCCAGCAATTCAGCGCGCTGGGCGTCGTCGAGGTCGCAGCCATCGATGATGACGAAACGGCCATTGCCACGCTTTACCACCGACATGTGCGTGCCGATGTTGATGCCGACCACGCGGAACGTGCCGCGGATGTTCCAGAAAGTATCAGCCAGTTTTTGCATGGTGCTTGGCCCCCTGGGGCGAAAGCCAATCGGGCGGCGGAATCTGCCGGTGCGCTTCGCTCAGGGCCTTGGCCCATTGCTGGCGGATGGTGTTGAAGTAGTCGTCGTCTTCGTCGAGGCGCTGTTCCACCACCCCGTCGATGCTGTCGTTGCGATAGACCAGCAGGTCCAGCGGCATGCCGACGCTAAGGTTCGAGCGCAGCGTCGAATCCATCGAAATCAGCGCCAACTTCACCCCCTCCTCCAGCGAGGTTTCGCGGGTAATGGCGCGGTCGAGCATGGGTTTGCCGTACTTGTGCTCGCCGATCTGCAGGTAGGGCGTGTCGGCCGTGGCTTCGATGAAGTTGCCGGCGGCGTAGATATGGAACAGCCGCAACGTGCGCCCGGCGATTTGCCCGCCCAGCATTATCGAGACGTCGAAACCAACGTCCTGCTGCTTCATCGCCTCGCCGTGGGTGCGGTACACCCGGCGCACGGCTTCCGAAACCAGCGCCGCGGCCCGGAACATGGTGGGCACGGTGTAGATGGTTTCCACCTGGCCGGTTTCCGGGTCGGGGATGCCGTCCTGGATGAGGTTGAGCACCGCCTGGGAAATCGCCAGGTTGCCGGCGGTCAGCGTCGCCATCAGGCGCTCACCCGGCACATGGAACTTCTGCAGCTTCGAGAAGCAAGAGATGTTGTCGAACCCGGCATTGGTGCGGGTATCGCCCAGCATCACCAGGCCCTCGTCAAGCAGCAAGCCAACGCAATAAGTCACTCAGGGAATCTCCATCGGAAACGAACGCTACTGGCTAGTCTGCGCCAATTGCGTGATGTTGACACTCACGTCCAGGGTTTCGTCGGCGCCACCCCGGCGCAGGCCCCGAACCGGGGCGGCGTCGCGATAGTCGCGGCCGCAGGCCACCCGCACGTAGTGTTCGTCCGGCGACACCCGGTTGGCCGGGTCGAAACCCACCCAGCCCAGGCCATCGACGAACAGTTCCGCCCAGGCATGGCTGGCGGCCGGGAAGCCCTCTTCCATCGGGCACAGGTAGCCGCTTACGTACCGGGCCGGGAAACCCAGGTGGCGGGCGGCGGCGATAAGCACCTGCGCATGGTCCTGGCAGACGCCGGTGCCGGCGTCGAAGGCCTCGGCGGCGCTGGTTTCGGCGTGGGTGGTGTCGCTGACGTAGTCCACCTTGTCGCGCACGGCGTTGGCCAGGCGGTGCAGGCGTTCCAGGGCCGCGCCCTCGCCCGCCGCGGCTTCGGCCAGGGCGATGATGCCCGGCGACGGCTGGGTCAGCGGCGTGGGTTTCAGGAAGAACATGGGCGGCAGGCCACCGGCGTCGTCGCCGTGCACGCCGCTCTTGTCGAGCGTTCGCACCTGGGCGCGCACCGACAGGTGCAGGTCGCTCACCTGCCGGTCGATGGCATGCGTGGCCACCGGGTTGCCGAAGCCGTCGATGCCGGTGGACGGCAGCGGCTTGCCGTTCACCTCC
>TARA_R110002020_G_scaffold134530_47_pt1 | contig 10428 bp, 6 predicted proteins | sample TARA_R110002020 | Tara Oceans TARA_R110002020 (sample SAMEA4396489) | marine metagenome | biome: Westerlies Biome; feature: [MES] marine water layer (ENVO:01000295) within the mesopelagic zone...; material: water (ENVO:00002006), including particulate matter (ENVO:01000060) such...
CCCGAACAGCGCGTCGTTCCCGCCATTGCCGACAAGGTGATTGTTGGCCGCGTTGCCCGTGACGCTGTCATCCCCGCCGCCGGCCCAGGCATCTTCGATCAGCGACCGGGCGTTCCCCCGGTGTTGAAGCGCGTTGTAGATATTGCCTGCCGCGTGCTCCCCCTGGCCCAGCGTCGCGCGCTGCTGGGCCGAAAAGAGCGAGGATTCCCCCGGCCTGAGGTCGATATCCAGGTTCGTGGCATAGGCCGTCAGGTCGTATCGGTCGGTGCCGCCGCCGTCCCAGATCGTGGCAAAGATCACGTTGGCGCCGGGATCGACCCCCACACCGGCATCGACGAAGGTCTGCCCGCCCGCGGGCGCCCAGCGATAGACGGTATCGCCCGCGTTGGTATCGAAATCGGCGCCGTAAATGTGCTGAAGGGCTGCGATGTCGAGCATCATCGGCGTTTGCGGGTAACTCCAGTCGTCATTGGTCAGGTGCCGCGTTTCGCCGCCCGTGTAGGACCGGTAGGTCATGATGGAGAATTCGTGGGAATCCATCGCCGCGGGCAACGGGCCGTAGGATCCGCCTTCATGCCCATGTTCCAGACCAAGCGCATGGCCGAGCTCGTGGATCGACGTCAGCCAGGCGTAATTGCCGGCGCGCGGGCTGGTGAAATCGTAGCGGGCGGTGCTGAACCAGATGTCGCCGCCGGTCTCGCTCCATGACGGGAAATAGGCCCAGGCGGTGACGCCCACGCTGCTGGAAGCGGTCTGCGCGATCCGGATATGGCCATCGGTCGCATGACCACCCTGCACCTGGGCCGCGGTGAAGCCTTCGAGAGAGAAGCCATCGTTCGATGGATTGCCGTCATCGGTATCCAGCGCGAACCGCACCGCGTTTTCCATCGCGACGGTCGTGGCGAGGGCCTTTGCGTTTTCCCCCGATCCGTATCCGACCAGTTGCCGCATGAACTGCGCATCGGCAAAACCGTAAGTGATCGTCTGCTCCGCCCAGGCGCTATTGCTCAGCAGCCCGTCGATGCGGGCATCGCCCGAGGACCGGATCCTTTGGATCTCGTGAGGCGTGCCGGTCATGCCGCGGTCACGGCCCCGTCACCGTAAAAATGCGGGCGTCCGTCACGCGCACAATCCGGCCGGGCCGCCCTTCACAGGGCGGGGATCGCCATCCCTTAGACATGCATCGCCTGGAGTGACCATGGCTGAACGGAGCACCTGTAAGCGTCGGTGCATCCGTAGCTATCCGGCCGATGTTAGGACTTGGTTAACGCCCGACAGCACGGGCACCGTAAACCGCGCCGCTTGCACATCCGCGCGCGGGCGTGGATCAGGCGTTCAGAAGCCTTGCGGCCTCGGGCGCGAAATAGGTCAGGATGCCGTCGCAGCCCGCGCGCTTGAACGCCATCAGGCTTTCCATCATCACCTTCTCGCCATCCACCCAACCGTTCTGCGCGGCCGCCTGGATCATCGCGTATTCGCCCGACACCTGGTAGGCGAAGGTCGGCGCGCCGAAGGCGTCCTTCACGCGGCGGCAGATATCGAGGTAGGGCAGGCCGGGCTTGATCATCACCATGTCGGCGCCTTCCGAAAGGTCGCGGGCCACCAGCCGCAGGGCCTCGTCGGAATTGCCGGGATCCATCTGGTAGGTCTTCTTGTCGCCCTTCAGCGCGCCCGAGGCGCCCACCGCATCGCGGAACGGCCCGTAGAAGGCCGACGCGTACTTGGCCGCGTAGCTCATGATCGTGACGTTGCGGTGGCCGGCGGCTTCCAGCCCTGCGCGCATCGCGCCGATGCGGCCGTCCATCATGTCGGACGGCCCGATGATATCGGCGCCCGCATCCGCCTGCGCCACGGTCATCTTCACCAGCGCTTCCACGGTTTCGTCGTTCAGGATCTCTCCGTCCACGACAAAGCCGTCATGGCCGTTGATGTTGTAGGGGTCGAGTGCCACGTCCGTCATGATCGCAATGTCGGGCACTGCGTCCTTGATCGCGCGGATTGCGGTGTTGACCAGGTTGTCCGGGTCCCACGCGCCGGCGCAGTCTTCGGTCTTCAGCGACGGCTCGATATAGGGAAAGAGGCAGATCGCGGGGATGCCCAGGCCTGCGGCCTCCTTCGCGGCGGTCACGATGCGGTCGACGCTGCGGCGCGACACGCCGGGCATGGAGGGTATCGGTTCTTCAACATCCGTCCCATCACGCACGAAGACCGGCCAGATCAGGTCGTTCACGCTCAGCGTGTTCTCCTGCACCAGCGCGCGCAGGGGCGCGGTGGCGCGGGTGCGCCGCGGGCGGGAGGCGGGGAAGGGGGCTAGTCTGGGCTCCATGAGCGATCCTCCATAGGCGCGGCGCCTTGCGTACTGGGCCAGTGGGTGGCATGGAATCCCGAAATGCTCAAGAGCGCGCCGCATCGAGGGTGCGCCGCAAACATAGGGATTTCTTGTTCCATACCGCCCGGCATGGCATAGGCAGACCGGGGAGCCGGGCGGCGAGACAAGAAGAAGGCAGCTTTTTTGGACTGGTACACGTCGCTTGTGGAATCGATCGATCTGCGGTCGTTTTCCAATCTGTGGTTCTGGATCGCCCTGGCGGTGACGTGGTCAACGGCCACCCACTGGGTGCTGGGCGTGCCCTACGACATCCTGTCACGGGCGCGGCGCGGCAATGACGAGGCGATGGCCGACCTGCACGATCTGGTGCGGATCAGGGTGACCCGGATGCTGTCCTTTTCGCGCACGGCGGGCGCTTGGCTGATCGGCGGGGTGAGCTTTGCGCTGACAACGCTGGCAGTCCTTGGCTTCGGGTACGGGGTGGAGCTTGCGCAGGCCCTGTTCCTGCTGGGCGGTCCGCTGACGCTGGTGGCGTTCCTGTCCCTGCGGGTGGCGCTGAAGATCGAAACCCACGAACCCATGGGGCAGGACCTGTGCGGCGTGCTTATGCGCACGCGAATGCTGATCCAGCTGATCGCGTCGCTGTCGATTTTCGTCACGGCGCTTTGGGGGATGTATCAGAACCTTTCCATCGGGGTCCTGGGCAACTAGAAGCCATGGCGTGACGGAGTGCCCGAAGACGGGGTGCGCCGCCAGACGCATGTCCGCAAGAGGCAGAATTCCGATGACAGCACCCGAGCACATCACGGTCGGCGGCGCGCCCGAAGGCTTTGACGCGCAACTGATCCTGAACGAGATCGCGACGCGCAAGGGCCCGGTGGCCCATGTCGCGCGCGATGACAAGCGGATGGCGGCGATGCAGTCGGCGCTGGCCTTTCTTGCGCCCGACATGCCGGTGCTGACCTTCCCGGGCTGGGATTGCCTGCCCTATGACCGCGTGTCGCCCAACCCCGACATCGCCGCCGCGCGGATGGCGACGCTCGCCGCGCTGGTCCACCGGTTGCCCGACCGCTTCGTGCTGCTGACGACGCTGAACGCCGCCACGCAACGCGTACCGGCGCGGGCGGTCCTGCAGGATGCCGCGTTCTCGGCCCGTGTCGGAGGCCGCGTGGATGAACAGGCGCTGCGCCAGTTCCTTGTTCGCATGGGATTCTCGCAAAGCCCCACGGTGATGGAGCCGGGGGATTACGCCGTGCGCGGGGGGATCATCGACATCTACCCGCCGGGCGACAGCGGGCCGGTAAGGCTCGACCTGTTCGGCGATGTGCTGGACGGCGCGCGTGGGTTTGACCCGGTAACCCAGCGCACGACCGAGAAGCTGGACAAGATCGAACTGGCGCCGGTGTCCGAGGTGATTTTGGACGACGCGGCGATCCTGCGGTTCCGCCAGAACTACCGCTTGGAATTCGGCGCCGCGGGCACCGACGATCCGCTCTACGAGGCCGTGAGCGCGGGCCGCAAGCATCAGGGCATCGAACATTGGCTGCCCTTCTTCCACGAGGAACTCGAAACGCTCTTCGATTATCTCCCCCATGCCACCATCACGCTGGATGACCAGACGGAGGCGATCCGCCTGTCGCGCTGGGATAGCGTGCAGGACCAGTACGAGACCCGCCAGCACGCGATGGAACAGAAATCGCGGATGGATACGGTCTATAAGCCGTGCCCGCCGGGCCTGCTGTATCTGGACGATGCGGCGTGGAACGCCGCCGTTGCGGGGCGGCGGGTGATGACGTTCTCGCCCCTGCCGCGGGCCTCGGGGCCGGGCGTGATCGACGCGGGCGGGCGGATCGGGCGGAATTTCTCGCCCGAACGGCAGCAGGAGAGCATCTCGCTCTTCTCCGCGCTGGCCGATCACGTGAAGAAGCGGATGGAAAAAGGGCCGGTATTGGTTGCGTCCTATTCCGAAGGTGCGCGGGAGCGGCTGGCGGGGCTGATCGAAGACGAAGGCCTGGCCGAGACCATCCTGATCCCCGACGCGACCCGCATCGGCAAGCGCGGGCTGCATCTGGCCGTCTGGGCGCTGGAACACGGGTATGAGACGCCGGAGATGACGGTGATCTCGGAACAGGACGTGCTGGGAGACCGGCTGATCCGGTCGACCAAGAAACGCCGCAAGGCCGAAAACTTTCTGACCGAAACCCAGAGCCTGTCGCCCGGGGATCTCGTCGTCCATGTCGATCACGGGGTGGGGCGGTACCTGGGCCTGGAGGTCATCACCGCCGCGGGCGCCGCGCATGAATGCCTGGCGCTGGAATATGCCGAAAGCGCGCGGCTGTACCTGCCGGTCGAGAATATCGAGCTGCTGTCGAAGTTCGGGCACGACGAAGGCTTGCTCGACAAGCTGGGCGGGGGCGCGTGGCAGGCCAAGAAGGCCAAGCTGAAGGAACGCATCCGCGAAATGGCGGACCGGCTGATCCGTGTCGCCGCCGAACGCGCGCTGCGCACGGCGCCGGTCATGGATCCGCCCACCGGAAGCTGGGACGCGTTTTCGGCGCGGTTCCCCTATCAGGAGACCGATGACCAGCTTAACGCCATCGAGGACGTGGTGGGAGACATGACCTCCGGCCACCCGATGGACCGGCTGATCTGCGGCGACGTGGGCTTCGGCAAGACCGAGGTCGCGATGCGCGCGGCCTTTGTCGCGGCGATGTCGGGCGTGCAGGTTGCCGTGGTGGCACCCACGACGCTTTTGGCGCGTCAGCATGCGGCTGGCTTTGCCGAAAGGTTCCGGGGGTTCCCCATCGAAGTACGGCAGCTGTCGCGCTTCATCTCGGCCAAGGAGGCGCAGAAGACGCGGGAGGGGCTGGCGCGCGGCACGATCGATATCGTCGTGGGCACCCATGCCGTTCTGGCGAAAAGCATTCGGTTCCAAAGCCTTGGCCTGCTGATCGTGGACGAGGAGCAGCATTTCGGTGTCGCCCACAAGGAGCGTCTGAAGCAGCTGCGCACGGACATCCATGTTCTGACCCTGACCGCCACGCCAATCCCGCGGACGCTGCAACTGTCGCTGTCCGGCGTGCGGGACCTGTCGATCATTGGCACGCCGCCGGTCGACCGCCTGTCGATCCGGACCTATGTCAGCGAATTCGACGCCGTGACGGTGCGCGAGGCGCTGCTGCGCGAACGCTATCGCGGCGGGCAGAGCTTCTTCGTGGTGCCACGGATTTCCGACCTGCCGGAGATCGAGACCTTCCTGAAGGAACAGGTGCCCGAGGTCAGCTACGTCGTGGCCCATGGCCAGATGCCGGCGGGCGAGCTCGACGACAAGATGAACGCGTTCTACGACGGCAAGTACGATGTGCTGCTGGCCACGACCATCGTGGAATCGGGGCTGGATATTCCCACCGCCAACACGATGATCGTGCACCGGGCCGACATGTTCGGGCTGGCGCAGCTTTACCAGATCCGGGGCCGCGTGGGCCGGTCGAAGGCGCGGGCCTATGCGTACCTGACGACGAAGCCGCGGATGAAGCTGACGGCGGCTGCGGAAAAGCGGCTGCGGGTTCTGGGCTCGCTCGATACGCTGGGGGCCGGGTTCACGCTGGCCAGCCAGGATCTGGACATCCGCGGCGCGGGCAACCTGCTGGGCGAGGAACAGTCCGGCCAGATGCGCGACGTGGGCTACGAGCTTTACCAGCAGATGCTGGAGGAGGCGATTGCCAAGATCAAGTCGGGCGAGATGGAGGGCCTGTCCGAGTCCGACGATCAATGGGCGCCGCAGATCAATCTGGGTGTTCCGGTGCTGATCCCCGAGGATTACGTGCCTGACCTCGATGTACGGCTGGGGCTTTATCGGCGTCTGTCTGGGCTGACCTCCAAGGTGGAGATGGAGGGCTTTGCGGCCGAGCTGATCGACCGCTTCGGCAAGCTCCCGCGCGAGGTGAACTGGCTGATGCTGATCGTGCGGATCAAGGCCATGTGCAAGAAGGCCGGCATTGCCAAGCTGGACGGCGGGCCCAAGGGCGCCACGATCCAGTTCCACAAGGACAAGTTCGCGTCGCCGCAGGGGCTGGTGGCATTCATCCAGGATCAGAACGGGCTGGCGAAGGTCAAGGACAACAAGATCGTCGTGCGGCGGGACTGGGCGTCGGATGTCGACAAGATCAAGGGCGCCTTCGCGATTGCGCGCGATCTGGCGGAAAAGGTCGTGGCCGAGAAGAAGAAGGCCAAGGCGGGGTAGGGTATCGCGCGTTGCGGTGCGTGGGGACCACGCACCCTACGGCAACCCGGGAACGCGCGCCCTGTTTCGGGGCCGAACCGGCGTTGCGGTGTCGGGCTGCCTCCGGCGGGAGTATTTTCGGAAGAGAAGAAGCAGGGGATGCGCTTTAAGCGTCTGTGGGCCGGGCGCGGGTCCGCGCGCCGGCTTGCTGCCGGGGGTGGTCGGGTGTATTCAGCCGATCTACGCTGAAGCAAGAGGCAGTCCCATGCGCGCGGAAACGCAAACGCTCATCTCCGAGATCGAAAAGAGCCTGGCGCTGCTGGCGCAGCGGATGGATTACGAGACCGCCCCGCACCGGCTGGAAGAGTTCAACGCGCGTGTCGAGGATCCGGACCTGTGGAACGATCCGGACGCCGCGCAGAAGCTGATGCGCGACCGGCAGATGCTGGTCGACGCGATGAAGACCTATGACGGGATCGCGCAGGATCTGTCCGACAATGTCGAGCTGATCGAGATGGGCGAGATGGAAGACGACGCGGAGGTCGTGGCGGAGGCCGAGGCCGCGCTGGGCGCGCTGGCCGAGATGGCGGCGCAGAAGGAGCTGGAGGCCTTGCTGGACGGCGAGGCCGATGCCAACGACACGTTCCTTGAGATCAACGCCGGCGCCGGCGGCACCGAGGCCTGCGACTGGGCCGCGATGCTGCAGCGGATGTATGTGCGCTGGGCGGAAAAGCGCGGCTACAAGGTGGAACTGCAATCGGAAGAACCGGGCGCCGAGGCGGGGATCAAGTCGTGCGCCTACAAGATTTCCGGGCACAATGCCTATGGCTGGCTCAAATCGGAATCGGGCGTGCATCGTTTGGTACGGATTTCGCCCTTCGGGAAAGGCACGCGGGAGACATCCTTCGCGTCGATCTGGGTCTATCCCGTTGTCGACGACAATATCGATATCGAGGTGAACCCCGCCGATATCCGCATCGACACCTACCGGTCGTCGGGCGCGGGCGGGCAGCACGTGAACACGACGGATTCGGCCGTGCGGATCACGCACCATCCCACGGGGATCGTGGTGACGTCGTCCGAGAAATCCCAGCACCAGAACCGCGACATTGCCATGAAGGCGCTGAAATCGCGGCTGTACCAGCAGGAACTGGACCGCCGGAACGCGGCCATCAACGAGGCGCATGAAAGCAAGGGTAGCGCGGGTTGGGGCAACCAGATCCGCTCCTACGTGCTGCAGCCCTACCAGATGGTGAAGGACCTGCGAACCGAGCACGAGACATCCGACACCAAGGGCGTACTGGACGGCGACCTGGATGCGTTCATGGCGGCGACGCTGGCCATGGACGTGTCGGGCAAGAGCCGGGCCGAGGCACAGGCGGAGTAAACCGCGCCTCTTCCGCGCGCCCACCCGCCCACCCCGCGCGCAAGAGGCGCGGCGCGTTCCGACCGGGTTGGTTCGCGGTATTATCTGTCCGTGACGTGCCACGCACGCGGGAATTTTCGACGCCGCGGCAGAACTCCCTTGTTCCCGGTGGCAAAGCCCCGCCACAATGCCGTCCGAACGACAGCCCCCGGGAGAGATATGGCGATGAGCATGCTGGAGAAATCGGCGTCGGACCTGCTTGGCGATCTGGCATCGGGCGCGCTGTCCGCGGCCGACCTGATGGACGCGACGCTGGCGCAGATCGCGGACGTCAACCCGACGGTCAATGCCATCGTGGCGTTGCAGGATGCGGAGCGCCTGCGCGCGCAGGCCGCCGCCGCCGATGAAGCGACCGATCGCGGTCCGCTGCATGGCCTGCCCATCGCGGTCAAGGACCTGGTCGAGGTCGAAGGCATCGTGTCGACCCATGGTTCGCCGCTCTTTGCTTCTCATGTGCCGAAGACGGACGACATCCTGGCCGCCCGTTTGCGCGCGGCGGGGGCGATCCTGATCGGCAAGACCAACGTGCCGGAATTCGGCCTGGGCTCGCACACGTTCAACCCGGTCTACGGGGCGACGCGGAACCCTTACGATCTGGGCCGGACCTGCGGCGGATCTTCGGGCGGCGCCGCGGTGGCGCTGGCCACGGGGATGCTGGCGCTGGCGGACGGGTCGGACATGATGGGCTCGCTTCGCAATCCGGCGGCGTGGAACAATGTCTACGGGTTGCGGCCCACCTATGGCGTCGTCCCGGCCGAGCCCAAGGGCGACACCTTCCTGAAGCAGATGGCCACGCTGGGCCCGATGGCGCGGAGCCCTGCCGATATCGCGCTGCTGCTCGACGTGATCGCGGGCCCTGATCCGCGGCAGCCGCACGGGCGGGACTACACGGCGATCAGCCCGGTCGCGCCGGCCGACCTGAGCGGTCTGCGCGTGGGCTGGCTGGGCGACTGGGGTGGGGCGTTCCCGTGCGAGGCCGGGATCCTGGACCTGTGCGAGACCGGCTTGCAGGTGTTCGCGGATCTCGGTGCCAAAGTGGACCCTGTCGCACCGCCGTTCTCGGCCGACGCGATGTGGGACAGCTGGATCACGCTGCGATCGTTCCTGACCGGCGCGGGCCTTGGGCCTTTGACCGAGAAGGGAATCGAGCTGAAAGACAGCGCGATGTGGGAGATCGGGCGCTACCGCGAGATGACGGCCGAACATGTCCATACCGCCAGCGTGAAACGGTCGGCCTGGTTCGAGACTGCCGCGCGGCTCTTCGACACCTATGACATTCTCGTGCTGCCCACGGCGCAGGCCTGGCCCTTCGATATCGACCTGCCCTGGCCGACCGAGATCGAGGGGACGGCGATGGACACCTATCACCGCTGGATGCAGGTGACGGTGCCTGCCAGCCTGATCGGCCTGCCCGCACTGGCGGTGCCGGCCGGGTTCGGGGCGGCGGGCCTGCCCATGGGCATGCAACTGATGGCGCGGCAGGGCAGCGATGCGCGCCTTCTGGCCATCGGCGAGGCCTATCACCAGGCGACGGAGTGGCCGCAGAAACGGCCGCCCGTGCTGTAACAGCGCGCGAAGGGTCTTGGGAGGGACCCGCGAGAGGGAGGAGAAAACGATGCAGGATGCAACGATGGCAGAGCCGGCCTTCGGCGTGCCCGACCTGCGGCCCGTGACCGCGGCCGACATGCGCCGGGCGCTGAAGCTGGGCTGGCGCGATTTCCGCCGCGCGCCGGGCTACGGGCTGGCCTTCGCCGGGGCCTACGTTCTGGCGGGCTGGGCGATGGCCTGGATCACGCTGGCCACGGGCACGTCGTTCTGGCTGATCCTCGCAACCATCGGCTTCCCGCTGATCGGGCCTTTCGTGGCGGTGGGGCTTTACGAGGTGTCACACCGGCTGGAACTGGGACGCCCGCTGATCCCGCGCGAGATCATGGGCGTTGTGCTTCGGCAGGGTGCGCGGCAGCTGCCGTCGCTCTGTGCCGTGATCGTGGTGGTGTTCCTGTTCTGGTTCTTCCTGGGCCACATGATCTTCGCGCTGTTCCTGGGGCTTGCGACGATGACCAATATCTCGACCTCGGCCGAGGTGTTCCTGACCGCCGACGGGCTCATGATGCTGGGCATGGGCACGCTGGTGGGCGCGGGATTTGCGCTGCTGCTCTACATGATCACGGTGCTGGCGATCCCCCTGCTGCTGGACCGGGAGGTAGACTTCGTCACGGCGATGATCACGAGCTTCGGCTACGTCCAGCGCAACCTGGTGCCGATGCTGATCTGGGCCGCGCTGATTGCCGTCACGACCTTTCTGGCCATGCTGCCCGGGTTCCTGGGGCTACTGATCGTGCTGCCGGTCTGGGCGCATGCGAGCTGGTGGCTTTACGCGATCCTTGCCGGGCACCCGGCGGCGGGGTGAACCTCGACCGGTGGCGCGGCTTTGTAGCAAGAAGGGGGCTC
>TARA_R110002020_G_scaffold86758_2_pt1 | contig 10426 bp, 11 predicted proteins | sample TARA_R110002020 | Tara Oceans TARA_R110002020 (sample SAMEA4396489) | marine metagenome | biome: Westerlies Biome; feature: [MES] marine water layer (ENVO:01000295) within the mesopelagic zone...; material: water (ENVO:00002006), including particulate matter (ENVO:01000060) such...
ACCCGCGAACTGATCAAGTCGGCCGAAATCTGGTCCTCCGGCATCGCCCGCGACCTGGCCCAGAACGTCAATACGGCGCTGCAGGCAAAGATCGGCGCGCGCCCGAAGGTCACCGACGAGTCCGTGCCGGCGCCTACCACGGAAACTGCGCCCAAGCCGTAACGCTTTGAAACCGGGCAGGCCGGCCTGGCGTCTTGTCGCCGCCATCCGCCGCCGCCCGGTCGCGGCGCAGTCTTCGCCATCACAAGGCCGTGTTGAGCCACGCAATCGAAAGCCCGGACCGCTATCCGGGCTTTTCTTTTGCGCCTGCGGGGCTAAATAGGGTGGCCGCCATGGGGGTTTCCCGCTGCGGCCCAACCGATCCGGCGCCTGTCGCCAAAGCCCGCAAGAAGGACTCCCGCCATGACCGAATTCGACTTTGACCTGTTCGTCATCGGCGGCGGCTCGGGCGGCGTGCGCGCGGCGCGGCTTGCCGCCGGCCTCGGCAAGAAGGTTGCGATCGCCGAGGAATATCGCTTCGGCGGCACTTGCGTCATCCGCGGCTGCGTGCCCAAGAAACTGTTCGTCTACGCCTCCCAGTATGGCGAGCATTTCGAGGACAGCCGCGGCTTCGGCTGGACCCCGGGCGAGGCGCGCTTCGACTGGCCTAAGCTGATCGCCAACAAGGACCGAGAGATCGACCGGCTGGAAGGGCTCTACCGGCGCGGGCTTGAGAATGCCGGCGCCGAGATCATCGCCTCGCGCGCCGAACTCACCGGTCCCCATTCGGTGCTGATCAAGGCCACCGGAAAGACGGTGACGGCGAAACACATCCTGATCGCGGTCGGCGGCCGGGCCAATCCGCATGCGGCGCTGCCGGGCCACGAACTCTGCATCAGCTCCAACGAGGCCTTCCATCTCGAAGCGCTGCCCAAGGCCATCCTGATTGCCGGCGGCGGCTACATCGCCGTCGAATTCGCCAATATCTTCCACGGGCTCGGCGTCGATACGACGCTGATCTATCGCGGCAAGGAGATCCTGTCGCGCTTCGACGAGGACATGCGCCGCGGCCTGCATGCGGCGATGGAGGCGAAGGGCATCCGCATTCTCTGCCACGAGGTGTTCGAGAAGATCGAGCGCGGACCGGACGGACGGCTGATGGCGCATACCTCGGCGGGGAAGACGCTCGCCGCCGACCAGGTCATGCTGGCGCTCGGCCGCGATCCCAACACCGACGGGCTCGGGCTCGAGGCGGCGGGGGTCAAGACCGGCATCAAGGGCGAGATCCTGGTCGACGAATTCTCCCGCACCAATGTCGAGAGCATCTACGCCGTGGGCGACGTCACCGACCGGGTGCAGCTGACGCCGGTGGCGATCCACGAGGCGATGTGCCTGATCGACACGCTCTACCGCGATCGGCCGACCTCGCCCGACCACGACATGATCGCCACCGCCGTGTTCTCTCAGCCCGAGATCGGCACCGTGGGCCTGTCGGAAGACGAGGCGGCCAGGCGTTTCGACGAGCTCGAGATCTACCGCGCCGAGTTCCGGCCGATGAAGGCGACGCTTTCGGGCCGGGCGGAGAAATCGATCATGAAGATCGTCGTCAACGCGGCCGACCGTGCGGTGCTCGGCGTCCACATCCTCGGCCACGACGCCGGCGAGATGGCGCAGCTCCTGGGCATCGCGCTCAAGGCGGGCTGCACCAAGGACGATTTCGACCGCACAATGGCCGTCCACCCCACCGCTAGCGAGGAACTGGTGACGATGTACCAGCCGAGCTACCGCGTGAAGGGCGGCGCGCGGGTCTGACCGATGCGTCCACGGGCCGCGCCGGGCGCGGTCCGCGCGTAAGCCACACGAACAGCCTGTCGGTCCATTCAAGGCCCTGCCATTCCGGAGCTTCGAGCGGATCGGCGAAGGCGTCCCGTCGCCGGGCAGGGGCGCCGTGTTTCCAGATCATCATCCATGTCAGGCGCATTGTCTCGCCTCCTTGGTGTTGCGATGGACCTGACGTAGCCCTCATGGCGCCCGATCTGTAGCGGCAGGATTGAAAGGGGCGTTTCAGCGGTGAAAAATGGCAATCGCCGCACGCCGCCCCTATCTTCGGGCCGCTGGAGTTCATATTCACGGAGCCGACCATGGCGGACGCCAATTGGGACGATTTGCAGCTCTTCTTCCAGGTCGCCGAGCGCGGCGGCCTGAGCGCGGCAGCTGCCGGCAGCGGGCTCAGCGCCGCCACGATCGGCCGGCGCATGCTGGCGCTGGAGCGGACCCTGGGCCGAAGCCTGTTCGTGCGCAGCCAGCAGGGCTACCGGCTCGCCCATGACGGAGAGATCCTGCTCGAGCGGGTGCGGGTGATGCGCCAGGCGGCCGAAGGCATCGCCGAGTGGCACCGGGACGCCTTCGCGCTGCCGATCGTGTCCATTGCCGCCGAGCCCTGGCTCGTGCCCTATCTCGCCGGGAACATCGCCGCGATCCGCTCGGCGTCCGATTCCTTCCGGCTCTGCGTCAAGACCGCCGACGCCGATCTCGACATGACCTTCCGCGGCGCCGACGTGGCGGTCGTGGGCGTCGAGCCGGTGTCGGGCAATGTCGCCAGGCGGCGCAGCGTGATCCAGCGCTACGCGGTCTACCGCTCCCGCGCGCTTGCCGGGGCCGATGACCTGCCGTGGATATCGCTTGGCACCGAATTCGCGCGCTCGAATGCCGACCGCTACGTGTTCGAGACCCACGAATCCGGCATCCTGACCTGGACCGGTGACGCGCGGCTGGTGGAAACGCTGGTCGAGGCAGGCGCGGGCCGCGGCGTGTTGCCGGTCTATGCCGGCGACGCCAATCCGGCGATCGAGCGCGAAGGCGAGACGCTCGCAGTTCTCGACCATCCGTTGTGGATCGTCGCCCATGACGACGACCGGCGACGGCCGGAAGTTCGGCTGGTGATCGACCGGGTGGCAGAGCTGTTCGCGCGCGAGGCCGCCCGCTTCCTCGGCTGACCGGCTGAGGCGGGCGCCGCCACCGGCGGTTCCGCGATGGCCCCGAATCGGTGTCAGGATGACGTCATGAACCGCGACGCCTTCTTCCATCACCTGACCGTCACCGACCCGCGCCTGTTCCCCGACGGGCTGACGCCGGCGCAGCGCGCTGGGCTCATGGTCAAGCTCGATGTCTGGGCGCAGTGGTACGCGGCGGATCACCCACTCGTATTTCTCGCCGCCGCGCTCGGCCAGATCTTTCGCGAGACCGGCGGCCGAATGGAGCCGGTCCTCGAAGCCTTCGCGCCGGATCGCAAGGCGTCCGCCGAACGGCTGCAGAAGGCTTTTGACGTCGGCCGACTCACATGGGTCAAGACGCCTTACTGGTTGCCGGACGAGACCGGACGCCATCCGGTCGGCGGCGGCGACATCCAGCTCACCCACCGGCGCAATTACGTGAACGCCGAGGAAAGACTGTTCGAGCGCTTCGGCGTGCGCGTGCCGCTGTCGGATGACTACGACCTGATCCTCGATCCGGTCGTCTCCGCCCATGTGGCGTTTTCGGGCATGATCGAGGGCTGGTTCCGGCCCTGCAAACTTAGTGATTTCTGCACGCCTGAAGGGCTCGACTACAAGGCCGCGCGCGACATCGTCAACGGCGATACGGGCCATGTCGGCGACGAAATCCTGCGCAATTGCCAGATCTTCGAGGCGGCGCTGAGGGCTGCCGGCGCGGACCGCGATTTCGGCCCGCCCGAGACCCGGGTGGACTGGCCGGCGCCGCCTCGGCGGTCCTGGTGGGGATCGATTACTTCATGGTTTCAGAGGCTTGCGGCCAGGTTCGGGTAATGTGATTCAGCGCGTTCACGCGCTGAATCATCTTATGGTGCGACAGCCTACTTGCTGTCGACGCGGGCGTGGCCGCTCGCATGCTGCGCAAGCGCCGTGCAGGCCTCGGCCCAGGCGGAATCGCCGGGATAGAGCGCCGAGCGGAGATAGGCCCAGCTCATGCGCTGGGTGACGGCCAGGCGATCGGGATCCTCGTCGTCGGTTTCCTTAGCGTCATAGCCCGCGATCCCGCCCATGCCGTGTTTGCCGCCGAACAGGGTCAACAGCGCATTGCTACCCGGGGCGTAGGTGTAGGGATCGACGTGCCAATCGGCGCCGCGCGTGGTCAGGTGCGGGCTGAGATCGCTGTCGCCCGCAACCACCAGCGTCGGCGTGGTCAAATGCGAGAAATCCGGGTTCAGGATCGAATAGGCCTCGCGGATCGCCGGAGCGAGGCTGTCGCCACCATTCCCCGGTGCAGCCATCAGCACGCCGGCCTTGATGCGCGGCTCGATCAGGTTCACGTCGGTGGCCGAGGCGTCGTTCGGATCGGTGAGCCTGGCGCCCAGCAACATGCCCACTGTCATGCCGCCGAGCGAATGGCCGACGGCGGCAATCCGGCTGTCGTCGAGCCGGCCCGCGATCGCCGGCACCAGGGCTTCGATCTCGTCCAGCCCGTCGAGAATGCGCGTCATGTCCAAAACGCGTGACCGCCAGTGGAAGGGCCCGCCCGGAGCATCAGATGGCAGTCCAGCCACCCGTGAACTGGCATGCGTCGGCTGGATGACAACAAAACCGCGCTCGGCGTAGAAGTTCGCCAGCGGTCCATAGCCGTCCTTCGACGAGATGTAGAGCGACGGTCCGCCGCCATGCGACAGCAGGATGATCGGCAAGTCCTGGCCGGCTACGGGCGCGGTTATCCGCATTTCAAGCGGCAGGCCACGTTCCGGGGCGGACAGTGTGACCGGGTTGATCGACAGCGTCTGGACGGCGGCGGCGACCGGGATGCGGGCCGCGTCCTTGATCAGGTTGTTCATGGGGTCTTTCCTTTGAGGGGGGCTCTTTCGGTGGTTTTTCGGGTGGCGAAAGCACAGCGCTTCGCCTATAGGGTGGAAGCGGAACGCTGGTCCGTATATAAGCGGAACATTGATCCGCTTGCAATCCCCATATACGGAACAATGTTCCGTATAGCAAGGGGCCTGGTGAATTTTGGCGGGGCCAATCAGGGAGACGCATGGTGACAGAGAAGATGGAACAAGCCGCAGACGAGTCCGCCGGGCCCGGGCGACGCATCCGCGCCGACGCACAGCGCAACGAGGATGCGGTGCTGGCGGCGGCCAAGGAAGTGTTCGCGGCTTCCGGCGTCGACGCGCCGGTCCGGGAGATCGCGGCCAGGGCAGGGGTCGGCGTCGGCACGCTCTATCGCCGCTTCCCCAACCGCTCCGATCTGGTCGCCGCCGTCTTTCGCCGCGAGGTCGACGCCTGCGCCGCCGAGGCCACCGCTCTCGCTGCCCACCATCCGCCGGGCGAGGCGCTTGGCCTCTGGCTCAGGCGCTACACGCGCTTCATCGCCACCAAGAAGGGTCTCGCCGCGGCGCTGCATTCGGGCGATCAGGTGTTCGAGACGCTGCCCGCCTATTTCCGCGCGAAGTTCGAACCGGCGCTCGCAGACCTGCTCGATGCTGCCGCCGCCGCCGGTGAGATCCGCGAGGGCGTGGCCCCCTATGACCTCTTGCGCGCGGTGGGCAACCTCTCGGTTGCCTCGGGCGACGACGGCGCCGAGCACACCGAACGCATGCTGGAGCTGATGCTCGACGGCCTGCGCTTCGGCGCGACGAAACCGCAGAAGCAGCCCGGCTGAAAACCCTTGACTGTCGGCTCCCCGGCGAGGCCGACAGATCCACTTTCAGGTGGTGCTTCGGACTTCGGAATGGCAGTCTGGCTGCAACGGGCGTCTCGTTCGGCTGGAAGGAATCATGAATCATGCGCAAGATCATCGTCACCTGTTTCCTGATGATCCTGCTCAACTCTCCTGCCCAGGCCGAGAGCTGCCCGGACTTCTATCGCTTCGTTGATTTCGGCAGCGAGGCGCCGGACGGGACGATCCGGCGCGGAGGCCCGACCTACCGCGCCGAAAGCCTTGGCGGCGAGGCGCTTCTGATCCGGGATCGTACCGTCTGCCGCCGCGTCGCCGACCTGGCTGTCGACGGGCGCGGCAATCCGATTCCCGTTGTCGCCCGCATCGACTACGACCCTATAAAGACCGCCATCGATCTCACGGAGTTGCGTCTGGCAAGCGTGGAAGACGTGGTTTCGGCAACCGAACGCAGCGCGGCCCGTCACCGCGATACGCTGGACCGATCGGATGCGGCGATCAACCAGGGATCGAGCTTCCTCTGCGCCCGCCTGTCAGCCGCCGCCTCCGTCAGTTGCCAGTTGATCTCGCCTTTCGGGCACAATCTGGCTTTGGTGGTCTATTGTGAGCCGATCGAATGCAGAATGCCGGCTCTCGCGGTCAAGGCGCAGGTCATTGCAACGGCGGCTTGGCGCCCGTCCCGGGAGCTGTGGAGCGATCCCTGGGCGTTGGCGTCCGAGATTGCAGGCAAGGTGCAGCAGATCCACGATTTCCTGGCGCCCTTGTCGTCCTGAAGGCGGGGGGGTGAGCCGCCAACGGCGCCCGTCGGGTCATCAGTTCCGGGCCTGGGCTCTCACATGCTGCCGCACCCAGCCGGTGATCTGGCCCGCATTCATCGCGCCCGCCTGACGGGCCACTTCGCGGCCATGATCGAACAGGATGATCAGCGGGATGCCGCGGATCTGGAAGCGGCTGCCCACCGCCTGGTGCTGCTCGGTGTCGAGCTTGGCGAAGCGCACCGCGGGCGCCATCTCGCGGCAGGCTTGCGCGAACATCGGCGCCATCATCCGGCACGGCCCGCACCAGGGCGCCCAGAAATCGACCAGCAGCGGGATCTCGTCATTCTTGAGGTGCTTGTTGAGCTTCGCCTCGTCGAGTTCGAACGGGGTGTCGGGAAACAGCGCCGCCTTGCAGGCGCCGCAGGTCGGGTTCGCGCCGAGCTTGGTGACGGGGATGCGGTTCTTGGCCTGGCAGGCGGGGCAGGTGATGTGGACGGTGTCGGTCATGGTCATCTCGCTGCAGTCGTCTCATCCTAGCGCGCGCGGCGCCAGTGGCATTGACGGGCGTCAAGCCTTCCGTTGCGTCCGCCCGCCTCACATCAGCCGGCGGAGCCATTTCATCTTGGCCGCGGTAAACGGCGCGTAGCGCAGCGGAAGATCGAACCATTCGGACTTCACCAGCACGCTCTTCTTGTGGCTGAAAGTGTCGAACGATGCGCGGCCGTGATAGGCGCCCATGCCGCTGATGCCGACGCCGCCAAACGGCAGGCCGGGTACCGCCAGGTGCATCACCACGTCGTTGATGCAGACGCCGCCCGCGCTGGTCTCGTCGAGAACCTTCTCGCGCACCGCTTTCGTGTTGGAAAACAGATAAAGCGCCAAGGGCTTGGGCCGCGCGGTGACGAAGGCGATCGCCTCCTCGATGCTGCGGTAGGTCAGCACCGGCAGCAACGGCCCAAAAATCTCCTCGCGCATCACCGGCGATTGGGGATCGATCCCGGTCAGCACCGTGGGTGCGATGTAGCGCGTCGCGGCATCGCTCTCTCCGCCCACGGCGACCGCGCCATCGGCGATCAGGTCGCGGACGCGGGCGAAATGCCGGTCGCTCACCAGCCGCGGATAATCCGGGCTCGCCTTCGGATCCGCGCCGAAGAACTCGGTGATCGCGGTTTTCAACCCGGCGATGAAGCTGTCGGCCGCGTTTTCCTGCACCAGCACGTAATCCGGCGCGATGCAGGTCTGGCCGGCATTCAAAAACTTGCCCCAGGCCACGCGACGGGCGGCGAGTCCGAGATCGCACTCGGCCTCGACGATGGCCGGGCTCTTGCCGCCCAGTTCAAGCGTCACCGGCGTCAGGTGCTCGGCGGCGGCCTTCATGACGATCCGTCCGACGCTCTCGCCGCCGGTGTAGAAGATGTGATCGAAGCGCTGGTCGAGCAGTTCCCTGGCGGTTTCGGCCGCGCCTTCCACCACCCGGATCGCGTCGGTGTCCATGAACTCCGGGATCAGCCGCGCGATCACCCGCGAGGTGTGGGCCGAAATCTCCGACGGCTTCAGCACCGCGCAATTGCCTGCCGCGATCGCCCCGATCAGCGGCGTGATCATCAGGTTGAACGGATAGTTCCACGGCGCGATGATCAGCACCACGCCGAGCGGCTCGGGCCGGATCATCGATCGCCCCGGCTGGGCGGTGATCGGCGTCCACACCCGGGCGGGCCGCATCCAGCCCTTCAGATGCTTGAGCGCATGGTCGATTTCGGAGAGCACCGTGCCGGTCTCGGTCAGCCGGCCCTCGAAGGCGGATTTGCCGAGATCGGCGTGGAGCGCGTCGAGAATGGCGCCCTCATTGTCCTCGATCATCGCCTTGAGCCGGTGCAGTTGCGCCCGCCGCCACTCGATCGGCTTTGTCCTGCCGGTGTCGAAGCTGGCGCGGAGATCGGAGACGGTCTGGGAGATCTGGGTCATGACGGTCGATTCCGAACTGAGGCTGCGGAGCAAGCGGGCGGCGGCTCCGTCTGTCCGACCATAGGCTCCGCCCGCCTTTCTGTCGACGGGCCGGGGGATGCGGCCGTGGGCTTGAGGGTATGGGAGAACTCAAGTCGGGTCGATGATGCCCATCACTCTGGCGGCGATTTCGTCCACCGTTTCGGCATCGAGGGTGTCGACGTATCGTGCAGTCTTCTGCTGGACCCGGGATGCGATGTCGAGGCTTCTGACGTGATTGCAGAGCGCGACTCCGTTGGTGTCATGCCCGGTGATGTTGACTGCCAGCCCCGCCTTCCGCGCAAACTGACCGCCGGTCGTCACCGCGACCGTCAGGCACATGCCCAGCGCATTGATCTCGCGGGGCGAAATCACCACGCAACGATGCCTGTCCTTCATTTCATTGCCGACGACCGGGTTGAGGTCGATGAGGAAGACATCCCCGCGCTTGGGAATATTGCTCCGCACCATCAGAGAATTTCATTCCCGACAGGGGCGCCCGACTCCCAGCCCGCAGCCTCCCTGCTGAGTTCGATCATCTCGTCGGACCCTTCCAGCAGCTCCGAAAGGCTGTATTTCCTCTTCGGTTTCAGCGGCGTGGCGACGAGCTGGCCATTGTCGACCACCAGGGTCAGTTCCGCCCCGACGTCGACCCCGAGCATCTTCAGTAGGGCCGGCGGAATGCTGAAAACTGCGGCTCCGCCCTGGCGGCGAATCTTGGCGGTGTTGGACATGGGCGGGCTCCTGTTGTGCTACATATATATCACATTCGGATCGCCCCGCAAGGCTGCGGGACATTCTGATGGTCCCGCTGCTTTGACATGAGGCGCCCGATCACCCATGTGCCTGGGGACGAGCCAAGCGCCGATGGGCGGCGCCGAACCGGTCCAGAAGGTGCAGTCATGACCCCCGTCGACGATTTCGAACATCTGGCGCGCGAAAACCGGCTGGTGGGTTATTTCGGCTACGGCTCGCTCGTCAACCGGCGCACGCTCCGGACCGGCGTGGTGGCGGCATGGCCGGCGCGGCTCAGGGGCTGGCGGCGGACATGGCGGGCGCGGCCCGACATGGGGCCGACGCCGCTCGAAGCGCTGGCCCCCGGTCTGGCGCCGTGCCTGCTCAGCGCGCATCCCGACCCGGGATCGGCCATCGACGGGCTCCTGGTGATCGACCGCGCCGAGAACCTCGAAGCCGTCGACGCCCGCGAGTTCCGCTACCACCGCCGCTCGATCGGCGTGGACGCTCTCGATTTCGGCGGCGAGGTGCCGGCGCTTGCCGCCCGCGCCGACATTCCGCTCCATGTCTACGAGGCGCGGACCGAGCATCCGCCGGCGGACGGCCCGGCGCCGATCCTCAGATCCTATCTCGATGCGGTGATGCAGGGCTTCCTCGTCGAGTTCGGCAAGGCCGGCCTCAGCCGCTTCGTGGCCGAGACCGCGGGCTTCGACAGGCCGGTGCTGGAGGACCGGGAGGCGCCGCGCTATGCGCGGGCGGTTGATCTCTCGCCCGCCGAGATCGCGCTGTTCGACGCGGCACTCGCGCCGCTCCGTGGACCCTCCGGCGGCTGATTCGTTGATGCCGGGTTTGCAGGGGGCGAAATCATCGCTATAAGCCCCTCCAAATCGACAGATCCGCGGGCAATCGCCCGTCCAACACGGTGAACGACATGGCACAGAACTGGACCCCGAAGAGCTGGCGCAACAAACCCATCCAGCAGGTCCCGGACTATCCGGATGCGGCGGCGCTGGCTGCCACCGAAGCCCGGCTCTCCAAGTTTCCGCCGCTGGTTTTTGCGGGTGAGGCCCGCCGGCTGAAGTCAGCGCTCGCTGGCGTGGCCGAAGGCAGGGGCTTTCTGCTTCAGGGTGGGGATTGCGCCGAGAGCTTCGCCGAGCACGAGGCCGACAACATACGGGATTTCTTCCGCGTCTTCCTGCAGATGGCCGTGGTGCTGACGTTTGGCGCGCAGCAGCCGGTGGTCAAGATCGGCCGCATCGCCGGCCAGTTCGCCAAGCCGCGCTCGTCCAACA
>TARA_R110002020_G_scaffold18929_15_pt1 | contig 10423 bp, 9 predicted proteins | sample TARA_R110002020 | Tara Oceans TARA_R110002020 (sample SAMEA4396489) | marine metagenome | biome: Westerlies Biome; feature: [MES] marine water layer (ENVO:01000295) within the mesopelagic zone...; material: water (ENVO:00002006), including particulate matter (ENVO:01000060) such...
GCGAGGTGGACCTGGGCAAGACCATCGCCCATGTGATCGACACGTTGAAGCCGATGGCCAATGATCTCGGCGTCGAGATCGCGCTCAGCCAGCCCGAAGCCGCGGTGGTCGTGACCGGCGACGTCGACGAGCTGATCCAGGTCTTTTCCAACCTGATCGAGAACGCCTGCAAATACGGCCAGGCCGGCAAGCGGGTGCAGATCACGGTGGCGAATTCGGACGCTGAAGGCGCCCAGGTCACGGTCCAGGACTTCGGTCCCGGCATCGCCAAGGAACATGTTCCGCGCCTCACCGAGCGGTTCTACCGCGTCGATGTCGAGACCAGCAGGACCAAGAAGGGCACCGGCCTGGGCCTGGCGATCGTCAAGCACATCCTCGCCCGCCACCGCGCCCGGCTGGTGATCAAGTCGGTTCCGGGCGAGGGATCGGCCTTCACTGTCAAATTCAGTCGCACAGAACCGGTGAAGAGTGCCGTAAAGCGGGAAATATATCAATAAAAACAAAGACATGTATTGTCATAAAACAGTGATGATAGTGTCATAAAACGGAATCTCGAAGGGCCTAGAAAGGGGCAGCCTTAGATGGCTGACACCATGGTCCTGCAAAAGGGCCTTGCCACCCTGACCCATGACGGGAGATTTCAATGTACGCACTCAAATTCGCCGCTGCCGCACTCGTGGCCTCCACGGCCTTCGCCGGCGCAGCTATCGCCCGCGACCAGATCCAGGTCGCCGGTTCGTCCACCGTTCTGCCCTACGCCTCCATCGTCGCCGAAGCTTTCGGCGAGAACTTCAGCTTCCCCACGCCGGTCATCGAATCGGGCGGTTCGGGCGCTGGCCGCAAGAAGCTCTGCGAAGGCGTTGGCGAGAACACCATCGACATTGCAAACTCGTCCTCGCGCATCAAGCAGTCGGACATCGACCTTTGCGCCCAGAACGGCGTGACCGAAATCCAGGAAGTCCGCATCGGCTATGACGGTATCGTCTTCGCCTCCGACATCAACGGCGCATCCTTCGCCTTCACCCCGGCCGACTGGTACAACGCACTGGCCGCCCAGGTGGTCAAGGACGGCAAGCTGGTCGACAACACCGCCAAGACCTGGGCCGACGTCAATCCCGACCTGCCGGCACAGGACATTCTGGCCTTTATCCCCGGCACCAAGCACGGCACCCGTGAAGTCTTCGACGAGAAGGTTCTGACGGCCGGCTGCGAAGCAACCGGCGCACACGAAGCGTTCAAGGCTGCCGGCGACGAGAAGGCCAAGGGCTGCACCACGCTGCGCACCGACGGCGTGTCGGTCGATATCGACGGCGACTACACCGAAACCCTGTCGCGCATCGACGCCAACAAGAACGCCATCGGCGTGTTCGGTCTTTCGTTCTACGAAAACAACACCGACAAGCTTCAGGTTGCCACCATGTCGGGCGTCAACCCCTCGACCGAAACCATTGCTTCGGGCGAATATCCGGTCTCGCGTCCGCTGTACTTCTACGTCAAGAACGCCCACCTCGACGTGATCCCTGGTCTGCAGGAATATATCGAGTTCTTCGTGTCGGACGAAATCGCAGGTCCTGACGGCCCGCTGTCCGCCTACGGCCTCGTCTCCGACCCGGAACTGGCCAAGACCCAGGAAATGGTGAAGAACCGCACCCCGATGGGCGCGATCAACTAAGCCTTCCGATCCTGACAGGGGCGGCGCGCAAAGCGCCGCCCCTGCTTGCAAACAGGCCGCCTTCCTCGCGAACAGGGCGAATGTGACATGACTCCCAGTGTTATCCTACTCATCGTGCTCGGGCTGGCGGTTGCCGGCTATTTTCTTGGCCGTAACCGAGCGCTCGCGGCGTCGAAGCGCGATGGTATGAAACTGCATTCGCTTCCATCCTATTACGGCCAGTCGCTCGCCTTGTTCATCGCGGTGCCGGCGCTCTTCCTGCTCGGCGCGTGGCTGTTTCTGCAGCCGGTCCTGATCGAGAGCAGCATCTCCGGAAAGATCCCCGACAGCATCGTTCCCGAAGGCGGGGCCAAGAGCCTGGTCATGGTCGACGTGCGGCGGATCGCCGAGGGCCTCAACCAGATCGTCGACCAGGGCAATGTCACGGAAGACGAGCTTGCCGACATGCGCGCCGACTTCACCAATGTGCGCGCAAGGCTCGCAACGGTCGGCGTGGCGCTCGGGTCGGATGTCTCGCCGGTCATCTTCGAGGCCGCCAAGGACTACCGCGGCATCGAGCGCACCGCCTCGCTCGTCCGCAACATCCTCGTGCCCCTGACCGCGCTTGCCTTCGGGTTCTGGTTCTACAGGCGCATCCGGCCGGAGTTGAGGGCGCGCAATATCAGCGAGACCTTCGTCACGGCGCTGCTGATGGGATCCTCGCTCGTCGCCATCCTGACGACCGTGGGCATCGTCGGCTCGCTCCTGTTCGAATCCATCGCCTTCTTCAAGATGTACCCGGCGGAGGACTTCTTCCTGTCGACGACCTGGAACCCGCAGTTCCGCGGCGGCTCCGACCTTGGCTTCCTGCCGCTGCTCTGGGGCACGATCTACGTCTCGTTCGTAGCCCTTGCGCTGGCTGTTCCCGTCGGCCTGATGATCGCGATCTACCTTGCCGAATATGCCGGCAACTCGCTGCGCAGTTTCGCCAAGCCCGCCATCGAGGTGCTCGCCGGCATTCCTACCATCGTCTACGGACTGTTCGCGCTGATCACCGTCGGCCCGCTGCTTCGCGACTGGATCGCCCAACCGCTGGGTCTGGGAAGCTCGTCATCCTCGGTCATGACCGCGGGTCTCGTCATGGGGATCATGCTGATCCCGTTCATTTCGTCGCTGTCGGACGACATCATCAACGCGGTGCCGCAGGCCATGCGCGACGGCTCCTACGGCCTGGGCGCGACCAAGTCGGAAACCATCAAGCAGGTGATCCTTCCCGCGGCGCTGCCGGGGATCGTCGGCGCCTTCCTGCTCGCCGCCAGCCGCGCCATCGGCGAAACCATGATCGTGGTGATGGGGGCCGGCGCCTCCGCCCGCCTCGACCTCAATCCCTTCGAGGCGATGACCACCATCACGGTGAAGATCGTTAGCCAGCTGACCGGGGACACCGAATTCGCAAGCCCGGAAACGCTGGTGGCCTTCGCGCTCGGCCTCACCCTCTTCGTTTTCACCCTCTGCCTGAACATTCTGGCGCTTTACATCGTGCGTAAATATCGGGAGCAGTACGAATGACCGAAATCACAGCCGATAATTCCGCCGTTGCAGGTGGATCCAAGAGCGGGTCCCTGTTTCAGTCCGGCGCGCGCACCCGCAAGCGTCATGCCGCCGAACGCCGCTTCCGGATGATGGGCCTTGCGGCCGTCATCTTCGGCATCCTGGCGCTGGTCGGCCTGATGGCCTCGATCCTGTCGAACGGATTGTCGTCGTTCCAGCAGGCCTACATCACCATCGATGTCTTCCTTGATCCGGCCAAGCTGGACAAGGGCGGAAACCTCAATCCGGCCGATCTGGAGAAGATCACCACCTTCACCATCCAGCCGCTGATCCAGGCCGGGCTGAGAACCACCATGGAAGAGCGCGGCATCGCCGTTGAAGGCGTCGATGCAAGCGATGCGTTCGATCTGATCTCCAAGGAGGCGCCGGGTGAATTGCGCCGCTTCATCCTTGCGGACCCGACCCGGATCGGCAAGACGGTGTCCTTCGACCTGCTCGCCTCGGGCCGCATCGACGGCTATTACAAGGACCGCGTGACGATGCAGTCGGCTGCTCTGGACAGCAATGTCTCGCCCGAGCAGTTGATGCTGGCCGACCAGCTCAAGGAGGCGGGGATTCTGGAATCGCGCTTCAACTGGTCCTTCTTCACCGCGCCGGATGCGTCCGACACGCGGCCGGAGGCAGCCGGTCTCGGCGTCGCCATCCTGGGCTCGGCCTACATGATGATGATCGTCCTGGTGCTGTCGCTGCCGATCGGCGTTGCAGCCTCGATCTACCTCGAGGAATTCGCCCCGCAGAACGCCTGGACCGACATGATCGAGGTCAACATCGCCAACCTGGCCGCTGTCCCGTCCATCGTCTTCGGTATCCTGGGTCTCGCCATCTTCATCAACTTCGTCGGTCTGCCGCAATCGGCGCCGGTGGTAGGCGGCCTGGTGCTCACCCTTATGACCCTGCCCACGATCATCATCGCGACGCGATCGGCGCTCAAGGCGGTGCCGCCGTCGATCAACGATGCCGCGCTCGGGATCGGCGCATCGAAGATGCAGGCGATCTTCCACCATATCCTGCCGCTTGCCGCGCCCGGTATCCTGACCGGCACGATCATCGGCCTTGCCCAGGCGCTCGGCGAAACCGCGCCGCTGCTGCTCATCGGAATGGTGGCCTTCGTGCGCGATTATCCCGGTGCGCCGCCCGAAGGCTTCTTCGATCCCGCGTCGGCCTTGCCCGTGCAGGTCTACAACTGGACGCAGCGTAGCGATCCGGCCTTTGTCGAGCGGGCATCGGGCGCGATCATCGTGTTGCTGATATTCCTCTTGATCATGAATGCGATAGCCATCCTGCTGCGCCGCCGGTTCGAGCGTCGCTGGTAGGCTGCGGTCATTGCCTTTGAAAAACCAACCAAGCCCTGAATATACTGAGATTGTTGAAGGGAAGACGGAGATGAACATCATGTCTGAAGCGGCGAGCGAGAAGGCTGTCGATGCTGCGATGGAGAAATCGGCAATCAAGATGCGCGGCAAGGATGTCAGTGTCTTCTACGGCGAGAAGCAGGCATTGTTCGATGTCAATCTCGATGTCCGCAAGAACAGCGTGACGGCGCTGATCGGCCCCTCGGGCTGCGGCAAGTCGACCTACCTCCGCTGCCTGAACCGGATGAATGACACGATCGACATCTGCAAGGTGATGGGCAACATCACGCTGGACGGCGAGGACATCTACGATCCGAAGATCGATGTCGTCGAACTGCGCGCGCGCGTCGGCATGGTGTTCCAGAAGCCCAATCCGTTCCCGAAATCGATTTACGAGAACATCATCTACGGCCCGCGCATCCACGGCCAGGTCTCCACCCGCGCCGAAATGGACGAGATCGTCGAGTCGAGCCTGCGCAAGGCCGCGATCTGGGAAGAGGTGAAGGACCGCCTGCAGGAGCCGGGAACCGGCCTGTCCGGCGGCCAGCAGCAGCGTCTGTGCATCGCCCGCGCCATCGCGGTGAGCCCGGAAGTGATCCTGATGGACGAGCCCTGCTCGGCGCTGGACCCGATCGCGACCGCCAAGGTCGAGGAACTGATCGACGAGCTTCGCGTCAACTTCACCATCGTCATCGTGACCCACTCGATGCAGCAGGCCGCCCGCGTGTCGCAGCGCACGGCGATGTTCCATCTGGGCAACCTTGTCGAGGAGGGGCCGACCGACAAGATGTTCACCAATCCGGACACGAAGCTCACCCAGGACTACATCACCGGCCGCTTCGGCTAATGCGACCGCCCATCGCATCACGTTTACAGGATTGAAGGATCACACCATGCCCGAAGCCCATACCGTCACTTCCTATGATGACGAACTCCGCTTTCTCGTCCGGCGCCTGTCGGAAATGGGCGGCATCGCCGAGCGCATGGTCGCCGACGCCGTCGCAGCCCTCGTCAATGCCGATGCGGCGCTGGCCCAGCGGGTGATCTCGGAGGACCTGCTGCTCGACAATGGCGAGCGCGAGATCTACGACAAGGCGGTTCTCGTCATCGCCAAGCGCCAGCCGATGGCGTCGGACCTGCGCGAGATCATCGGCTCGATCCGCATCGCCTCAGATCTCGAGCGCGTCGGCGACCTGGGCAAGAACATCGCCAAGCGGGTGATCGCGGTGCACACCATGGCGCAGCCGCGCAAGCTGGTGCGCGGGCTCGAGCATCTGGCCGAACTGGCCCTGACCCAGCTCAAGGAAGTGCTCGACGCCTTCGCCACGCGCTCGCCGGATCTGGCCAATTCGATCCGAGAACGCGACGAGGAGATTGACGCGATCTACACCTCGCTGTTCCGCGAGCTCCTGACCTACATGATGGAGGATCCGCGCAACATCACCGCCTGTACCCACCTCCTGTTCTGCGCCAAGAACATCGAGCGCATCGGCGACCACGCCACCAACATCGCCGAGACGGTCTATTATGTCGCCACCGGCGAGCAGCTGGCGGCCGACCGCCCCAAGGACGACGAGACTGCCACCATGATCGCGCCCGCTCCAGGTTCGGCCTGAGCGTTCGCAGGAGTTAGACGACTATGGCAATGAGCCCGCGCATTACAGTTGTTGAGGACGAGGAAGCACTTTCGGTGCTGCTGCGCTACAATCTTGAAGCCGAAGGCTACGACGTCGACACGGTGCTTCGGGGCGACGAGGCGGAGATCCGGCTGCAGGAACGGGTTCCGGATCTTCTGATCCTCGACTGGATGCTGCCCGGCATCTCCGGCATCGAACTCTGCAGGCGCCTGCGCGCCCGGCCCGAAACCGAACGGCTGCCGATCATCATGCTGACCGCCCGGGGCGAGGAGAGCGAGCGCGTCCGTGGTCTCGCCACCGGCGCCGACGATTACGTGGTCAAGCCGTTTTCCACGCCAGAGCTGCTCGCCCGGGTCCGGGCGATGCTGCGGCGCGCCCGGCCGGAAGTCATTTCGAGCCTGCTCAAGGTGGGAGACGTCGAACTGGACCGGGAGACCCACCGGGTCCGCCGGCGCGGCCGCGACGTCAAGCTCGGACCGACCGAATTCAGGCTGCTCGAATATCTGATGAGCTCGCCGAGCCGCGTCTATTCGCGCGCCCAGCTGCTCGACGGCGTCTGGGGCCACGATGTCTATGTCGACGAGCGCACAGTCGACGTCCATGTCGGCAGGCTGCGCAAGGCGGTCAATCTCGCCGGCATGCGTGACATTATCCGCACGGTGCGCGGCGCCGGCTATTCGATCGAAAGCTGACCGCGCCCGGGCGCGCCGCGGGCCTTGAGGCCCAAGGCGTGCCGGGCCTTTGGGTCCGCTCTCAGCGTACGGTGACGGAGAGAACGTCAGACGGCAGTTCGCTGCCGAGCTCGACCGTGCCGGTCTGCTTGTCCATGACGCAGAGGTAGCTGACGGTGGCGTCGCCGCCCTTGGCCTTGCCGGTCAGCACCGCCAGGCCGAAGCTCTCGGATCCGAAGGGATCGACGACGACCTCCGCCGTTTCCAGCACCGGCGCGGCGGCCTCAAGACATTGCGTGCGGACCTTCTCGGCGAATTCCGCCCAGGCGTCGCCCGATGATGCGGCGGCGGGGGCCATGCCTGCCATCAGGCTGGCAACGATCATCATGCTCTGGCGCATCAAGCGGTCCTTTTTGAGTTGGGTTCGTCCATCTAATCAATTTCTGCGACAGAAATGCGGTCATGGCAATTGCCCGCCAGCGCACGTTGCACCGCCCCTGTCCGACAACCACCGTCCCCCAAAACGAAAAAACCCGGGCGAAAGGCCCGGGTTCCCGAAAAACGTCAGGTGCGATGCTCAGCGGGCGCGCTTGCGCTCGCTCGACGGCTGGAAGGCGAGCTTGGCGTGGTAGCCGCAATAGGGCGAGGCATCGCCGGAATCATTGCCGCAGAAGTGAAAACCTTCCTGCAGCGGGTCGCCGAGCGGCCATTTGCAGGTGCGCTCGGACAGTTCGATCAGGCTCAGCCGGCGCGAAATCGGCACGACCACGTCCTCGATGGGCCGTGTGTCCAGATCTTCCACCGCGACCACGTCGAGATCCTGCTTGAGCTGCGCGCCGCCGCTCGAGCGGCTGACGGTGCGGGTCGTCTGCGTCGCCGTGCGTCCGGCGTAATTGGGCGCGCGCGGGGCGGCCGTCGTGCGCTTGGTGCGCACCGAGGCCTGGCCGCCGCTCTTGGCACGGCCGGGCAGGTTGAGCCGGTGCACCTTGCCGATCACCGCATTGCGGCTGACGCCGCCCAGTTGCGCAGCGATCTGGCTTGCACTGAGCCCATCCGCCCAGAGTTTCTTGAGCCTTTCGACCCGTTCATCAGTCCAGTTCATGCTATGCTCTCCCTGTACCCCGTATCCCGGGATGGCAGAATCCCTCACCACGCCCCGGCTGACCGGAACTCGAACGCTCGGTTACTGTGAGGTGAATAGTGTCCGCCGCGAACGTCTATTTCATGGCCATAACCTAGTGGTCGCCCGACTCCGTGACAAGAGTCAGCCGAATCATGGTGATTCCTTTTTATGGTTTTCCCCAACTTACGGGCGTGGATTGTGCTCTCTCTGCACCACTGTTCCCGGATCGCCCGATCGGCAGGGAGGCTAGACCGGCCTGCGCCGAAATAACGGCATGGATAAGGCGCCACCGTGCCTCATTGACAGGCCGGACCGAAATGTAAATAGTGCCCTCGCCGCCCCGGAAAGGGCGGCATTTTGGTTTTCCGGCACAATTTCGCTGGACGGTCTTAACTGCAACCGTCACGCTTCGGTCGATGATCCGATGACGGCTTATTCTTTGGGGAGATGGGCGCTATGGCCGACGCCAAGCCGCTTTACGACACATACAATCGCGTTCCGATCACTTTCGAGCGCGGCCATGGCGTGTGGCTGGAGACCCCGACCGGCGAACGCTATCTCGATTTCGCAGCCGGCATCGCCGTCAATTCGCTCGGCCACACCCATCCGCACCTCGTCGAGGCGCTGAAGGGCCAGGCCGACAAACTGTGGCACCTGTCCAACGTCCATGAGATTCCGGGCCAGAGCCGCCTGGCGGAACGCCTCACCCAGGTGACCTTCGCCGACAAGGTGTTCTTCACCAATTCCGGCGCCGAGGCGCTCGAATGCGCGATCAAGACCGCGCGGCGCCACTTTTATGTCAATGGCCAGCCCGATCGCTACCGCATCATCACCATCGAAGGCGCCTTCCATGGCCGGACGCTGGCCACCATCGCCGCCGGCGGCCAGGCCAAGTATCTCGAGGGCTTCGGCCCCAAGGTGGAAGGCTTCGACCAGGTGCCGTTCGGCGACCACGAGGCGCTGAAGGCGGCCGTGACCGATGAGACCGCCGCGATCCTGGTGGAGCCGGTGCAGGGAGAGGGCGGCGTCCGCCCCCTGCCCAAGGAATGCATGCGCGGCCTGCGCGAACTCTGCGACGAGCACGGCATGCTGCTGATCCTCGACGAGGTCCAGTGCGGCGTCGGCCGCACCGGCAAGCTGTTCGCCCATGAATGGGCGGGCATCGAGCCCGACATCATGGCGGTCGCCAAGGGCATCGGCGGCGGCTTCCCGTTCGGCGCGTGCCTCGCCACCGCCGAGGCCGCCGACGGCATGACCGTGGGCACCCACGGCACCACCTATGGCGGCAACCCGCTCGCCATGGCGGTCGGCAACGCCGTGCTGGACGTGATCCTCGAAGACGGCTTCCTGGCCCATGTCAACGATATCGCCCTGGTGCTGAACCAGGGCCTCGCTTCCCTCAAGGACCGCTATCCGGCCCTGATCGAGGACATTCGCGGCTCCGGCCTGCTGCTCGGCATCAAATGCGCCAAGTCCAATGCCGACCTGGTCATGGCCTTGCGCAACGAGCACATGCTGTCGGTGCCCGCCGGCGACAATGTGGTGCGCCTGCTGCCGCCGCTGATCGTGACCGCGGAAGAAGCCCGCGACGCCCTCGCGAGGATCGAGGCGGCGCTCGACATGCTGTCTCGCAAGGACACCTAACCGGACCGGATGCAATGACAAAGACCAAATCCGACGGCACCAGCCATTTTCTCGATCTCTCCTCGGTCAGCGCAGCCGATCTGCGCGCCATGCTGGATGCGGCCCGCTCCGCCAAGACGGCGACCGAAACGGACCGTCCGCTCGCCGGCAAGATGCTGGCGATGATCTTCGAGAAGCCGTCCACCCGCACCCGCGTCTCGTTCGACGTCGGCATGCGCCAGCTCGGCGGCGAGACGCTGTTCCTGTCGGGGACGGAGATGCAGCTCGGCCGCGCCGAGACCATCGCCGACACCGCACGCGTCCTGTCGCGCTATGTCGACATGATCATGATCCGCACGCTCGACCATGCCCGCATGCTCGAGCTCGCCGAACACGCCACGGTGCCGGTGATCAATGCGCTCACCGACGACACCCATCCCTGCCAGATCATGGCCGACATCCTGACCTTCGAGGAGCATCGCGGCCCGGTCAAGGGCAAGACGCTGGCCTGGACCGGCGACGGCAACAACGTGCTGCACTCGCTGATCGAGGGCGCCGCGCAGTTCGGCTACCGGATGCAGATCGCCACGCCGTCGGGCTCCGAGCCCGAGCAGAAATTCGTCGACTGGGCCCGCAAGCAGGGGGCCGAGATCGATGTCAGCGGCGATCCCGACCGGGCCATCAAGGGCGCCGATTGCGTGATCACCGACACCTGGGTGTCGATGAACCAGGAGCACCGGGCCCGCGGCCACAAT
>TARA_R110002020_G_scaffold24659_1_pt1 | contig 10419 bp, 5 predicted proteins | sample TARA_R110002020 | Tara Oceans TARA_R110002020 (sample SAMEA4396489) | marine metagenome | biome: Westerlies Biome; feature: [MES] marine water layer (ENVO:01000295) within the mesopelagic zone...; material: water (ENVO:00002006), including particulate matter (ENVO:01000060) such...
AAGGTTGACAAACTCTTTGAAGTTAAGTAAAATAGGTATATAGGAAATAAGAATGTCAAAAAGAAAAAATAGAAAAAGATATAGTAAAGGTTCTAGAGAAGACTATACTAATGGTGGTAGAGTTGGATATCAGCGTGGAAAGGTTGTAGTAGATAGAGAAACTGGTGAAGTTATAGAAAACTTTCAAGCAGTTCCTGCTGCAAGACCAGCACCTGCTCCTACTAGAGCACCAGCATCTGCTCCTACTAGAGCACCAGCACCGGTTGCACAACAAACATATAGACCTTCGCCTATTGATGTTCCAGTTACCAGAGCCCCAACGCCTGCACCAACGCCTGCACCGACTCCAGCTCCACAACCGGATATGATTGCAGAAGATATAGTTATTCCAGATCGAGAAACTATTAACAGATTAGGTAGGGAAGCTGCACAAACAGCTTTTAGAGGTGATCTAGATAGAGGTGGTTATGGACCTCCGGGGGGTGGCTTTGATTATGGTAATATTCCCGGAGCACCAACACCTGCACCTGCACCGTCTTCTGCTCAAGAAATATTTGAAGAAGAAAGAGGAGAAAGAATTGTAAGAACAGGTGAACAAGCCGAAGCTATTGCTAGAGGTGAAATACCTGAAGGTGCTATACCAACAGCTAAAATAGAAGCAGTTCCAACAGGACCAGACTATGAAGCAGAAGCTTTACAACTTGCACAACGTAAAGGAGTTACACCAGAGTTTGTAAAAGAAATAGGCTTAGAAAATGTTCAAACAATGAAAGACATTTCTAGAGCTGCAACTCCAGAAGAATTACAAGCTGCAAGAATGGAAGCTGCTCAAGTTACTGAAGCTCCAGAAATTGCTGTAGCTGAAGGTGAGATTACAGAAGATGCTCTTGCAAAAGCTGCAGGTGTAGAAAGAGTAGCTCCCATAGAAGGTGCACAGGTAGAGATTATACCCGGTGCATTAACTGAAAGAGTTATAGGAACGATTAGTCCTGAAGCTAAATCTCAAGCAGCTATAAATGCTGGAAGTTCTTTATCACGTATAACAAGAGCTAAAAAGCAATTAAAGAATGCTGGACTAAGTGATGCAGATATTACAGAACTTGGTAACGACCCAGAAACTTTAGAAGCTAGATTAGCTGATTTTAGTGAAGTTGAAAGAGGTATCATTGAAGGGTTACCAGAAGAAGCATTAGTATCTAATCAGTTAGATAGTTTATTAAAAGGTATTGAAGAGGGTGAAGTTCCTATATGGGCAGCACCTGCTGTAGCTAGTGTTGAATCTATGTTAGCTCAACGTGGTATGTCAGCATCCACTGTAGGTAGAGATGCCTTGCTCAATACTATTATACAAGCTGCAATGCCTTTAGCACAATCAAATGCTCAAGCTATACAAGCAAGTGTAAGTCAACAAAGAAATATTGAAGCTCAAGAAGCAGAAGCCAATACTGCAAGACAACAACAAACAGCTTTAACAAATGCTAATAATGTCTTCCAAATGGATATGGCTCAGTTTAGTTCTGACCAACAGATAGCACTTTCTAATAGTAAGTTTTTACAAACTGTAGGAATTACCGAAGCTAATTTAGATCAACAAGCTACCATTCAAAATGCTGTACTAATGTCTCAAGCTAATTTAGCTGAAGCAGACTTTTATCAGAAATCTCAAATACAAAATGCTCAAGCATTCTTAACAATGGATATGCAAAACTTGAGCAATCAACAACAAGCAAACGTATTAAAGGGTCAACAAGAACAGCAAAGATTGTTAAGTAATCAAGCTGCAACCAACGCTGCAAGACAGTTTAATGCTGCTAGTGAGAATCAAACACAGCAGTTTATGGCAAGTTTGAATACACAGGTTAATCAATTTAATGCATCTCAAATGAATGCAGCTAAACAGTTTAATGTGCAACAACAAAATGCTGCAGAAGCTAGACGAGTTGCAAATGAGTTAGAAATTAATAAAACAAATGCTGCAATTATAAATCAAGCTAAACAGTTTAATGAAACAATTGATTTTCAGCGAGAACAATTTAATGTTCAAAATGCACAGGCAGTTCAACAATCAAATATTGAGTGGAGACGTAAAGCAAATCTAGCAGATACTGCTGCACAAAATGCAGTGAATCAACAAAATGCTCAAAATGCATTTAATTTATCCTCACAAGCACAATCTTTCTTATGGCAAGAGCTTAGAGATCAAGCAGATTATGATTTTAGATGGGCAACAGATACAGCAAATAGAAAAACTCAAGCTATGATTGCTGCTGCTAGTTCAGAAGGCGATGCAGCTAAAAACTGGTCTAGTAATTTTAACAACGCATCAGCTACCGTTGATCGAATATTTGGTACAGGAGATTAAGAATGGGAATATTATCTAAAGCTTGGAAAGGCTTGAAAAAAGGTGTTAAAAAAATAGCACGTGGAATTAAAAAGGTAGTAAAAAAAGTTGGTAAAGCTTTTGGTAAACTTGGAATAGTTGGTCAACTAGGTATGATGTTTTTAATGCCTTATGCTTTTAAAGGACTTCAGGGTATCTTTGGAAACTTTGCAGGTTCTCAATCCGGAACATGGGCTAACAAACTATTAGCAAGTAATAATGTAGCTTCACAAGCTTTAGGAAGAACAATGGATGTTATTCATAAAGCTGGTACTGGTGTTGGTAATATTTACAAAGGAGTAACTGAAACTATTGGTAATGCATTTGAGTCTACTAAAGAATTTTTTGGAATTACTAATGATGCTGATGTATTAACAAAAGTAGATAGTGAAGTTACCAAAGGCATAGATGCTCAAAAAATTATTGACAAAGGATTAGGAAAGCAAACAGATGCATTAGCTGATGTTACAGGTTTAACAGATGTATCTGGTTTTAAAGGAACTAATTTTAATTTACAAGACTCATTACTAGCTGGTAAATCTAAAGAGCCGGGATTCTTTGATAACATAAATATATTTGACAAAGACTCTGCAATTAGAAAAGATATTGAAAGTTTTGATGCATATGATTATGGTAAGAAAGCGGTTCAATCTTCAGTTACAGATGCAGCTATTGGTGGATTAAAAGCAGCCGGCACTCAAAAAGTAGCAGAAGCTCTTGGTTATAAACAACCTGATGCTGCTGATTATGTATCTATAAATATACCATCATTAATGGCAATGAGTTCTCAAAACCCATCTGTTTTTGATACAGTTGATTTAACTATTGCTCAAGGTGGTAATAGTTTTATGGGTGGAGCTTTAGCTAATCAATCATATGTTAATGATTTATTATCTGATGGTACATCTGCATATGAATCTTATATGAAAAATTTTCAACGTCAAGTATTTAAACCTATTGGACTAGCAGGATAATATTATGGAACGATTACCTTTTGAACAACACGATGCAGTAGGAATTGATGCATTAGCAGAAAATACAGGCAGACCTATACCGGGGCAAAGTTTAACAAATAGTCCTGATGAATCTTATCCTTGGGAAAGTCCTCCAGAATTTACAAACTTTAAAGATGCTTTAGAATATATTACAGATAAGTTATTGATAGAAGAAAATTATATGCCAATGATGCAATCTGTAAGTGATGGAGTTCCGTTATCAGATATAACGACACAGTTATTATATGTTGGATTTAGAGAAGGTAAATGGAATCCTGATTTATTATTATTATTAGTTGAACCAGTTATGTATGTGTTAATGGCACTTGCTGAAAAAGCTGATATACAATATGTTTTATATGGAGACGAAGAAGAAGACGAAGAACCAGAAACAGATTTAGAAAGTAAAAAAGCTAAAAATATTCAAGAGGTTGCAAGAGCAAAACTTGGTAATGTGTCAGAAATACCTCAAGGAGCATTGCCTACTGATATTGCACAACAGATACAAAGTTTAGATATAGGTCCGGGATTGTTAGAAAAACAAACTCCACCAACAAATAATAGTTTATTAGAAAAGGTACAATAAAATGGCAAGATATGATGTAGATGAACAGTTACAATTTGTTCAAGGACAATTAGATACAGCTAGAGAAAGAAGAGAGCAAACAGCTAAAGAGCAAGAAAAATTTTCTAAGAAATTATTATTTGCTGATACTGTAGTTAAAGGAGCTACTTCTTTTTTAAATAATAGAGCAGATCAATTAGATGCAGCAAATGCACCTGCTAAAGCTAAGTATCAAAGTTATATAAAAGATGCTAACGATACTTTAACATATTGGGATACAGTTACAAAAAATGGTGGTAAAAGTTATTTACAACAACAAATATTTAATACGTATTTAGAAGCTGCAAAAAATGAAAGACCTTTTGCTGAAGTAAAAAATATTCAAAGCTGGTTAAATGAACAAGCTGAAGCTAAAGCCAACGATCTGTATGGTTCATTAGAAAAGAAAGCATTAGAAGCTAGAGACGTACCAACTTTAGAAGAGTTTATAGAAGGTTATGAACAATTTTCTAAACAAGCAGCTCCTAGAAGTTTATTTGGTGCAGCAGTCAAAGGTTTTAAAAATATTATAGGAGTCGAAACTCCAGATACTTTGGACTATAAAAAGAAAGTAGCTAAAGATAAAGTGTTTGATGCTCCTATGTTTAAAGAGATTAGAGAGTTTAAAGAAGTTGCTGAAACTTATGATAAGCTAGGATATGATACACCCGGTTTAATTGCTAAAATGAAAGAACAATACAAAGATGGTAAGGAGATTGGTAAAAAAATTAAAAGTCAAGAAACAAAAACTATAAGTTATAACTCTTCACCGGGAGTTGTCACAAACGATATACTATCAGTTATTACGTATGAAGATGGCTCAACAAAAGCTGATGTAATAAACTCTTCTAAAAATTACAATGATAGTTTAATGTTAGACTCTAGTACTGAGCTGTCTTTTGTAGCTAAGATTAAACCTGAATTTCAAGATCAAGTGGTAGATATTTTAAAAGACGGAGGAAAGGGTGTTGCTTTAAAGACGAATATTGCTAAAGCCTATTCTTTTGCATTAGAAAATAATGCTTTAAAAATAGATTTAGATGATACTAAAAAAGCTAACGAAATTATTGATTCGTTATATCAAGATATATTACAAGGTAAGTTTACAGAAGATGGTATCCCAATGGCTATGTACGATCAAGAAAGTAAGATGTTTAAAGTGTCACCAGAGTATAGTTCAATTGCTAAAAAAGAAGGATGGGATGCTGAAACATTCAGACAAACTCAACTTAATCAGCTTGGTATAAACTATACAGTTAATCAAGTTAAACAATCAGGAGACACAGAAACCACTAAATTAAATACTATTGAGTCTCAAATTACAGACCCAACAAAGTTAAAACAATATAATGATTTAATTGAAAATCCTAATACATTATTAGCTAAATTTACCCTGAATCAAACTAAAGATAAAACAGGTATTGTAGATATTACTGATGGAAAACCGGTAGAACTTTCTAAATTTTTCCCTAATATTATTGAAGGCACAGGCATTATACAATATGACACCGATACATCAGAATATTTTATCGAAGCTTCTGAAGGAGATTTGAGTCGTAAATTTAATGTTATAAATATTGCTGGTGGTGATACTGGTGGTAAATCTGAAACTGGAGAACCTATAAATATATCTGAAAAGTATAAAATAGATGAAGATACAATAACTAAGTTTAAAAATGTTAAGCCTAAAATAGGTGGTGTTACTCAACAAGCTCCGGGTAGAGAAGACCCAATTGATTTGGTAACAGATGAAATGTTAGTGAATGCAGGTTATATTACAGAAGATGAAAAAAAATATGACCCATTTAAAAAAATATATTTTAGAAGAAAATTTTTAACAGATTTATATAAAGACTTAAACATTTAAAAGGTTCTATGGCTTATCAAAAAGATAACGATAAAGAATTTATCGAATACATTCGTTCAACAGTCGACCCGACTTTTCAACTTTCAAAATCCGATGCAATTAAATATGCTGCCAAAATGGGGGCTAGTGATTCATTGCGTGGTATTGCTCAGTTTGGGGCAGGTCTATTTGGGATGGAAGATGCTACTGAAGAATTAAAAAGAAAAGATAGAACTCTTCAATCCATCTTAGATAATCCTGAATATGGTACTGAAGCTATGACAGCTTTCTTAGGTTCTGCAGTTGTTGCAGACCCTGTAGGTTATTTGCCTATTGTAGGAGCATATAAAAAAGCTAAGAATGTATGGCAACTTGCAAAGTATGGGGGTATGGCTGGTGGCTTCCATGCAGGGATGGGATATGTTAGTGAAGAATCACCGGGTTTAATTGGTGAAAAACAAAGTAGATTAGAAAATATTGCTATTGGTGCTACAGCCGGTACTGCACTTGGTGGACTTGGTGGAGCAGCTTTAGAAGGTATAGCAAAGATTAGAGGTAAAGAGGGATACTTTAAAAAGGCTGATGAAATTGAAATGCCTAAAAAGACTGCCGAAGATGAGTTAGAAGAGTTAGAACAGGTAATAATTAATGACCAACCACTAACGGTAGGTAGAAGAGTTATTGCTCCAGATCGTAAAAACGTAGGAACTATTATACAAATAGATGATGAAGGATTTGCAACTTTACAATTTGTTAGTAAAGAAGGTGCAACTGCTACTAAAAAATTTCCACTAGATGAATTACAACCTCCAAAAACTGGAGAAGCTAAGAAAAGTCCTGAAGGGGCTGTAGCTGAACCGAGTCAATCACCAAAAGAAGTTGTCTTTGTGGTAGATAGAAAATCAAATTCTAAGACATGGTTGTACAAAACAAAAGATCAAGAAACTAAAACACTTTACACAGTTCAAAAAGCTATTGACGAGCAAGGTGAAGTTATTGAAAAGCAGTGGGAAGTTACTATACAACCTACACTACGTGGTAGAAAAAGAGGAGAAAGTATAGCTGATTTTAATAGAAGAAAAAAACAAGCTGTGCAGACTAGAATTTTTGGTAGTAAAGAAAAAGCTACTCAATTTGTAAGAGAGTCAATTAATCCACCAACTGTTAGAAAACAAAAAGATATTGCAGAAGAAGTAAAACCTGTAGAAGGTCGACCTATTCAAGAAGATGTTGAGAAAAAGATTGTTGAAAAAAAAGTTCAAGAGGTTTTTGCTGAGCAATCAGATGAAGGTTTATCTATGAAAGATAGTGTTGTCAAATTCTATCAAGATAAATTTGGTATAGCTTTAAAAAATAAAATGTTTGATAATTGGGGTTCTGCTCTTACAGGGTCTGCATCTGGTATTGCTGGATATAACTCTGTAGATGACCCAAATGCTACAGCACTTGAAAAGTTTGGTATGGGTTTTATAGCTGGATTAGCAGGTGCTGGTCTTACAAAAGGACTAGGCAAAATAAAAGTTGGTGATGATGCGTTAGCAGAACACATGGGAAGATTTTTAATTGATGATTATGGTTTATCTTCTGATTATAAATTACTTAGAAGACAATTACAAGTAAATAAAAATAGCATTGGTCAACAATTTTTAGATGTTGCATTAGAAGCAAACGAAAAACTAGAAGCACCTCAAAGAAGATTATTATATCATTTAATGACAGGTAATTTAGATTCGATAGATGATTTGGCTGAAGAAGGAATTGAGATTAATTTAAAAGGTAGAAAGCTTATTCAAGAAATGGGTCAAAAATATGTTGATCTAGGTTTGTTAGATGAAGCCACTTTTAATAATAATATTAATACATATTTACATCGAAGTTATGTTAAACATTTAAAAAGTCCTAAAGGTAAAAAACTCTTTGATTCAATGAGACAGGTAAGTCTTGCTGGAAATGAATTAAGACCTAGAGGATTAGTTGAAGAAATATCTGAGAGTGCATTTAATAAAGCAGGTTCTAAATGGAAAACTCAAGGCTGGGAAGTTATTGGAGAACCTTCTGCAGGTAAAGTAAAAATACGTAGAGACTTTACACCAGATGAAAGAAAACAAATGGGTGAGATTGAAGATGCATCTTTTGCAATTGCAGAAACAGGTAGATTAATGGCTAATGATATAGCTACTGCAAAATTCTTTAGAGACTTATCAAATAATTCAAGATATGCTATAACTAAAAAATCTTGGGAAGCTAAAGGAAAACCTGAAGATTTTATACAAGTTCCAAATACAACACTAAGAGGAACAACTGTTAAGTCTTATGGGGAATTGGCTAACAAAGAAATGTATGTGCATAAAGATGTTATGCGTGATATTAGTCGTATGGTTAAAATGACTAACGAAAATGTAGGTATGGAAGATGCCTTAAAAGCATTTGATAAAATGCAATCAATTTGGAAAAAATCTAAAACAGCTTGGAATCCAGCAGTACATGCTAATAACGTTATGTCTAACTTTGTACTTTTAGATTTTGCAGATACATCATATTCATTTTTACCTAAAGCAGTTTCTGAATTACGTAAAGGAAATAACTCAGAGTTCTTTAGACTTGCAAGAGAGCAAGGTGTATTTGATGTTGATATTGTAACAAAAGAATTACGTGATACAAGTGGAGCTATGGAACAAGCCTTGGCTAAGATTACTGATGCAGATAAACCATCTCAAATGTTAGGTTATTCTACAGATATGTTTAATTCAGCTAGAAAAGCTAAACAAGCTACCCTTGGTAATCTTGAAAATCTTTATCAACTTGAAGATCAAGTATTTAGAATGGCTGTGTTTATGGACAGAATAAATAAAAAAATGGATGTCACTGAAGCAGCTTTAGATGCACGAAAATGGTTTATTGATTATGATATTAATGCTCCAGCAATTAACTTTTTAAGAAGAACAGCTACCCCTTTCTTATCTTATACATATAGGATTGTACCATTACTAGCTGAAACAGCAGCATTAAGACCTCACAAGTTTGCAAAGTGGGCAATGATTGGATATGGTTTAAATGAATTAGGTAAACAAGTAGGAGGAGGAGACCCAGAATTAGAAAGAATTACGATGCGTGAAGAACTTTCTAAAAATTTATGGGGTGTTCCGTACATGCCACCTACTACTATTAGAATGCCTTTTAATTCTAGCGATGGAGATTCTCAATATTTAGATATTAGTAGATGGATACCGGGTGGAGATATTTTTGAAGAAAGAGAAAAAGGAGTACCCGGTATTCCAGCTCCACTACAACCTAGTTTTGGTTTGTATGGTGATATTTATAATGTTGCAGTAGCTAGAACAGACCCATTTACTGGACAAGAAGTTGAAGGTTTGGGAATTGGTGAAGATGGTAAAGCGATTGCAAAAGGTCTTGTTAAACGATTAACTCCTAATGTAGCTATTATACCCGGCTCATATGCCTACGAAAAAATGAGACGTTCTTTCCGAACACAAAAAGGATTTGAAAAAGGAGAGTTAATACCCGGTTCAAAATATGCAACAGAGTATAGTCCTTGGGAAGCTTTTGCTTACACTATGGGTATTAAGTTAAGACCACAAGACCCTACAGTTAATCAAAAAATCAAAGAAATTCAACTTAATAAAGATTTAAAAGAAGTTGAAGGTTTAGTTTATAAAGCTAGAAAAGATTTTGAAAAAGGTGATATATCTTACAAACAAAGAGAACAAGCTTTTAAAGATGCTGAATTAAAACGTATTCAAATTATTGCTGAATGGAATGCTTATATGAGACTTTATAATAAAGCATTAGGTAAAAAAGTTAAAAGAATTGAAAGAGAACAACAAGCAAAAGGCGGTATAGTCGAAGGCGAAGACAACGTACCTTTTACTAAAGAAGACCCAGCAGATAGAATTAATCCATACACTGGTGAACCTTACCAAGAGCAAATGAGTAGGTTGGGTTTTAGTAATGGGTCTTTAGTAGTACAACAAGAAAATGTATTTAACCCAGATCAAATAAAAGAAATGGAAAAAGAATTTAAAGAAACTGATTCTTCGTTAAATAAAAATAATGTAATAAATTATTTAAAAGATAAAGGTTTGAAAAAAAATGCTATACTAGGAATTATGGGTAATATTGAACACGAAACAGATGGGACTTACGATTATAAAATGAAACAATATAGCGGTCCGGGATATGGGTTATTTATGTTAGACCCCGGAGGAGACCATGTTAATCAATATAATAAATTTTTAAGTAGAGAAAATAAACAAGACTCTATGGAATCACAATTAGATTATTTTATAGATAGTATTTATAATACTAAAAGTCCAGCATTAAAATCCAATGGTGGAGAAAATGCACGAGTGTTAAGAAACTTATTTAATACAGGAAGTGTTAATGAAATAACAGAAGCAATTACCTCTAGGTGGGAACGACCTAATGATTATTTAAAAAGGAATGAAAATCCTGAAGCTTGGGATAAAAATTTAAATGATAGAGTATTTAGGGCTAAACGTTTAGAAAGCACTATAAATAAATTTTTTAAAGACTAATGCTACTTTACACAGAGAAACAATTAGGCATAGCCTAT